>JGI24708J26588_10004048_pt1 | contig 10312 bp, 9 predicted proteins | sample BioPla1DNA2_FD_26588 | JGI IMG/M metagenome (IMG submission 26588) | reverse complement strand
CCATTATATAGATTTCTATATAATATTATCTTATTTATTATCCATCTAGCTATCCCTGAATATTTTCCAGCCGATATCCCGGCGGACATGGAAATCAGGGAAATAGATCTTATCAACAGCCCTATAGGCCTTCTCTTTGACTTCTTCAAAACTGTCCCCGGTTGCAGTCACCGCCAGCACCCTGCCCCCGGCAGTCAATAACTTATCTCCTTCCCATTTTGTCCCTGCCTGGAAGACCTGTATATCAGGCAGGGAACCGGCTTCTTCCAGGCCGGTAATCTCTTTCCCGGTGGCATATTCCCCGGGATAGCCGCCTGAGGCCATGACCACACAGAGGGACTTTTTATCATGCCACTCTATCTCCCGCTCCTCCAGCCGGCCTTCGATTACCGCCTCTGCTATCTCCACCAGGTCTGATTTCAATAATGGTAAAATGACCTGGGCTTCCGGGTCACCAAAACGCACATTATATTCCAGCACTTTAGGTACCCCGTCTTTTATCATGAGCCCACAATAGAGGACTCCCCTGTAATCGATGCCTTCACTCTGCAGGCCCTGTAAAGTGGGCAGGAGGACCTCCCTGTAAACCCGCTCCATCAAGGCCTGGTCTACAAGGGGTGCTGGAGCATAGGCCCCCATTCCTCCCGTATTAGGCCCCTGGTCCTTTTCATAAACCTGTTTGTGGTCCTGGGAAACCAGCATGGGGACAATGGTTTTGCCATCTGTAAAAGCCAGTATAGTAGCTTCCTCCCCGGTAAGGAACTCCTCCACTACTATCCTGACTCCGGCTGAACCATAGACCTTATCCACCAGGATAGAATTGACCCCGGCCAGGGCTTCTTCCCTGGTCCTGGCCACTATGACCCCCTTCCCTGCAGCCAGTCCTTCTGCCTTAATGACCAGGGGTAATTCCTTCCCCTTTATATAGGCAATGGCTTCCTCTGCATCATCAAACACCTCATATTCTGCTGTAGGTATCTGATATTTTTTCATAAACCATTTGGAATAAACCTTGCTCCCTTCCAGCCTGGCCGCCTCCTTATTGGGGCCGAAAATCCTCAATCCCTCTTCCTGAAACCTATCTACAATCCCCTTTACCAGTGGTTCTTCCGGGCCGACAAAGGTCAGATCAACCCCCTCATCCCTGGCGAATTTCACTAAAGCAGAAAAATCCAGTGCCTCGATAGGGATATTCTCTCCCAATTCTCCAGTTCCTGGATTTCCCGGTGCTATGTATATTTTTTTTACTTTACCGGAGCAGGCCAGCTTCCAACTAAGGGCATGCTCCCTCCCTCCATTACCAATGACCAGTACTTTCAACACTACCCCCTCCTTCCCGGTTTTGCTGCCTGGGCAGCTTAAAGACAAGAAATTTTCCTGATATTAAAAAAAACCAGGCGGAAATATCTACTTTTTTTTGACATGAGTAGAACCTCCCCGCCTGGGCTTTTATCCCTTCGGTGTAATATATAAAATATATCTGTACCGCTCGGTCCAGACATCTGTAGGTGCAGACCGGAACCCTAAGTACACTTCCCTCATAGTCAGATAGTTTACGGCTATCTGGTAGAAACTTGTGAGCCATATCCCCACAAATATATGAGGTAAATATTCAATTTTTTCCGAATTACAAATATATAATAGCAGAAAGAGATAGACAAGTCAAATCTTTCAGGCTCATCTTGAAGAAATAACTATCTCCCTGGCATGGATATAGGGGAAAAAATTAAAACCAAAGTTAACCCTCTCCCTGCTAATCCCCACAATATTCTGGAATAGTTCAAAGAGATTGCCGCTAATCATGGTTTCCTTTATGGGATATTTTATCTCTCCATCTTCTATATAATAACTGTTTTTAGCCACCCCGGAAAAATCCCCATTTGTAGCCGGATGGCCGCCGGAAAACCTGCCCAGGATAATCCCTCTGTCAATGGAAGCTATCATTTCAGGAAGGGATTTATCCCCGGCCTCAACCACTAAATTACTTCCAGTCGAAGGCCCCCGCTCCAGGCCGGTCTTTTTTGAACCGTATAAATCCAGCAGATAATTATTTAGAACACCCTTCTCGAAGATATAATCATTGCGGTTGATAATACCATCTCCGCCATAATAATCTTTAACAGCCAGATATTCTGAAACCGGCTCTGTCCTCAGGGTAAACTTTTCATTCAGGACCTTTTCATTTAATTTGTCCTTGAAATAGGAAGTGCCAGCAATTAACATGCTGTTACCCAGATGGGATAAGATTGAATACAGGAGCCCACTCAGGGAATCCGGTGTAATAAGGATATCACCACTGAATTTTTTCCCATCTATTAATCTTGCATCCAGATGTTCAACCGCCTCCCTCATTAAAGAAGGCAGGGAAGCCAGTTCATATAAATCTCCTTCCAGGTTCTCCAGGGCAATACCTGTACCGTTCATGGAAGATGTGAGCTCATCCCTCCTGCCGAAAAAGCTGGCATAAAATAAATACTTATCATAATTGGAAGACAGTTTTACCCCCTTTGTGTTCCGGTAATAATTGAATTTATTCTGATACTCCAGGAGAGCCCCTTCCAGGACCAGGTCCGGGTAATCAGCCTCAGCCTTTTCCCTGAACCTATCCAGTCTTTTATACATCAGCTCCGGATCATAATTATCTTTGAAATCACTGAATTCCCTCTCCTGAATCTGGCCTGAGACCTCGTTTGCTTCATCCGCCTGGGAATTTTCAGCATTCCTCAGCAGCTCAGTTACAGCCTCTGCAATGGCCTCATCATCTATCTTATTGATCTGGATACTGGCCTTTTTCTTATCCACAATCGCCTGCAGGGTCAGATGGTACTCATCCCTGGAACGCAGGAGGCTGATTTCACCAGCCTTCAATTCCATCTCTTCATTCTGGAAATGGGTCAGGGATACCTCTCCCTCGTCAGCACCTTTTTCCTTCAGTAGCGCCAGACACTTATCGAGTAATTCCATATTACTTACCCCCTATATTTACCTTGCATTTTATGGCCGGTCCGCCAAAACTCACCGGTATGCTCTGCTTTTTACCACACATCCCCCCGATGGACCAGTACATCTCATCGGAGACCATGCTGACCGTCTTCAGTACATCAAAGGCCACACCGGAGATAGTGGTCTCTTTGATAGCCTTGCCCAGCTTTCCATTCTTAATCTCATAACCGAAAGTAACTCCGAACATGAACTCACTGGTAGCATCTGCCTGCCCGTTATTGGTCTCAATCAGGTAATAACCATCCTCAATTGAGGCAATCATCTCATCCAGGGTATGCTCTCCAGGCAGGAAGGCCGTATTCCTCATCCTGACCAGGGGTTCATCAGAAAAAGCATAAGCCCTGGCATTACCGGTTGGTGCTGTACCAAACTCCAGAGCCAGTTCCTTATTATTCATGTAATTCTTCAGGATACCATCCTTGATGATGACCACATCTTCCGCTTTTGTCCCTTCATCATCGATATAGACCGGGACCGGACAGGGTTTATTCTCATATTCTGCAGCAAAATCAACCAGATTGACCAGTTCTGAGCCAACCTCTTTATTGAGATAGTCCCTGGCCACAGAACCGCTTTTTACGAAATCTGCCTCAACTGTATGGCCAATGGCTTCATGGGCCAGGATACCGGAAATCTTCGAATCCAGTATGACTTCTTTGAAACCTGCCTCAGGATAGACCCCCTCTGCCTTCTCCCTCAACCTTTTATAAAGGGTGTCTATCTGTCCATATATTTTTTCTGGCTCAGTAAAGAAGTCTTCATATTGACCCAATCCTCCTACCAGATCAGAAAGGTCATATATAATTCCGTCTTTTTCCATGACCAGGCTCATCACCAGGATGGTCCTGGGAACCATGGTGTAGGCATATGTATCAAAGGAAGTCACCAGGTTTTTCTCCATATCCAGGCTGTTCAGTACAAAGGTACTGGCCTTTATATCGCTATATTTCCTGACTGTATAATCATATAATTCCTGCAAAAATTCAATCATCTCTTTCCGGGAGGCCCTGGGCCTGGTTGTGGAGAAATCCTTGATAATCTCATGGCCTTCTTCAGCCAGGTTTCCTTTATTCAGCCTTTCCATCCCTGCCAACAGGACGGCATTCTCCCCGGATTTTTTGATGACCTCCCTGACATTCCCTTTATCAATCAGGGGGCTGGAGGCAAAACCAAACACCCCGTCTTTATAGACCCTTGCGGAAACACCTCCTGCAGTCTTTTTGTAATTATCAACCAGATCGCCATTGAGCAATCTCAAATAAATATTGGTATTTTCCTGCAGGCGCAGCTCCGTATAGCCAGCAAATTCATCCCTGAAATCCCTTAAATAATCCAGCTTCAATCCAATACCCCCTCATTCCTGGTCTTCTTTCTCTTTATAACTGATATTAGTATAACATATTTTTTTCCCTATTTCAGGCTTTTTATTAAAACAATTCTATATATTCCCAATAAAAAAAGCCCCTCGGGCAGTGAGCCAGAGGGGCCTTATAGAAGCATAATCACATATAATCACTTTAACTATAACTATTCATCCCTGCCGGTATACTCAAAGTAATCAAAGTCAGCTACCTTCCTCCTGCCGGTCAGGTCCTGGCAACAGATACCGACAAAGGCTCCGGTAAAACCAAACTTTTTATCATAGGTGGCATATTCATCGGATAAAATGCTGGCATCCAGTACCGGACCAACTTTCTGCCACTCCTTCTCATCAGTAGAATAATAGAACTGGAGTTTATCATAATCCACCATCACCCGGAGATAGACCCTATCTACACCCTCCAGGGAGATTTCTTCATCCATGGGTTCATCGAAGTCATTCCGGTCACAACTGAGTATACCCAGGCTTTTACCCTTTTCCTCATCCCAGGATACCTTTAAATAATACCAGTTCTGTGTGTTATAATAACAGACCAGGCCAGCCATCTGTTGAAAGGTTTCCGGCTCAAACTCCAGGCAGGTAGTAGCCGTATAGCAGAGATGCTCCTGTCTCCTGGCCACAAGGCTCTGCCGGTGTAGTGAACTCAAGGTTTCTGCACCTTTCAACCTCAGATAACCCGGCCTTTCTTTCAGGGTCATCTGGTCCTCACCCAGGGGGATCCGCAGGGTCTGGTAAACCATATCTAGCTCTTCATTGTCAAAATCATCCCTGGCAGGCTTCTCTTCCCACTTCCTCTCTGGCAGGTCAGGAGCTGGAACCCTCAGGGCCGGCCTGTTGCCACCTCCCACCAGATAGGGCCAGCCGTCCCGCCACTCTATCTTCTGGATGGCAGTCTCCCGGCCCAGGATAGACCGCTGCCTTCCCTCCAGGGGCCGGCTGCAGAGATGAACCATATACCATTCACCATCCCGGGTTTCAACCAGGTCTGCATGGCCGGCCCTCTGCAGGGGCAAAGTAAGATCACCCTTTGAAGTCAGGATTGGGTTTTCTGGATGGACTTCATATGGGCCATCAATATTCCGGGAACGGGCAATGGTAACGGCATGGTCATACCAGGTACCACCTTCTGCAGTCAGGAGGTAGTAATAGCCATCCTTTTTATATAGATGGGGACCTTCAGTAAAGCCCAGTTCTGTACCCCGGAAAATGTTCTTGATGGGGCCCACCAGCCTCTTCTCCTCCGGACAATACTCCTGTAAGAGGATACCGCCAAAGGTATTCTTATCCTTGCGGTGGTCATAGACCAGATTTACCAGCCATTTCCGGCCGTCATCATCATGAAAAAGGGATGGATCAAAACCACTGCTATTCAGGTAGATTGGCTCAGACCACTCTCCATAGATATCATCGGTCATCACCAGATAATTATGGGTATCCTTCCAGATACCTCCACTATGTTTTACATCAGTATAGACCAGATAAAAGACTCCATCATGATAGGTCAAACAGGGTGCCCAGACTCCCCCGGATTCAAGGTTTCCCTTCATGTTTAACTGGGAAAGCTTCTCCAGGGGCCTTTTTACCAGGCGCCAGTTAATCAAATCCTGGGAATGATGGATCTGAACTCCCGGGAACCATTCAAAGGTAGATGTAGCGATAAAATAATCATCACCTACCCTGATAATTGAAGGGTCCGGGTTAAATCCTTTCAGAATCGGGTTAATTATCTCTGCCATATCACTTGCTCCTCTCCTATTATATTTATTATATTTTATACTTACTTTATCCACTGCTTAAATACTTTCTGTATTTCCGCCAATTATCAACTGTAGTTAGAAATTAAACTCTATGAAATAAACTATAAGTACTTATCAAAAAAATCATATCTCCTTAAAATCCTTACCAGAAGCAGGCCAATAACATAGACTGAGATAAATTGTCCCACAGCAACCTGAAAAACAGATAACCAGTAAGGCAATTCCAGAGTATAATACAATATTAAGGCCACACCAAAAGCATTTATTACTACAGGATAAATTCCGGCAATATAGATATTACGTGTCCTGGCAGTCAGAAGTCCGGCCACAAGAGTCAGGGCTGAACCCAGGATAATATCGATAACCCCCAGACCACCGATATAATTGGCCAGCATACAGCCAAGCCAGAGAGCAATTGCTGCCGGTTCCCCCCAGAAAAAGGGCAGCAGGGTCATGGCTTCACTTATCCGCACCTGAAAGCCCCCCATCCTGCCAAAAGAAAAAGGGGCAACTGCAAGTGTTATAACAACATAGATGGCCGCAACAAGGGCCAGTTTAGTAATCTGCTTTGCATTAAATTTCATTAATAATCAACTCCTTAGTTTTGATAAGACAGGATTTCGCGAACTGCCGTATTTCACTATTCTCCTGAAACCTCATAATATCTCCTCTTATAAATTTGTCGTAAAACAGCCAGATTCTCTTCGGAAAAAAGAGCATAATCAGCTATCGTCTGGCCGATATCCCTTAGTTCCTCCTTATTTCTTGCTAAATGAATGCTGTCTTTCACCTTTTCAAAAAAATAATTATTAACTATAGTAAAGGAATAACGGTGGATGGGAGTAGGTCCGTATTTTTTCAACGCTTCGATATGTTCACTGGTCCCATAGCCCTTATTCCTGTCAAAGCCATATTCAGGGTAAAACTCATGGTATTTATCCATAATCCGGTCCCTGGTCACCTTGGCTATGATGGAGGCTGCAGCAATGGCATCAACATTCTGGTCACCATCTATTACCGCCTCCTGGGGGATGTCCAGGCCGGGTATCTCCATATTCCCATCAATCAGTACATAATCAGCAGTCCGGGACAATTTATTGACAGCCTCACTCATGGCTTGAAAGGTAGCCTGGAGGATATTCTTCCGGTCAATAACCTTATTGTTCACTATCCCGACTGCAACAGCCAGGGCCTTTTCCATGATTATATCATATAACTCTTCCCGCTTTTTCCCGGTCAGTTTCTTGGAATCATCCAGTCCATAGATGGGTTCTTCCGGGTCCAGGATAACTGCTGCAGCCACGACAGGCCCGGCCAGAGGCCCCCTCCCGGCCTCATCTATTCCGGCAATAAAACGATATCCATTTACCCGTATTTTCCGGGAGAATTCCCTCATCCTCTCCCATCTCTGCCTCCTGGCTTCCTCTTCGATGAGCAGTTTCCTGTATCTGACCAGTAGTTTCTGCACCCCGGACCGTTCATCCCTGGCCAGGGATTCCAGCAGGGTCTCATTCATCTCTAAACCCGTATCGGCAAATAGCATTTTTTCAATCTCTTTGATAGTATATTTCTGCCAATTCATTAACTATCATCTCCAGGTACTTCCAGGGATATACTGCCCAGTTTCCCTCTCCGGAAATCATTGATCAGCCTACTGGCAGCCCTGCCCATGTCAATCCTGCCACCACTCATCAGGCAGCCGGTCCTCTGTCCAACTTTACCCAATATATCATAAGATATTTCCTGGTCTGGATCAAACTCTATATCATAGGCCTCTTCCAGGATTGTTTTATCAATCTCTATTATATATTCTATGAGTTTACAGGCTGCCGCCTCTTCATCATAGACCTCATCCCGGATTGCCCCTGTCAGGGCCAGCCGGTAACCCACATCCTCATCATCAAACTTAGGCCATAATATACCTGGTGTATCCAGCAGCTGGATATTCTTACGGACAGTTATCCACTGCCTGCCCCTGGTCACTCCCGGTTTATTACCGGTCCTGGCAAATTTAACTCCTGCCAGTACATTGATCAGGGCCGATTTGCCTACATTGGGTATCCCCACTACCATAATCCTGATATCCCTTTTATTGCGGCCCTTCTCCAGCAGGACTTGATTGATCTCCCTTCCTTCTGCCTCTATGAAGGAAAGCAAATCCTTTATCCCCTCACCGGTCAGGGAATTGACCAGGACTACCGGATAATCCCTGGCAAAATAGTTCTTCCACTGCTCAGAAATGGTCCTGTCCGCCAGGTCCATTTTATTCAGGACTACGACTTTCTTTTTATTTCCCAGGAGCTCAGCGAGTTCAGGGTTTTGACTGCTAAGCGGTATTCTGGCATCCAGGACCTCCACCACCAGATCCACTATCTTTAAATCCTTTTCCAGTATCCTCCTCGTTTTTGCCATATGTCCCGGGTACCATTGAATCATCTATTAACAACCCCTTGTATTTTTTCTCCCAGAATATCTAAAAAGGGACAGGTAATTCCCGCCCCATCTTAGATATTGTTAAAGTTCTTGTTTTCTTAACTGTTTTAAATCCTGTACTCTTATTTTTTAACTTCCCGTTTGGTCTTAACACGGGCAGCTTTACCCCTTCTTTGACGGAGGTAGTATAGCTTGGCCCTCCTTACATCACCACGGGATAAAACTTTATATTCAGCAATCCTCGGTGAATGGACAGGGAAAATCCTTTCAACACCAACACCGTGGGATACCTTCCTGATGGTAAAGGTTTCACGGACACCAGTGCCCTGACGGCTGATTACGATACCTTCAAAGGCCTGTAGACGCTCTTTACCACCTTCAATGATTTTAACCATGATTCTCAAGGTATCCCCTGNTTTAAAATCAGGTATATCATCCCTTAACTGGAGTTTTTCTATTTCCTTAATGATCTCGCTCATCCTCATTAAACCTCCTTCCATTACAAAATATAAGCAGATTATCTATTTTTCATTCCACCACTCTTCTGCCAGCAATCTATCCAGGATAATTGATGCTGCACTACGGACAGACAAATGATTAAAATCCCCCCGGCCCCATACTGGTTCCAGGATATAATCACAGGACTCTACCATCTCTTCTGTCAATCCCCATCCTGTACCAAAGATGAGATAGATTGGCCGGTCTGTATTAAACATGACCTCCCTCATCTCTCTATAACTTACAGAATTGGAGAATTGTTTTGCATCAGTAGCCACCAGATAAGGCTCCTTACCGCAAATCTCCCTGATTATGCCCAGGGACTCTTCCAGGCTGCTAACAATCTCCAGGACAGAAAAGGCTTCACTACGGTTAGGGATATATTTTGCCCCATATTCACTGGTCCAGTATTTCTTCATCCTCCGGACCAGGGCCTGCTGAGATTTGATAGGATGGATAACAAAATATTTGTTTATATTATATGTCCTGCCGACCCTGGCTATATCATGAAGGTCCAGATTAGTAACAGTCGTGGTGATTATCTCCCCCTGTTTATTCCGGATCGGATAATGGATCAGGCCCAGAAACACTTCTACATCTATTCTACCCATTCTTTCCACCTTCAATTTCCTGCTTTATCTCTTCCAGTATTTTAAATTCCTCTGGACTAAGTTCCTTATTTTCCAGTAAATCCGGCCTCCTCAGGTAGGTCCTCTTCAGGGCTTCCCTCCGCCGCCATTTTTCAATCTCCCCATGGTTGCCGCTCAGTAAAACTTCGGGAACCTCAAGACCCATAAATTCTCTGGGCCGGGTATAGTCTGGATAATCCAGTAAACCATTATAGAAGGAATCCTCTATTTTCGACTCTTCATCTCCCAGTACACCGGGTAACATCCTGGCCACTGCATCAACCAGTACCATGGCGGCCAGCTCTCCGCCGGTGAGTACATAATCACCAATGGAAATCTCATCTGTTACAATCAATTCCTTGACCCTCTCATCGATACCTTCATAATGCCCGCAGAGGAGTATCAGGCCTTCTTCCCGGCTCAGCTCCTTGACAATCTCCTGGTCAAGACACCTGCCCTGGGGGCTCAGCATTATTACAGGAACATCTCCCCTTTTTTCATGGAGCTCCTGCCAGGCCCGGTAAATGGGTTCTGGCTTCATGACCATACCGGCGCCTCCTCCATAGGGAGCATCATCAGCTGTATTGTGTTTATCGGTGGTATAATCCCGT
>JGI24708J26588_10004043_pt1 | contig 10315 bp, 10 predicted proteins | sample BioPla1DNA2_FD_26588 | JGI IMG/M metagenome (IMG submission 26588) | reverse complement strand
AGGTTTTTTATTTCCAGGGAGTTGTTGGAACTATCAAAATTTCAAACCGCGATGAAAATTGTAATATATAAATATTTTAACTAAACTCCTTCCACATGATAATCGCATCCTCCCTATTATCATGGTAATATTCAGGCCTGATACCGCAGGGCACAAACCCGAATCCTTTATAAAGTGCCCGGGCTACCGTATTTGAAGGTCTGACTTCCAGGGTCATTCCCCGTATATTGGTTTTTAATACTTCCCTTATCATGGCTCCCATTATCTTTTTTCCTATACCCCTCCCGCGGTATTCGGGAAGAACCGCTATATTGGTAATATGGGCTTCGTCCATAATCAGCCACATCCCGCCATAGCCCACTACTTTGCCGTCAATTTCAACAACACAATACCTTGCAAACATGTTACCTTTGAGTTCCGACATAAATGCTCCCTTTGTCCAAGGTATAGGAAAGGAATTTTTTTCAATATCAATTACGGAATCAATATCCGATATCTTCATTTTTCTCACAATAACCGAGTCCATAAAGAATTATTCCCTGCCTCTCATCCTTTTTTCGTATTGGACCTCCGCTTCGGATTTCCTCATATATATAGGGACAATATTTGTTTTAATACCCTTTTCTATTTTAATCTTGGCTAGTTCCGCAACGGAAGAAGCCGAGGGAATTAAAAACCTCGGAGGTGGCACAGCAAACCGGTGTCCTAAACTATCCCTAAGATTGCTATTAAATTTATCCAGGGCATCCCCGGTAAAAAATATCTTTTCCGGTTTCTCTTTAAGTATGTTAATGAGCTCATCTATACTGACAACCTGCTGTTCCATAATTTCCATCATGTTGCCGTCTATCCATTGATAGAGAGCGGTATATACCAAATCCCTTTGCGCGTCTATGATGGGACAAGTCAGTCCCTGAATATTAAAAAGGCTGTGGGCCAATGTTTCGAGAGTGGAAACACCTACTACGATTTTATCCAAGGCCTGTGCCATAGCAGCCATAGTTGCTATTCCTATTCTGAGTCCGGTAAACGAACCGGGCCCCAGAGATACGGCGAATACATCGATTTCCCTTGGTTTGGTATCACAACTGTCTAATAATTCTTTTATCATGGGCATAAGTTTTTGGGAATGATTCTTTTTATGATTCAGGGTATATTCGCCTATTAACTTATCACCGTCCAACAATGCTGCCGTGGCGGTTAAAGACGATGTATCTATAGCCAATAATTTCATTTTTCCAACAACTCCTCAATCATTTCTTTATAATAATCATTCGTGCCATCAAAACAAATCTGTCTCGATTCCACGCCTGTTATTTTAATTTCAATCCACAAATGATTATTTGGGAGAATATCTTTTATCAAGTCCGCCCATTCTATGGCGCAAACCCCGTCCCCGTAAAAATATTCTTCATATCCCAAATCTTCCATTTCATTGATATCATTAATTCGGTAGACATCAAAATGATACAGCGGAATTCGCCCATGGTATTCGTTAATCAACACAAAGGTGGGGCTTGTTACATAATCCTCCACGCCCAGGCCTACCGCAAGAGCCTGGGTAAACGTTGTTTTGCCTGCTCCCAGGTCTCCGACCATACAGATAACATCCCCGCTATTAACCAGTTTGCCCAATTTCTCGGCTATTTCTTCAAGTTCTTTTTGGTTTGACACATTGATACAGTTCATAATTGCACCCACTTAGTATTTTTCCTTTGTTTGTACAGGCCTATTCTAACATAATCCTATTATTCTACACTGACGTCACCTGCTTCATGCTCAGTGAAATTCTTCCATGTTCTATGTCCAAGCCGATGATTCTGACCTCGACTTCGTCACCTACAGAAACAACATCCAGGGGATCCTTTACAAATTTATTACTGAGCTCCGAAATGTGGACAAGACCATCCTGTTTTACCCCGATGTCTACAAACGCCCCGAAATCCACCACATTTCTGACTATACCTTTCATAATCATATCCAATTTCAAATCTTCCATGTCCAGAACATCGCTTCTGAAAATAGGTTTCGGCATCTCTTCTCTGGGATCCCTTCCCGGTTTTTTGAGCTCTTCTATTATGTCTTTTAGGGTAAGTTCCCCTATTCCTAGTTCTTCTGCCAATATTTTTATCTGTTTATTTAAATTCTTTGATTTTCCTTCGGTATATTTTTGTATCGCATCATCTATATTTTTGAGATTGCCTTTTTTAATATCCTCTGCAGTATATCCTAGTTTTTCTATCAGTTCCATAGTTATTTCATAAGATTCGGGATGAACGGCGGTATTGTCTAGCGGATGGGTTCCGTCTGTAATCCTTAAAAAGCCTGCGCATTGTTCGAATGTTTTATCTCCCAACCTTTTTACTTTTAGAAGTTCTTTTCTATTTTTGAATTTCCCCTTTTCCTCTCTGTATTTTACTACATTTTTAGCTACAGGAGCCGAAATTCCCGATACATATTGGAGTAGGGACGGAGTAGCAATGTTTAAATCCACACCCACACTATTCACACAATCTTCTACCACATTTTTTAATGTTTCCCCTAATTTGTTTTGATTTAGATCATGTTGGTATTGTCCCACACCTATACTCCTGGGATCTATTTTTACCAATTCCGCCAGGGGGTCTTGGAGTCTCCGACCTATAGATATTGCACCCCTGATAGATACATCCAAATCCGGATATTCTTCCGTAGCCAATTTTGATGCGGAATATACAGAGGCACCGGCTTCATTCACAATAGTATAATATACTTTCTTGTCTATTTCCTTTAGTAAATTTGCTATAAACAGCTCTGTTTCCCTGGAGGCCGTACCGTTGCCTATAGAAATTATATCCACATCATGTTTATATATTAACTCCTTGACTATTTTTTCGGATTCCTTTATCTTATTTTGAGGTTCGCTAGGATAAATAGTGGCATAATCTAATAATTTGCCTGTTTCATCAAGCACCGCAATTTTACAACCTGTTCTGTAGCCCGGGTCTATGGCCAGGACCCTGACATCCTTAACAGGAGCAGTGAGCAATAAGGGTTTTGTGTTTTTACCGAACACTTTTATGGCTTCTTCCTCGGCCTTTTCCGTTAATATATTTCTGATTTCCCTTTCTATGGAAGGTGAAATTAACCTTTTATATGAATCTTCTATAGCTTCCTTTAACACTTCATTTGTTATGGCTTTATCGTTTATCACAGTTTGGTTTATTAAATATTCTGTTATTTCATCGTCAGGGCTGATTAATTTTACTTTCAGTTTTTTCTCTTTTTCTCCCCTATTTAAGGCCAGAACCCTGTGATTTGCGATTCTACTCACACTTTCACTGAAATCATAATACATTTCGTAAACGGTTTTCTCTTCTTCGTCCGTTGCTTCACTTCTGATTATTCCTTTGTTTATATTGACATTTCTGATTTTTTCCCTGTGGTCCGCATCATCGGATATTATTTCCGCAATTATATCCTTTGCTCCTTCTATGGCTTCTTCCACAGTATTTACTTCTAATTCCTCGTTAATAAATGGCAATGCCAAGTCTTCAACAGTGCCCCGGGTTGTTTCCCCTGCCAATATTATTTGTGCTAGAGGTTCCAGCCCTTTTTCTTTTGCAACGGTCGCCCTGGTTCTCCGCTTTGCTCTGAATGGTCTGTATAAATCCTCTATCTTTTGGAGCACGGTTGCTTCTAATATTTCCTTTTTGAGTTCTTCTGTCAGTTTGCCCTGCTCGTCTATAAGTCTTATTACTTCTTCTTTCCTGATTTCCAGATTTCTTAGGTATACAAGCCTGTCATATAGTTCCCTTAAAATTTCGTCACTTAATCCCCCTGTTATCTCTTTTCTGTATCTGGCAATGAAGGGTATCGTGTTCCCTTCATCTATTAGATGTATAGTATTTTGGACTTGGGTTTCCCTCAGTCCAAATTCCCGTATGAGTTGTTCTATAATTTGCATATGCAACCCCTTTTCTATTCAAAATATATAACAAATGTTTATCAAAAAAATATAATTACACCGGGACACTTTGTCCAATGTAATTATATTATATACTTTAAATATTGGATTTTCCAGAAAGTCTATAAATTTAGCCCTTTTCCCATCTGTCTTCGTCATTTATTACATAATCGTTCAGCTCACCTTTGCCGTATGTCATGCCTGCAACTATGGAAGGTGTCTTGGCAGGTGTTGAAGTCGTCTGGGAATCATCATTTTCTGTTACTTCTTTTTCACCCAGTTCCTGCCAGGCCTCGTAAATTGGAGTTACCACCTTTATGGCTTCTTCTAATTTTGCTTTATCCTGTTGTATTTCCGCTTCTGTGGCCAGTTTGTTCAGATAAACATAAATGCTTCTAAGGTTACCCGCAATTTCCGAATCTCCTTCCGTTGTTGCAAGAAGTTCTGCTAATATCTCCCTGATTTTGTTGACAGAACTGTTTAATTCCTTTTTGTTTCCGTTTTCTATATGTTCAATGCCGGATTTTGCAGTGCTCATAAGGCCTTCGTGCAGTATTGCTACAAGCTGCGCATCATTGGCATTGGCTATTCTGTTGGCTAGGTATTCTTTTTCTATCATTATTTCACCCCATTGCTTTCTTTATTGTCATTGCTATGAAAGCCCCACATTTTTGTCATCCTGAGACGGACAGAACAAGTTTGACCCGCGAAGGATCTGTATTTAAGAACAAAGTTTTCGTTCTAATCTAGCCACCTAAAAGTTGCAACACTGTCTGCGGTCTCTGATTTGCCTGAGCAAGCATTGCAGTACCTGCTTGAATTAAGATGTTGTATTTGGTGAATTCCGACATCTCGAGTGCCATGTCTGTATCCTCTATGCGGGATAGTGCGGCTGTCAGATTTTCCCCGGTGTTTTCTAAGTTGGCTGCGGTATATTCCAATCTGTTTTGGATGGCACCTAGAGCGCCCCTCAGTTGTGCTACTTGAACTATTGCATTGTCATAAACAGTGATTGCGGCTGTTGCACATTCTTCTGTGGAAACATCTACAGCATGTTCTATTGTCTGGGAAGACAACCCATCTGTTACTTCTCTTTCAGAATAAAATGCAGCACCTATAACACCGGTGTTCTTATTGTAATCTGACGCACTAATTTTTAATTTGAATGCTCTGATATCCCCAACTGAGAGCCTGAAACCTTGGCCTTGATTGGGCCCAACTTGGAGGTTAGTTATAAACTCTTTTGGTGTGCCCTCGACAAATACGGCTTGGCCTTTAAAACCTTTTTCCTTAGCTTTTATCATTATTCTTNCCTGACAATAATTCTCTCCGCTGGCTGTCACGCCGGAATCTATTTCTACGGATTCTATTCCTTCAAAATGTTTAATCATACCGGACAGTTCTTTTAAAATACCCGAAATACCTTTGGGCTCTTTTTCTGTACCCTCACCACTTGCAATATCTATACTATTATTAGATCCCATGTAGGGACCTTTTCTACTATCATAAAAGTCTATTCTTTCGTCCCCGATAGTTATATAAGAACCGTCTTCCGGAATGCCTCTAAAAAATATGGTTGCTTTTGCGAGTTCTGTATTATTTTCCGCTTCTCCAGTAGCAATAGTGGTACCCTTTTCATCCCCTGATAGGCCTAGCCCACCTGATAATCCTGAACTGTAACTTGATATTCTAATAGTGCTCCTTCCTCCGATTGAGGCAGTTCTTATCTCATAGCCCTTTATGCAATTACCAGAAAAAGTTAAAATGGCTTCTCCCAAACCATCTATTGCATCGTTAATTGTGTCAATAAATGCTATTGCCTTTCCACTTAGCCCACTCGTATTATGAACACTTTCTAGGGAAACCTTCCTTTGTTGGCCATCTATTTCAATAGTTAGATATCTATCTGTTGCTCCACTTAATGCGCCGGAATCAAATTCCCCGGTTAAAATGGCAGGCAATCCCGTACTCATCCTATGTACTGTGGTATTGCTGTTCGGCCCTTCATTACCTCTCAACACATTTCTGGTATTAAATTCCGTTCCATTGGCTATGCGATTAACTTCTGAGGTAAGTTGATTAATTTCAGCCTGAATAGCTTTCCTATCATCATCTGTTGTGGTACCGTTAGCTGATTGTACCGCTAATTCTCTCATACGCTGGAGCATGGAGTGTACTTCATTCATTGCACCTTCTGCTGTCTGTATCAAAGAGATACCATCCAGTGTATTTTGGGCTGCCTTTGCCAGTCCCCTCACCTGTGCTTTCATCTTTTCCGAGATTGCCATTCCCGCCGCATCGTCCGATGCACGGTTAATTTTTCTGCCTGAAGAAAGTCTTTCCAGCACACTTGAAGATACGTTTGCATTTCTATTCAACATTCTATGTGCATTTAATGCCGGTATATTGTGATTTATTCTCATTTTATTATTTCCCCCTTGATTATGTAAAATTTGTATTTTTTAATTCGTTGATTATCCTTCAAATAATGTTCCCTTCTAATGTATTTATCGGTTGTTTCGGCAGAATCTTTAAATGAATTTGTTTAAAAGTTGGGATTCTTTCCTTCACCATTTTTTCTTGTCAGTCCAGGTAAACAATGTTAAAATATAGTTATTACTTAAATATAGATAGGTTGGTAAATTTTTTCCCTAAACCCGGTACATAATATAGATAAATAGGAGGGCAATATAACGTAAAATGGAATATAAAAATTATGGTTATTGGTTCGAAATGGCTGAATATGATTATCAGACAGCTATAGCAATGTTTAATACCAAAAGGTATTTATATGTTGGATTTATGTTACATCAAACTATTGAAAAAGCATTCAAAGGGTATTATGTATTTCTTAAATCTGAAATTCCTCCTTTTACCCATAGTTTATTAAAACTGTCTCAACAGGGTACATTTTACGATAGCATACCGGAAGATCTAAGGGATGTAATAGATATTTTAGAACCGCTAAATATTGAGGCGCGATATCCTAGTGATAAGGAAAAACTGATTAATGAACTTGATGAAGAATTTTGTAAGAGGTTATTAAAACACACAGAGGAGCTGTACAAATGGATAATAAAGAAATTACCGAAAAAATCAATAGATTTATAGATTCTATTATTCAAGAATATCAGCCCACAAAGATAATTCTATTCGGATCTCATGCTAAAGGAACCAACAATGAAAATAGTGATATAGATATAGCAATTGTGGTAGATAAGATAGAAGGGAGCTTTTTGGAAAAGGAAGCCCAACTTTATAAAATTAGAAGAAACATTGATGCCGCTGATATTGAACCGATATTAATAGAACAAAACAGTGATAAAAGTGGGTTTTTAGACCACATATTAAGCTATGGGAAAATACTGTTTGCCAGGTAGAAAAAGTCCATATCTGATACTGATAAATTATTATATTTCTCTGTATCTAATTTAAAAGCAGGCATATTGTTTTCCCCCCATTTCCTGACCCAAGGACACAGACCACCCATACAATTACTCACTATCATTAAACGACTGTTAAACCATCGTTAAACCATCATTCAATTGTACATAAAATATTTAGATGAACCTTTTTTCCTGTCTATACCTTCTATGAAAACTAAAATTTCCGCTACAATTTCATACAATTCCGGTGGTATTTCTGTGCCTACTTTAAATTGGAGCAATTCTTTCACCAGCCTTTCGTCTTTGTAAATTGCGATATCGCTTTCTATTGCTTTTTCTATGATTTTTTCCGCTACTATGCCTCGGCCCGTTGCTGTGACAACAGGTGCATTATCTTTTTCTATGTTATATTTAATGGCTGCTGCTTGTTTTCTTTTTATGTTGTCTTTCATTTTTATCAACTCCTGGAACAATAGTTTAACAATTGCGGAACAATAGTTTAACAGTTGTTTAACAATTGTTATAATGTCGATTTTATAATCCGAACAAAGTTATGGATCTAAAGATAAAAAAATTAAAATACAAAAAACAAAAAACGAATTTATATATCAACGTATATAAGGAATGAATTTTCTATTACCTAGTATAAGATAACATCTTAATATGAAATATACTGGATAAAATATTTGATATATTACAAAATGAATTACTTTTGAAATTTTGCCATGGTTCCCAACGACCTGGAAATAAAAAACCGTTAAGAAATTGCGCATGTCCGAAGCAAGGCGAGTTTGCGAATTTTAGGTTTTTTGTTTCCAGGGAGTTGTTGGAACTATCAAAATTTCAAACCGTAATGAGAGTGTAATATATCAAATATTTTCAGGGACAGGAAGCCACCGAAAATTTGTATAATACAACATAAACCTATATTCCTACATCAAATCCTTACATCCAATAGTCTTTTGATTTTGGGATTTTTCTTTTCCATTTCATCCGCCATGGAAANAATATGATTATCATCGCTGATTCTGAATGATAAATCCTTTAAATCATAACCGAGTTCTTCAAGATGTTTTCCCAGTTCTGCTGAATATTTTTCTATAAGGTTTCGGTCTTCTTCATTGGCCAGACCCATTTTCATAACAATATTTTTATAGTTGACTGCTACATAGATATTGACGTTGCCCATATTGTTTGTATCGAAATTCAACAATATAGACATGTCTTTTGGATTAATTTTTTTGCTGCCTTTTTTGTCTCTCATTACGTATATTTGAAGATTTTTGAGGTATTCGCTCATCATTAGGGGAAGCTGCAGCACTGTATCCTCCCTGTTCAATTGAAGTTGCAGTTCCAAGGAATCTAACAATTTTTCCCCGACTTTTTGAAGTGTTTCTTTGTCCTCTTTGGTTAAAAACGAGGATTTGCTTTCCAGCTCCTTCAGCAGTTTTGAAAAATCTTCATATGGTCTGCCTTCTATTTGCCTGCCCTCTTTTATGTTCCCGTTTATTTTACTGATCACCTTTTTAAGTTCTCCGGCAATCCTGATCACTTCTGTATTTTCATTTTTATCTATCAAATTTAATATTTCATCCAGCTGGTGGCCTATTTGCCTTTGATTGCTCAAGAAAAATGATAAGTTTTGAACCTCTTTTAATGTCAGAGGCATTGCATTTTTCATTAATAAGGAAATTATGGTGTTTTTTCTTTCCGGTGAAATTTGTTTTAATACATCCACCATGCCCTTCATTTTATCTACGACTTCTGCCGCTCCCTTTGTATTTGCTAAAACATTTTCATCTGTTATTTTTTCTGCACTTGCCGAAATATTTTTATCTGCAAATTTTTCTATACCTGCCGGGGTACTTCCATTTGTTATTTCCCCTGCATCTGCCGGGACATTTTCACCTGTGCCGCTTTGTTCCACATTTTCTTCTGAAAGAATATCCCCATTTTTCGTTATGCTTTCAGAGTTTTTTATAATATTTTCGGTTTCCTTATTTCCGGTTATATCGGACTCATCCCCTGTAATGTCTTGATTTTCTATATCCCGGATTGTGTTTTCAGTTTTCCCCACATTTCCTATGCTCTGTGTTATGTCTCCGGTAGCTTCCAGGACTTTTCCTACATCTGTATTTTCTGTATTCGACATACTTTTAACTTCTGTATTTTGATCTGTCCTTCCCCTATTTAATGAATTGATTATATCAACCAGCTTTTTTAGATCCATTTTTTCTAAGGAGATACCCTCTTCCATCACATTTTGGAACACATCGGGTGTTAAGGTTTCAACTGTTCTGTCTAAAACCCTTTTTAATATGTACATATCCTTTATATTATTGTTGTTTAGGGGGATTCCACCCTGCATTATGGCTTTTGCTATTTCGTCCATATAATTTTCTTCCATCAAGGTACCCAGTCTGTCACTGTTTGCTTTCAAATAACTCTGTGCAACAAAATCTAATCCCCTGATAGTCTCTATATCTGATAACCTGTTTAATATCTCCAATAGTTCAACCTCATCTATTGACAATTTTTCCGCCGAGACAGGTTCGCTATCTTGTGTTTCTGCTGTTATTTCATTTTTTTCAGCTGCTTCTTTTTCAACTACCTCTTTTTCAACCACTGATTGTTGATTGTCTTCTGCACCCGGCTGTTCTTCGGTTTTTATTTCATCTGTCTTTAAATTATTTTTCGTATCAACTTCAGTTTCAAAACCTATTTCATCATCGGTTTTTATCTCTTTTTCTGTTTCACCAATCTGCAAATTATTTAATACATCTATTGTTTCTTTTGGCTGCACTTGATTTGTTTCCCCTGCCGGCATCTGTGTCGTTTCTATTTCTTGCGCTGTTTTCGTTTCTTGCGATATTTCTATTCTCTGTTCTAATTCCCGTGCCATTTCTGTTTGGGCTGTTTCAATTGGTTTCGTTTCCAGCTCCTGTGGTGTTTCCGATGTTTGTGTTTGCGCCATTTCTGGTGT
>JGI24708J26588_10004042_pt1 | contig 10317 bp, 8 predicted proteins | sample BioPla1DNA2_FD_26588 | JGI IMG/M metagenome (IMG submission 26588) | reverse complement strand
TTCTTCCAAACCCATAATATCTCAGGGATACCCACCTTTTGCAATATTATTTTCAAACGATTAAACTTCTGTGAACGAAACTCTGGTCGGTCTACGTTTGGCCTTTGTGAGCGGGTTGACACCCGGGGGGAAATGGTGTACAATGGGGCGAGAATTAAGGGTATATGGTAGCAAAGTGCCGATGCTGGGGAAAAGTAGGTCATAACGCCTTGCCAGGGAGGGGCTGTCGGGACTGGAAGCAGCCTCCAAGGTTCGTATGATTGAAAGACACCCCGAAGGTGACAACCGAAAGGCCCACAGCCAAGTAGACTTGTCCGGTAGGCCGCCGTTATGGCCGGAGGGGGACAGCTTGTACTGTCCAAAAAGGGTGGCACCGCGGGAGAAGGCCTCTCGTCCCTGGAGAAGGGATGGGAGGCTTTTGTAGTTCCCTGGCTGCCGGCCCTGCCGTTACTGGACTACAGATAAGTTGCAAAGGAGGAGGTCAATGTGCTTACTACTGCACCCCGGGGAACGCGGGATATCCTTTCCCCGGAAGTGGAGAAATGGCAATACCTGGAAGAAAAGATCAGGCAGCACTGCCATCGCTATGCCTATTCCGAGATCAGGACGCCGATTTTTGAACATACCGAACTATTCCAGCGCAGTGTGGGGGAGACTACCGACATTGTCCAGAAGGAAATGTACACCTTTCAAGACCGGGGCGACCGGTGGCTGACCCTGCGCCCCGAGGCTACAGCCTCCACCGTCAGGGCATACCTGGAGAACAAGCTCTATGCCCAGCCCCAGCCGGTAAAATTGTATTATATCGGCCCCATGTTCCGCTATGATCGCCCCCAGGCCGGCCGCTACCGCCAGTTCTATCAGTTTGGCATTGAAGTTATCGGCAGCCAGGACCCGGCCGTCGATGCCGAAGTGATCCTCCTGGCCGTCCACCTCTTTGCCGATCTGGGCCTGCGGGACCTGGAAGTACAGCTTAACAGCATTGGCTGCCCCCAGTGCCGGAGGGCATACCGGCAGGAACTCCGGAGCTATTTGCAAGGGCATCTGGAAGAGCTCTGTTCCGACTGCCGGACCCGGTATGAGCAGAATCCCCTCCGGGTCCTCGACTGCAAAGAGGAGCGCTGCCGGAAGGTTGCGGGAGAAGCGCCGGCATTGAGTTCCTACCTGTGCCAGGAGTGCCGGGAGCATTTTGAGCTGGTACAGGGATATTTGCAGAGCCTGGATGTAAAATACCAGCTGAATCCCAACCTGGTCCGGGGTTTGGATTATTACACCAAGACAGTCTTTGAGATCGTTTCCCGGGAGTTGGGCGCCCAGGCAGCCATCTGTGGGGGCGGCCGTTACGATGGCTTGGTGGAGGAGTGCGGCGGGCAGCCGACACCGGGAATCGGCTTTGCCCTGGGGATGGAAAGGCTTCTCATGGCCCTGGAAAAAGGGGGAAGTAAGCTTCCGGGCAGGGCGCCCCTGGATGTTTTCCTGGCTGCCCTCGGCAGCAGAGCCCAGGGAGCGGCTCTGAAGCTCTTGTATCAAATGCGGCAGCAGAATCTCCGGGCCGACAAGGATTATCTGGGACGCAGCCTAAAGGCCCAGATGAAGTATGCCGATAAGAAGGAAGCCCGGTATGTGGTAATTCTGGGCGAAGATGAACTGGAGCGCAATGTGGTTCTTATTAGGGAGATGGCAACGGGGGAACAGGAAGAAGTGCCCCTGGAAGAGGCTGTAGAAAAAATCCTGGCAGAATTGGGAGGGGTAACAGATGGAAGGTAAAAGGGAATTGAAGAGGACTCATCACTGTGGCCTGCTGCGGGCCGAGGATGTAGGGCAGAAAGTTACCCTCATGGGGTGGGTGCAGCGGCGGCGGGATCACGGCGGCTTAATCTTCATCGATCTTCGGGACCGGAGTGGAATCGTCCAGGTAGTCCTGAGCCCCGAGGTGGATGAGGAAGCCTTCCACAGGGGGGAAGAGGTCCGGAGCGAATATGTCCTGGCTGTCCGGGGGACCGTGTCTGTCCGGCCCGAGGGAACGGAAAATCCCAATCTGGCCACGGGTCAGGTTGAGGTATATGCTGAGGAACTGCAGATTCTCAACCGGGCCAAGACCCCGCCCTTCTATATCGAAGAAGGGATTAAGGTAGATGAGAATGTGCGCCTTAAATATCGCTACCTGGATTTGCGGCGGCCGGATATGCAGAGAAACCTCATTATCCGCCACCAGGCTGCCAAGGTGGTGCGGGACTTTCTCTCCGCCGAGGGCTTCATCGAAGTCGAAACACCCATGCTTACCCGCAGTACCCCTGAAGGGGCACGGGACTTCCTAGTGCCCAGCCGCCTAAGCCCCGGCGATTTTTACGCCCTACCCCAATCGCCCCAGCTCTTTAAACAGCTGCTGATGGTCGCTGGCCTGGAGCGCTACTTCCAGATCGTCCGCTGCTTCCGGGATGAAGACCTGCGGGCTGACCGGCAGCCCGAGTTTACCCAAATTGACATTGAAATGTCCTTTGTAGACCGGGAGACCATCCTGGCCCTGATGGAAAAAATGATGGCCCGGATCTTTGCCGAAGTCCTTGATATCCAGCTAACCCTGCCCTTCCCCCGCCTAACCTACCAGGAAGCCATGGACCGGTATGGGAGTGACAAACCCGATACCCGCTTTGGAATGGAGATTGTTGATGTGACGGCGGCGGTCGCCGAAAGTGGGTTTAAGGTATTCCGGCAGGCAGTGGAAAAGGGGGGACAGGTGAAGGGCTTGAACCTGGTCGGCGGCCTTTCCCTGAGCCGCAAGGAAATTGACGAGCTGACAGAATATGTTGCCCAGTTCGGGGCCAAGGGGCTGGCCTGGATCCGGGTTAGCGAGGAGGGGCTCAATTCTCCCATTGTCAAATTCCTGCAGGAAGAAGAGCAGGAGGCCCTGTGCCGCCTCCTGGAAGCCCGGGTAGGGGACCTGCTCCTCTTTGTGGCTGGACCGGCTCCGATGGTGGCAGATTCCCTGGGCCATCTGCGCCTGCACCTGGCCCGCAAGCAAGGCCTGATCCCCGAGGACAAGTACAACTTTGTCTGGATTGTGGATTTTCCCCTTTTGGAGTGGGATGAGGAGGAGAAACGCTATACGGCCATGCACCATCCCTTTACCAGTCCCGTTGAGGATGATATTCCCCTCCTGGATACGGAACCGGGTCAGGTGCGGGCCAAGGCCTACGACCTGGTGCTGAATGGCGTAGAACTGGGCGGCGGGAGCCTGAGGATTTATCAGCGCCAGCTGCAGGAGAAAATGTTTACCGCCCTGGGGCTGTCCGAGGCCGAGGCCAGGGAAAAATTTGGCTTTCTCCTCGATGCCTTTGAATATGGAACACCGCCCCATGGCGGCATCGCCTTCGGCTTTGACCGGCTGGTAATGCTGTTGACCGGGGCCGACAGTATCCGCGACGTCATAGCTTTTCCCAAGACGGCCAGCGGCACCTGCCTTATGACTGGAGCCCCGGCGGAGGTGGCCCCGAAGCAGCTGGAAGAGCTGCGTCTTGTGAGCACAGCAGTGAAAAAGGAGGATAACTAGGAGGATTTCCGCGGTTCCAATTGGGATATCAGATCATGAATAACATTGGAACCGCGGGAAATAATAACACCGGTGAGAAGATAATCAATTACGGGAGAACGCATGGTTACCCCCAGTACCGACATTAAGCCCACCTGGGCCTGGATGCAGAGGACGACGCCACACACAATGGCAATAATCATGGCATAGCCCTTAAAAATGGGAAAAGCTGTCTTTATGATCTCAGTAATGATTTCATTGAGGACGGAAAGGACAATGATGATGGTGAGGGACTCTACCAGCATCTTCTTCACCTCCTCTGCCAGCCTACAGGCTTCCAAACCACTGCCCACTTTGCCTGCCATTATCCTTACTCTTCTGGAGGGCCTTTCAGTTTTAAGTGACCAGGGCGGCTTTTGCGCTCCTGTTCACTATATGATATGCCGGCTGCCAAAGGCTATTACCATTAAAATGCCTGTCGGCAGGCAGAGATTGTTACTTGCAACACCGGGATTATTATGCTAATATAATAGTGACGAAAGATAAGGGCATTGAAGGGACCCTGCTGTGTCCGTGTACAGTCGATAATTTTTGAGCCAACACCTTAGAAGAGGGAGCCTGGACTCTGAATATGGCGTGCATGCCCCGTAATGGGGGACGTACAAATTATTCAGGAGGGCACCCACCTTATGAGCGCGAGCTTCAAAAAATATCGACGCACGGCATGGTGGGGGCAACTTTTTGCTCTTTTTTTTTATCCTGTACCTTTTTTTAGTTTGAGCCAATGCGTACAGGGGATAAAATGTACATAACGGACTTTGTACAAGGGAGGGACCTGGGCTGCATCCTTTTTCAAGATCGGAACTCTTGCTGGGAGCCGCCGGCCTGGAAAAACTGGCCGCGGCCAGGGTGGCTGTCTTCGGCCTGGGGGGTGTAGGTTCCTTTGCCGTGGAAGCTTTGGCCCGCTCCGGTATCGGGCATTTGGTCCTGGTCGATCACGACCGGGTCAGCCTAACCAACCTCAACCGCCAGCTGCCGGCTACATTGGCTACCCTCGGCCAGCTCAAAGTGGATGTGATGAAAAGACGCATAGAAGACATCAATCCCAGGGCAGTGGTCGAAAGCTACCCGGTATTTTATACTCCCGAGCTGGGTGGGGAATTGCTCACGCCCGATTATGACTACATAATTGATGCGGTAGATACCGTTACCGCCAAGGTAGACCTGATCCGCCGCTCCCGGGAGCTGGGCATCCCCATTGTCTCCAGCATGGGGGCCGGGAACAGGCTTGATCCGGAAAAATTTCAAGTGGCCGATATTTCTGCCACCCATACCTGTCCCCTGGCGCGGGTAATGCGCCGGGAACTGCGCCGGCTGGGCATAGCCAGCGGGGTCAAGGTTGTTTTCTCTACGGAACCGCCCTTGAAGGTGGGCGGGAAGGGGGAAGATGGGGAAGGAAGAAAACAGGTGCCGGGGAGTGTCTCCTTTGTCCCGCCGGTGGCGGGGATGATACTGGCCGGGGTGGTGGTGAGGGATCTATTAGGCCTGCATCCTAGCTCTGTTGGGACATAACGAATTAAATGGGCACCATTTCTGACGAAGCAGCATTAAAACGAGCTTATAAATCATCCTATTGGGCTGATCACTTTGCCGCCGGCTCCGCGAGCGCTGTCATCCTCTTACAATTGACAGTTGACAATGGACAAATGACAATTATTTTTGCTTTCTCCCTGTAACCGTTAGGTGGGGAGGATAAGCGGGTGTTTTCGGAAAGGAGCCCGAGGAGATGGAAAGGGGCAGGCAGAAGAAGGAAATACGGCAGGAAATGAAGAGGCGCCTGTCGGCACTCCCTCCGGAGGAGAAAGGCCGGGCAACCAGGGCCCTGGAGAGGCGTTTAGAAGGCCTGGCCTGCTATTTCTATGCCCGGCGGGTGATGTGTTATGTTGGCGTGGGCTTCGAAATCGACACCACCCCCCTGCTTACCCGGGCTCTGGCAGCCGGGAAGGAGGTCTTTGTCCCCCGCTGTCTGGTGGCCGAAGGGAGACTTTTGGTCTCTGCCCTGCATGATCTGGGGGAACTGGATAGGGGCTATTTTGGCCTCCTGGAGCCGAAACCGGAATATATCCGTCCCTTTGATCCTGCAAAGCTGGATGTAATCATCGTACCGGGCCTGGCCTTTGATCTTAATGGTTACCGCGTGGGACAAGGGGGCGGCTACTATGACCGCCTGCTGGCGGAGATTGGCCCCCAAACGGTTCTGCTGGCCCTGGCCTTCGATTTTCAGGTTTACAAGCAACTGCCGGTGGAAAGCCATGATTGCCCGGTCCACCGGATTATTACCCCTTCCCGGACCATCAACTGCCGGTCCCTTCCGCCAGGGTGGATATAAAGGGAAGGTTTTTCTTTATTTTTATTGAATACTTAGTCAAGGAAAAAGGGCTTGGGAGGAAGATAGCTAATCCCGGGCAGGAAGGGGAGAAACTTACGATGGGAAGACTCATTGATCTCAGGAGCGACACCGTTACTGTACCGACACCCGAGATGCGCAAAGCCATGTATGAGGCCGAGGTAGGGGATGATGTTTACGGCGAAGATCCAACTATAAATCGCCTGGAGGAAAGGGCTGCCCAGATGTTGGGCAAGGAGGCAGGCCTCTTTGTCGTCAGCGGCACCATGGGGAACCTGGTGGCCATCCTGACCCATACCCGGCCGGGTAATGAGATTATCCTCGAGGCAGAATCCCATATCTTCTATTATGAAGTTGGGGGATGTGCCGCTTTGGGCGGGGTTATGGTGCGGACTGTGGCCGGGGAGAGGGGAGCCATCGCCCCCGGGAAGCTGGAAGAAGTGATCCGGGGTCCGGATATTCATTCTCCCCCCACTGGTTTAATTGCCCTGGAAAACACCCACAACCGGGCCGGGGGAGCCGTTATTCCCCTGGAGAATATTAAGGCGGTAAGGGAGGTTGCCGGCAGGTACGGCATTCCCATGCATTTGGACGGGGCCCGGATCTTCAATGCCGCCACCGCCCTGGGTGTTCCGGCAGCGGAGATTGCCTCCTATTTTGACTCCGTCATGTTCTGCCTTTCCAAGGGTCTTGCAGCCCCTGTCGGGTCCCTCCTGGTGGGCAGCAAGGAGTGGATTGCCCGGGCCCGGAAGTGGCGGAAGATGGTGGGCGGCGGCATGCGCCAGGCAGGCATATTGGCGGCGGCGGGCATTGTGGCCCTGGAGCAAATGGTGGATCGGCTGGCCGAAGATCATGCCAACGCCAAATACCTGGCCGCAGGTTTGGCCGAGATTTCCGGGCTGAAGATAAATCCCGAGGAAGTGGAGACCAATATAGTGCGTTTGGATGTGGCCGGTACGGGTATGACGGGGGAAGAATTCTGCGCCGAGCTGAAACTTCGGGGCATCCTGGCCAGTCCCTTTGGTCCGACCATCGTGCGCCTGGTGACCCACAAGGATGTTTCCCGGGCCGATATGGAAAAGACTCTTTCTGTCATATCCCAAATGTTGGGATGAAGTTAACAATTGACGATTGACAGTTGACAATTAACGGCTTTCATATTTGGGTCCCGTAAGGGGGGCGCTCAACTGCACCTAACAATAAAGAGGCATTGCTGCCTCTTTTTTTTGCTTCCATGATAAAGGCTCAATCTCCCCACCAGGAGTTTAGTCTTGATAAAACATACACCTTACCTCAACTGCAATAATGGTCATTGAGGATTACCGATTATCACGTTTTTCCTTCCCTTGTTGTTTCCATTCCTCCAGGCGTTCCTTTATGACCCTTTCATAACCGTATCCGGTGGGAAAATAGAAGTTCCCGGTTATACCGGCGGGCAGGTAGTCCTGTTCTACATAGCCGCCGGGGTAGTCGTGGGGATACTTGTAGCCCTTCCCGTGGCCCAGGGCGGCGGCCCCCTTGTAATGGCTGTCCCGGAGGTGGACGGGTACCCTTTTGCCGGCCGTTTCCTTTACCGCTGCCATGGCCTGGTCTATGGCCGTGATGACACTGTTGCTTTTTGGGGCCGTGGCAATATAGAGGGCTGCCTCGGCCAGGGGCAGGCGGGCTTCGGGCATGCCGACGAAATGGACGGCATAGGCGGCTGCTTGGGCCACCAGAAGAGCCCTGGGGTCTGCCAGGCCCACATCTTCCGCAGCATGAACCAGGAGGCGCCGGGCAATGAATTTGGGATCTTCACCGGCATAGAGCATGCGGGCCAGCCAGAAGAGGGCGGCGTCGGGGTCGGAGCCCCGCAGGCTCTTGATAAAGGCCGAGATGGTATCGTAGTGGCTGTCGCCGTCCTTGTCATAGAGGAGCACCCGCTGCTGGCTGCATTCGGCAGCAATTTCCTTGGTAATATGGATGGTAGCGTCGGCCCCAGGAGGTGTAGTTATGGCTGCCAATTCCAGGGCGTTCAGGGCGGCCCGGGCATCGCCGTTGGCCGTCCGGGCAATGTGGGCCAGGGCTTCCGGCTCAATGGCAATCTTCAGCTTCCCCAGACCCCGCTCTTCATCGGCCAGGGCCCGCTGCAGGATGGTTAAAATATCTTCGTCCGACAGGGGCTGGAAGGCGAAGAGGCGGGAACGGGAGAGGAGGGGAGGGATGACTTCAAACATGGGGTTTTCCGTTGTGGCCCCGATGAGGATTACCGTCCCATCCTCCACATAGGGGAGGAGGGCATCCTGCTGGGCCTTGTTGAAACGGTGGATTTCATCAATAAACAGGATGGTGCGCTGGTTCCGGAAGGCAAGATTTTCCCGGGCCCGGTCGATGACCTTGCGGATATCGCCAATACCTGCCATCACTGCATTGAGCTGTTGAAAATCTGCCTGGGTGGTGCCGGCAATAATCCGGGCCAGGGCCGTCTTTCCTGTCCCGGGGGGACCGTAGAAGATCAGGGAAGTCAACCGATCGGCCTCAATGGCGCGAAAAAGGAGCTTCCCCGGAGCCAGGATATGTTCCTGGCCCACAAATTCGGCCAGGGTGCGGGGACGCATGCGCCGGGCCAGGGGTGCCTTATCGGTCAGGGCCCGCTGGGAGCCATAATCGATGAGATCCAAATTATTCACCGCCTCTAGCAAAGGTACGAAGATTTATCATCTAATTCAATTGTAGCGGATCCCGGGGTGCCGGGCAATTGCCTTTGGAGGGGGATTGCATAAGGTAAGGCAAAAAGTGGGAAAATAAGTCCCAGATAGTGTCAATATTCAGTGAAAATGTCACCTAAAACTAGTCTTCTTTATTCAGTAAAAATGTCACCCAGTGATATTTTTTTGAGGTAGAAGATGCATTATGGGGCATCCTCTACCAGACTTAATAATAGGGTATTGAGTTTTCCCTCATATGGCAGTATGATAAAGGTACCTATTGGTTAAACCCAAGCTCGGGTGGAACTGAACAGCTCATCCAGAATCTCTAGGATTTCGCTGTCAGTTTCCTCATAATAGAGCTTGGGTTTTTCCTTAAATCCTTTCCTCCAAGGGTGGTTAGCAGAGGGCTTAGAGTAAACTCGTTCTTTCTTCCTGGGTTTGTTCTCCGGTGCTGATTTCTTTGGTCGTTCCTCGAGCATTATGGTTTCGAATACCTCACCTCTGTACATAGCCCTTATGCCCCTCTTAGGGTTGTCTAAGACAGTGATTTTAGCCTTAGGGAGTACTGCTATACCCTTTGCTTTTGTAACTAGCTGATAGTATTTACCCCGATACGAAAAGGCGCCTCCGTCAATGATAACCCTCTCCTCTTTGATACAAAGGATGGTATCAAGATCTATTCCTTTGTCCAGCGGCCTGAAAGCACTCACGGGATTTTCCGGTTGCACAGCAAAACGGTTATTGTGGCGTTCCATAAACTGTGATAAAAAAGCATTGGCGGCTTCCATTGTGTTGATCCCAGCGATTTTGAATTCAACTGGTAGCCTGCTTTGCAGTGTTTCCCAAAGTCGTTCTATTCGGCCTTTAGCCTGGGGAGAATTTGCCGGAATGACATTAATGCCAAGCTCTTGCATAGCCCTGCCGAACTGTGTGAGATTTACTTGTTTCCCTTGCAATTGCTCCTCGAGGGATAATTTGCCATTCTTAGGTGATATGAAGATGGTGTGTCTATCACAATAGATACTAACGGGAAGGCCATATTGGGTGATAATCTGCTCCATGATATTAAAATGTCCTTCAAGGCATTCATTCTTGGCGAAGAACAAGGCCAAAATCTTTCCTGTAGCATCATCAATTGCACCGTGTAGTGAGAAGGGTTGACCACCAATAATCCAGGTATGAGGGGAGGCATCTATTTGCACCAACATTCCCTCCTGAGGATTTCTCTTTCTTCTGTGATGAGCCTTGGGCTTTCTGTGCTTTTTGGGGCTGGTAATGCCGGCTTGGCTAAGTATCCTGTGTACAGAAGGATAACTAAGGTCAATGCCTTCATGTTCCTCCAGAAGCTCCTGGAAGTGCTTAAAATTCGCCTCCTTATACTTTGACTTTTTAAGCTTGACAATGGTGTCCTTTAGTTCTTCAGAGATAGCATGGCTGGGCTTACGACCCCTATTCTTGTGGATGATGAACCCGGGCCCCTGTTCTCTTACCCCCTTCTTTAGCCTCATTACTTGGCGTTCACTGAGGTTCAAAAGCTCGGCTGCCTCCCTGATGGAAATAACTCTGTCGATGACTTGGTTAATCACCCTTAACCTGGTCATCTCCATTGGTGTCATGTTGAATATCTCCTCTCTCATAGGTGACATTTTATCAGAATAAATTCAACATGACATTATCACAGAATAACTACA
>JGI24708J26588_10004039_pt1 | contig 10324 bp, 9 predicted proteins | sample BioPla1DNA2_FD_26588 | JGI IMG/M metagenome (IMG submission 26588) | reverse complement strand
TGCTGTCTATAAGTGTACTTATTCATAGATGGGCCAAAAATTGCCATTAAAATTATTATTACAATAACCCAAGCTGCTACAATAGAAGCCTTGTTTTTTCTAAAGCGAATCATAGCATCTTTAAAAAAGCCTATGGCTTCTCCTTGAAATTTTTCATCTTTAATATCTTCATCTAATTGAACAAATTCAAAATCCTCTTTGCTTAATTTTATGTTTTTTTGATTGTCCATTATTTTCTACCTCCTATACGAATTCTAGGATCTATAATTCCATAGGATAAATCCACTACTAATATACTAACTAATCCAATTAAGGAGTAGAAAAATAGTGTAGCAATGGTCAATGGATGGTCTAAGGCATTTATGGAACTAACTGTTAAACGACCTAAACCTGGTATACCAAAAATATTTTCTATAACCATAGCCCCTCCAAGAATTCCAAAAAACATTGGAATAATTATATTTGCAAGGGGTATGAAAGAATTACGAATAGCATGTTTTACAGTTGCCTGCACTTGAGATAAACCCTTGGTTTTTGCAAGTAACATATATTCTGAATTAAGTGCCTCACAAAGTTCTGANCGCATATATCTAGTAATTGTAGCAATTCCTCCAAAGGACAATGCTAATATGGGTAAAATCATAGATTTAAATTTAGTCCAGGTTAGAGTTTGTTCTGGAGATAATAATATAGGTGCCCAGCCCCATTTAAATGCTACAAAATACTGAAGTAGTGCCGCAAATACAAAAGATGGCACTGATATAAAGAAAATAACCATAATGGAAATTATATGATCTACTATGGTATTTTTCTTTAAAGCCGCTATAATGCCAAGAGTAATTCCCACTGGTATAGTAAATATAAGAGAAAAAATATTTACCTGTAATGTAATAGGTAATTTTTCCTTTATAATGTCAAAAACTGGCACTCTTGGTTGGACTTTAATAGATGTACCAAATTCAAATGATAGAAAATCTTTTAAAAAATATCCATATTGTACTGGCAATGGATCATTTAAATGGTATTTATCTTCTATAGCTAACTTAACATCTTCAGGTAACATGGGGTCATCTACAATACTTCCAGGCATAGAGTGTATAATAAAGAAGGAAATGCTAATTATTAAAAACAATGTAATGGCCATTGCAATTAATCTTTGTGCTATATATCTAAGCATAGCTTGTACTCCTCTCAAATAAATTTGCTATATAGATAATATTTGATTGCCATTGGTAAAAACTAAGCGGTGAACACAAAGTAGAAATACACAGTTTCCCTCTTCATAATTTTATATAATAAACATATTTTTAGGATGGTTCACCGCTTAGATAAGACAAACTGTAAGAATTTGAGGGGTTTGGATGTATAATCCTTACCTATGTCTCATAATAACAATCTAAAAAATAATTTTTAATCAATAGTTTAATCTACTATATCTGCTTGTAATATTGCAAATCCTACAGCTGGCATGTATTTGCCATTAGTTAATATTTTAATTCTATCGGCAAATACTTGAGCATTGTTGTTTTGGAAAATAGGTATTTGTGGTACATAATCTATTAACATAGCTTCCATTTCAGCCAATGCTTCTATTCTTCCCTTAGGATCTAATAGTAAATCCCCTTGAGTAGTTCTTTGGTATAATTCATCAAATTCTTCGCTTGCAAATCTATGGGATTTATTTGGGAAGTCTGTAGTCCATACAAACATACTACCCCATGGATTAAATGCGCTTTGTGTATAAGCACCTATACCCATATCAAAATCACCATCTCTATAAGCATCATATGCTGCTTGAGGTGGCATAGCTCTTAATTTAATATCTAATTTATCTTGACCAAATAGATTTTCATATTCTTCTTCAGCTACCTCAGTCATCCTCTTCATAGTTTCTTGAGCTTCAAAATATATAATCTCTATTTCAATTTTCTTATTTCCATTGGCTTCATAGGCTTTTTCAAAATATTCTTTTGCTAATTCTGGATCAAAGCCACTGCCTTCTGGTCTAATAGCCTTTGCTTCTTCTGTATCACGATATTTTGTACCATTTTCATAATCTACCATTGGTATGGAAGAGATATAATATGGAGTGGATTCATATACTTTAAATACACCTTTAGAAATCTTATCTCTATCTATACCATAGAATAAAGCTTTTCTTAAATCATTATTTTGAAGTATAGGATTCTTTTCAGATTCACTATTTATAAAGAATCCCCATACAGTATTTCTTTCTTGGAATACTACTCTTGGGTCTTCTTGATATTTATCGTATTCACTACCACTTACTACTGCTGTATCTAATTCGCCATTTTCAAATAATTGTAGTCTTGTAGCTGATTCTGTTATAACTTTACTTTCTATTTTATCTGGTTTGTAAATATCTCCTAATATTGCGTCTTCATTTTTCTCAAATACTCTGTGTTGGTCTCTTATCCATTCTGTAAGCTTATAAGTTCCACAAGATGGAACATTTTCTAATTTAGTTGCATAATCTGTTTCTGTTCTATCTTCATTCATACCTGCTTCATATAGCTCTTTGTGTACAGGAGATGTAGCTCCACCACCTGCAAAAGTACTTAGAACATCTATTTCAGGCATTGCAGTATTTAATGTGATTTCTAATGTTTTTTCATCTAATGCTTTAATTCCTACTTCTTCCCATTCCACTTCACCTTTAAAGTATTCTTCAGCATTTACTACTGGAATATTATCCCATAGTACAAATGCATTTCTATTGGCTAAATTTTTGTCTAATAACATTTTAAAAGAATATTCATAGTCTTCAGCTGTTATTGGTGTACCATCTGTCCATTGTACACCGTCTCTAATTTTAAATGTCCATACAATATTATCTTCAGTTTCTGGTAATGCTTCTGCATGATATGGAATAAATTCCACTTTGTCTTCATCTGGATTATAAACTAAGTCTAATAATGCTCCATAAATATAGCTTATTAATTCACTATCCTCAGCTGAATCAGATGTATGAGGATTGAAAGTTGTTGCTGGCATACCTGCAAGTCTTAAAACCTTTGGACCAGTTGATTCTGGTTTTTCTTCTGTTGCTGCTGGTTCTTCTTGTTCATCATTAACATCTTTACCTTTACCACATCCTGTTGCAAATATTGACATAGTCATAGCTACAACTAAAACAAGTAATAATAGTTTTTTAGATGTCTTCATTTTAATTCCCCCTAATTTTAAAATTTTTGCTAATTAATTTAGCATAATATTTGCTAAAGCTATGAATCTTTTAATAACCTTTGCTATAATTCTCTATTTCAAAATATTTAATCTCTTACATCCCACAATGTGAATAATTATAAGTTAAAACATGGTAATATGATGTATGTTTTCAAATATTTAAAAAATTTGAATTATAGCAACAAGTTTGTATATTTAGCCATCTTGCAAGGTTATTAAATATATTTATTCTATGCTACCATATTTTATTACTATTAGTCAAACTTTTAAATATTCATAATCTTTTTTGTTTTATCACTTTTAAATATTCTTAAAATGTTGTATTTTTCAGAATTACCATTCTATTTCTATATATTCCAATTTTAGAGGAAATTAAGAAAAGCATAAATATTCAATGTGTATATTTATACATATTAACGATATATTATTAGTATATTTTTTTAAAAATTAAAATTTCCCGCAATAAATGTAATATTTTGTCGAGTCCCCTTGTATGTATTCACCAATTTAGTTTATAATATATTGAAAGGAGATATTTAGATTGGAGAGAACAATATGAAAGTTTTAGGAGTTATTACAGCAATTTTTATTTGTTTTTATATGAGTTTAAATAAATATGGCTCTTTTATATTTAGACTTGCTGATGGATTATTTATAATAGGTTTAATTTATCTATTAATTGCCCTTATTTTCTATATTAGAAATGTAGGTTTTTTTAAATTAATTGCCTATAATAAATATAGAAGAAAGTTTATAAAAACCAAATATTCAGGAAAGGATAAAATAAGTAAAGATTTTAGCCATGAAGAAGATATGATGGACCTTCATGAATTTTGCGAAGAACATTATGGAGAAAAATGGTCAAATAAATCCCTTTTAATATATGCTATACCTCTTTTAATTTTATCTTTTATATTATCTTATTTAGTGTAAAAATAAAAAGGCGACTTTTAGTCGCCTTTCAATTAAATTTCACATTTTAGTATTGACTATGGTCTTGGATTTGCTAATTCTACCTTTACTTTATTGCCTTTAATTCTCTTATTGTTTAATCTTTTAACCACATCTTCTACATATTCACTTGGAATTTCTACAAAGGTAAATTTGTCATACATATCAATATCTCCTACGGTTTTTCTTGGAATATTTGTTTCGTTCATTATGGCTCCTAATATATGTCTCGGGCTTACTCCTTTTCTTTTTCCAATATTAATGAAAATTCTAGACATATGACTAAAATTTACATTTTCATAATCTACTGATTTTAATTCTTTATGTTTATCTAATTTATTATCCTTTGAATAAAGTTTAAGTAGTGCTGCTGCTATTTCTAAAGAAGTATAATCTTCATCTATTATATCTCTTATTATTTCCTCATATTTATCTAATTGACCTTTGTCTATTTCATCTTTTATTTTATTAAAAAGTATATCTGTATGTTTTTCTTCCATTGACTTTAATGTGGGCAGTTCTTTTCTCATTATTTTAGTACTAGTATATTTTTGAATATCCTTAATTCTTTTAATATCTCTTTTTGTAACTAGGGAAAAAGCTATTCCCTCTCTACCTGCTCTGGCTGTTCTCCCTATTCTATGGACATAAGACTCTTCATCTTGAGGTATATCATAATTAAATACCATATCTATATCATCTATATCTAAGCCTCTTGCTGCCACATCTGTAGCTACTAATATATCTATATTTCCACTTCTAAACTTATTCATTACCCTATCCCTCTGAGTTTGTTTTAAATCTCCATGAAGCCCATCTGCAAAATACCCTCTTCCCTGTAATTCAATAGTTAATTCGTCCACTTTTTTCTTAGTATTACAAAAAACTATGGAAAGTTTAGGATTGTATATATCTAATAATCTAGATAATATTTCCGTCTTTATGTCTTCCTTTAATTCTACATAATATTGTTCTACTTTAGGTACAGTCAATTCCTTATGGGCTATTCTTATTATTTTAGGCTGATTCTGATACTGTTTTGCAAATTTTATTATTTCATCAGGCATAGTGGCTGAAAAAAATATGGTTTGTCTCTCTTCCTTTAAACCATTCATTATCCATTCTATATCATCTCTAAAACCCATATCGAACATTTCATCTGCTTCATCTAATATAACCATATTTATATTATCTAGTTTTAAAGTCTTTCTCCTAATATGGTCCATTATCCTACCTGGAGTTCCTACTACTATTTGTACACCTTTTTTAAGTGTATTTATTTGCCTATTTATTGGCTGTCCACCATAAATTGGCAGTACAAATATATCTTTTTTATATTTGGCTAATCTCCTAATCTCCTCTGCCACTTGAATAGACAGTTCCCTTGTAGGACAAAGTACTATAGCCTGAGGCCTCCTATCTTGAGAATCACAGTTTTCCACAATAGGTATTCCAAAAGCTGCTGTCTTACCTGTTCCAGTTTGTGCCTGACCTATTATATCCAAACCTTCTAAAAGAATAGGTATTGTTTGAGTTTGAATAGAGGACATTTCTTCAAAACCCATATCAGAAACTGCCCTAAGAATTTCTCTGGATAGGTTTATATCCTCAAATTTTAATTTTACCATTAATTTATTACATCCTTCCTTTATAATCTAGCTTATTAAGTATATATGTATTATGGTTCATTTACAAGGAAAATATTTTAAACTCCTATAAATTTTTATGATATAATATTAACATTGTTTTAAAAAGGGAGGTAATTTATATGCTATACGATTTAATAATGAATGGTTTTGGAGAAAAAGAAGATTATAATTGTGCTGAAAAAATTTTATATGGGGCCAATGAAGCTTATAATCTAGGCTTATCTAAAGAAGCATTAAAACTATCTGCGGCCTTTGGCGGAGGAATGGGTATAGAGTCAGTATGTGGAGCATTGACAGGGGCAGTTATGGCCTTAAGTAGTAAATATGTAGAAAATATTGCCCATGAGGATGAAAAGATAAAGGAATTAACTGAAAAACTTTTTCAACAATATGAAAAAGAAATGGGAAGTACTAATTGTAAAGAACTAAAAGCTAAATACAGAAAAGAAAATATTGGCTGTAAAAATGTAATATTAGCAGCAGCTAAAGTATTAGACAATATAGTAGAAGAAAATTCCTAGTAGGCGAATTTAGTCGCCTACTTTCTTTATATTTCTTTATTTCGTGAGTCTAAATATTTTTATTGAATTTAAAAGATATTAAGTATATGATTATAATAAGTATATTTTAAGGAGGGATAGGATGAGATGGTCTTTAGATGAACTATATACTTCTTTTGAATCAGAAGAATATAGCTTAGACATTAAAAAACTAGACAAGCAAATTGAAGAGATGATTAAGTGGGCAGAAAATAATTTTAAATCTATGGATGACCCTATAAACAGTATTGAAGGATATTTAAAAAAATCCATGGAATTTTCAGCTTTATACACTAAACTAATGGGATATGCAAATCTATCCTTAAGTGTAGATGCTAAAAACCAAAATGCATTACAGTCTATGGAGAAATTACAAATGAAGGCAACTAAAATAACAAAACCTAATGTTCAGTTTCAAAAATTTATTGGTCAACTAGATAATTTAGATGAAATTATTAATGCTTCAGAATTACTTAAAGAACACTATTTCTATCTAAATCAAATAAGGGATAGAAATAAGTATTTATTATCTGAAAAAGAAGAAGTATTAATTTCAAAAATGCAAAATACAGGCTCTACTGCTTGGGCTAAATTACAAAATATGTTAAGTTCCACATTGATGGTAGATATTAAATTAAATGGTGAAGTAAAACAATTACCCTTGCCCATAATTAGAAATATGGCATATGACAAGGATAAAGATATTCGAATTACCGCCTATAATGCTGAATTAGAAGCCTACAAAAAAATCCAAGAATCTTCTGCAGCTTGTCTCAATGGTATTAAAGGAGAAGTTTTAACTACTAGTAAACTTAGAGGCTATGAATCTCCTTTGGAAGAAACCTTAATTCAATCTAGAATGGATGAAGAAACCCTTAATGCCATGTTGTCTGCTATTGAAGAAGCTTTGCCAGTATTTCATAAATACTATAGAAAAAAAGGGGAAATATTAGGACATAGTAATGGTCTTCCCTTCTATGATTTATTTGCTCCTGTAGGCCAAGTTAATAAAACTTATAGCTATAAAGAAGCTCAGGATTATATTGTAGAGAATTTTAGAACCTTTAGTGATAAATTGGCTGACTTTGCCAACAATGCTTTTAATAATAAATGGATAGATGCTGAACCTAGGGAAGGAAAAAGAGGTGGAGCATTTTGTTTTAATCTACATCCAATTAAAGAAAGTAGAATCCTTGCTAATTTTAATGGTAGCTTTAGCAATGTAATCACTTTAGCTCACGAATTAGGTCATGGCTATCATGGTCTATGTCTACAAAAAACCTCCATATTAAATAGTCGCTATCCTATGCCTATTGCGGAAACAGCCTCCATATTTTCAGAAACCATAGTTATGAATGCAGCATTGTCTGAGGTAGATAATAGGGAAAAACTAAGTATATTAGAATCCTATATCTCAGATGCAGGACAAGTTATAGTAGATATATATAGTAGATTTTTATTTGAGAAGGAATTGTTTGAACGTAGACAAAGCCATTCTCCATCAGTAGAAGAATTAAAAGAAATGATGATAAATGCACAAAAATCTGCCTATGGCCATGGATTAGATCCTGATTATTTACATCCCTATATGTGGATAAACAAAAGCCATTATTATTCTGCTGGAAGAAATTATTATAATTTCCCCTATGCCTTTGGCTTACTGTTTTCAAAGGGATTATATGTAAAATATTTAGAAGACAAAAGTGGTTTTGTAAATAAATACGATGAATTTCTAGCTGCTACAGGAAAAAACAATATTGTAGACCTAGGAAAAATAATGGATATAGATGTACATTCTATAGATTTCTTTAGAGCTTCTTTAAAATTAATAGAAAAAGATATTGAAACCTTTATTCAATTGGCAGATGAATTGGAATAAAATAGACTAGGTCTAGACCTAGTCTATTTTTATTGTATAATAAGGATTTATAGATTTTTTTGTAAAATGGTATTCTATGGATATATGTGTTTTTTATGGTATAATGGACAAGGGAGGGATATATCATGAACAATGAAAAAAATTCTAAACTTTCTATTATGATAATTCCTAAAACTAGAAAAGTAAAGAGATTTACATTGCCTAATTGGCTGCCTAAATCTATTTTAACTACTATAATAATAATTTCTACTTTTGTCTTTTTTACTTTTAATAGAAAAGCCAATATAAACTCTAATCTACAAAAAGATAATATGGAACAAGAAAAACAAATTAATGAATTGCAAGCAAAAGTACAGAAATTACAAAAAATAAATGAAGAAAAAGATTTAACAGTGGAAGAATTACAGCAAAGAAATGTAGAACTAGATGGAAAAGTAAAAGAGATTGAAGTTAAATTAGAGGAAATTGCCAAATTAAAAGCACAATTAGAAAATCTAGCTAGTAATAAATAATACATAAGTTTTAAAGAAAAGAGGGTTTTGTATGGAATACAAAGAAGATTCTAAACTTTGTATTGTAATTATCCCAGGAGCTGGAAAAGTAAAAAGAATAGTAATTCCTAAATGGTTACCTAAGTTTATTATTGGTTTTACTATTGTAATAAGTATTTTTTTTACTTTCTATAATAACAAAGTCACAGCATTTACCAATAGTCTTCAATCTGAAAACATGGACAAAAACTATATAAAATATGAATTGGAGAAAGAAATTCAAAGTTTAGAAAAAATAAGTAAAGACAAAGATAAAATAATTTTTGCTTTAGAGTCTAAAACTACAGATGTTCAAGAAAAAATCCATGAAGTAGATAATATTTTAAGTGATGTGGAAAGATTACAAAAACAATTGGAAAAAAAAGCTGGTATATCCACTGCTTCTAGATCTGATGGTATAAGTAGGAAGACCCATTTAGAAAATTTAGAATCCAATGAAACTTTGGCAGCATTAAAGAAAATATTAGATGAAAAAGAAAATGAATTAGAAAATTTTATTGTAGAAGTAGACAATAGATTTAAGTATCTAGAATCTATACCAGATCTGTGGCCTGCTCAAGGTCGGCTTACTTCCAAATATGGGAATAGGAGAAATCCCTTTGGAAGGGGAATTAGATTTCATAAAGGTATTGATATTGCAAACTCTTATGGGACAAGCATAAAAGCTGCTGGTTCTGGCATAGTTACTTTTTCAGGTACTAGAGCAGGATATGGTAGGACTATAATCATTAAACATAATTCTGAATACCAAAGCCTATACGCCCATAATTCAAAAAATCTAGTTAAAGTGGGAGACAAAGTAGAAAAGGGACAAGTTATTGCAAAAATGGGCACTACTGGCAGAACTACTGGTTGCCATTTACATTTTGAAATACATAAAAATGGCAAAACTATTAACCCATTAACAGTATTAAATAAATAAAGTAAGGGGGATAAATTATGTTTGGAAAAAAGAAAGAAGAAAAACCAGTTAAATCTCTAAGTATTGACTCTTTAATTGGAGAAAATATAAAATTTATTGGCAAAATTGAAGGTAGTGGAAATCTTAGAATTGATGGCACCATAGAAGGAGATATAGATTATAATGGGGATATTACTTTAGGTGAATCTGGAGAAGTTAATGGAAATATTCTCTGTGAAAATTTAATTGCAGCAGGAAATATAAAGGGAAATATAGTTGTTAAAGATGAATTTACACTTCTACCTACAGGGGCATTAATTGGAGATATGGAGGTAAAATCTTTAATAATACATGAAAATGCAAAGTTCCAAGGAAATTGTAAAATGATTACCACAACTAATAATTTAAAGCCTTTAAATACAGAAAAATTAAATGAAAAGAAGCAAGAAGTAGAAAAGCCAAGTTAAAAAACAAAAATAATAGTAGTAATTTTATCATGAAAAGACCTATATTATAGGTCTTTTCATTTATGAAGCTTTACAAAATAACAACTTCTCTATCCAATTTATGCCTTATTTACAAAATCCCTAAACTTATAACTACCTGCAGTAAACAATGCCAGTATCATAAGGATTAAAACTAAAGTA
>JGI24708J26588_10004038_pt1 | contig 10325 bp, 10 predicted proteins | sample BioPla1DNA2_FD_26588 | JGI IMG/M metagenome (IMG submission 26588) | reverse complement strand
TCAATAAAAAACTTAAAAGTAATACAGAAATTGCTATAAAAGTACGATTTCTTCCTTTGATTGATGACATAATACTCTCTCCCCTCAAGACCAGTATATATTTCAAATAAATTGTCTATCATTATACCTAATTTTTAAAATAAATGCCCAGACATATTGGAACATTCTATTATTCTATTAGTTTTTTAGTTTTTTGCTTCCAATAAACTATTTGCTACCATTTCAATTTGTTCATCAGTTAGATATGGATGCATTGGGATACTCAATACCGTCTGACATAATTCTGGTGTATTCTTTGTTCTTCGTATCTCTTCACCTAAATATGCAAATGCTTTTTGTTCGGACAGAGGTATCGGATAATAAATCATTGTAGGAATGTCTTTTTCCTTAAGATAATTTTGGATAATATCTCTTTGCTCATCTGAGTCCAAGATTAATGTAAATTGAGCGTAACTAGAAAAATATCCTTCAGGAATTTGCGGAGTTATGAAATATTCATCAAGCAATTCACGATACTTATCTGCAGCGCGATTAACAGCATCTAATTCATAATCTTTAAAGGCTTTAAATTTAACTCGTAAGATAGCAGCTTGAATTGTATCAAGGCGAGAGTTAACACCAATCCTAACATTATCATATTTGTATGAGCCTTTGCCGTGAACTTTGAGTGAGTTTAATACTTCCGCTAAACCATCGTCGTTTGTAAAAATCGCACCACCATCACCATAACAACCAAGAGGCTTTGCAGGGAAAAAAGAAGTAATAGCTGCATCACCAAAACTGCACGCTTTTTGATCTCCAATTGCACCACCAAATCCTTGTGCACTATCAGCAAGTACTAGCAAATTATGTTCTTTAGCTATTTTGTCTATTTTGGAGTAATCAGCTGGTAAGCCGAACAAGTCTACCGGGATAATTGCCTTGGGTTTGAGTTTACCTTCTTGCTTAACTTCTTCAATAGCTGTTTCTAAATCTCCGGTATCTATATTAAAAGTTGATTTTTCGACATCTACAAAAATTGGAGTTGCACCACAATAACTAACAACCTCTGCTGTGGCAAAAAATGTAAAATCTGGAACAAAAACAGCATCACCCGAACCTATATCCCATGCCTGTAAAACAAGAGATAGAGCGTCCGTACCATTTGCACAGCTAATACAATGTTTGACATTTACATATTCAGCCAATTCTTTTTCTAGTAGACTAACAGGTCCACCGCCTATAAATGTACCAGCTGTCATCGTCTCAATTACAGCCTGATCAATGTCTTCTTTAAGCATCTTATATTGTTGTTTTAAATCACGAAATTCCATAATATCTCTCTTTGTTTTTTATTTGCCTCAAGCTTAATTGCCTATTTTGGCAGGATTACCATAAACTGTTTTATTATCTTCGACATTCCTTATTACTACACTACCCATGCCGATTATTGTGTTTTTACCAATTGTGATCCGGTTTTTGATTTGAGCACCAATACCAATAAAACTATCCTCGCCGATGTGAACAAAACCTCCCATAGTGACATTGCTACAGATTGTAGTGTTTTTATCAAGTTGGCAATCATGATGAATATGACAATCTGCATCAATTTGAGCATACTCAAGAATCCTTGTCTCACCTGCTAAACCTGCAGAAACAACCGTGTTGCTACCAATATATGCTCCTTGAGAAATTATTACTTTCCCCAAAGTTGGTAAATTGACTAAGTTATCGTCAACCCTAACCAAATTAAAGCCATCGGCGCCAATGACAGCATTTTCTGCTATGTGCACGTAGTCAGCAATTTTAGTTCGCTTAATGACAGATCCTGATCCTATAAAACTGTTGGAACCAATTGAGCAATCATGTTCGATAAAAACAAAAGGTTCAATTGTTACATTGTCCCCAATCCTAACATTTTCGCCAATAATGCTCCCATTTTCTAAAGTAGAATATTTTCTATTTTTATTTGTTTTATTGTTTTCAGCGACCAATTCTTTTGTAAATTCAAAATAAGCTAATTGAGGATTACTTGAAAATTCAAAATGATGTTTTTGTAATAAATCATCCGGCACTTCAAGACCGTGTTCTGCAAAGATCAAGCAGTTATTAACATCCTTAAGATGTGTTAATAACTTCCCAGCTTTTGCGGACAAAAACATTGCTGTATTGGATTTAGGTTTTCCAGCATAGGAAACTGCTTTAATCTTATTTAAATAACTCATATTGTCTTACTCATCAAATCTACCCACAAAATCTAGGGTGGAGCCTGATTCTAATGGCAATTTAACAGGTTGACCAGTCGCAGCAGATTTATAAATAGCTAAAACCAGTTCTAAAGCATCTCTACCAGCCTGACCATCAATATAAGGTTTACGACTATTAACAATAGAATCAATTACATCAGCGTATAGCGGATTATGTCCAAACCCATAAACATTTGGTGGGTTTTCATGATATTTTTCTTTAACTTCTTCCGGATCATCTAGATTATCGTTAAAGTACCATTCTTCAATGATATTAACTGATTTACCGCCAGCTTTTACTGTTCCATCAGAGCCAAAAATATATAATGTTTCTTCTAGGTTTTTTGGATATACATTTGTTGTTCCCTCAATCAGACCATAGCTACCATTTGCAAATTTAACAATGGCTAAACCTAAGTCTTCTGCCTCTAAGTAATCGTGATTTAGCTGATCTGTATACGCCATAACCTCGGTGATATCGCCACCCATCATCCAGCGCAAAATGTCGATATTATGAATACATTGATTCATTAAAGTACCCCCATCTTGAGCCCAAGTCCCACGCCAATCCGCTTGCTCATAATATTCTTTACCGCGATTCCAGCGGACATGAGCTGCACCATGAAAAAGCTTGCCAAAACGTCCAGCTTCTAAAGCCTCGCGAATTTTGACAATAGATTTATTAAAACGGTTTTGATGGCAAGCGCAAAGCACAAGATTCTTTTCTTCTGCTAAGGCAATCATTTTGTCCACTTCTTGTAAAGATAAAGCAATTGGTTTTTCTACAATAAGATGAATTCCTTTGTCTAGGCAATATAGAGCAATTTCACTGTGCTTGCCACTTTCTGTACAAATTGCAATTAAATCAATCTCCTCATGCTCAATCATTTCTTTGTAATCAGTATATTGCTTGACGTCTGTTAATTGATATTTTTCTACCTTTTCAGACATGCTTTCTGGAATTAAGTCACAAACAGCAACAAATTCCAAGTTGTTTTCTAGAGCTGCTGCAAAGTGATTATAAGAAATTCTACCGCAACCAATAATGGCGTACTTTAGCATATTGTTAACCTCGTTATTTTTTTTTAATTAGCAAAAGTTATTTTTAGCACCAAAACCAATCTTATAAAACCTGAATGTTATCTCGATTTTCGATTTCTTTAAATGCATTCCTTGTGTCAAAAATAACTTGTGCTTCATCAGCAATCTTTTGATAATCAAATTGAGAATTTGCTGATAATAAAATTACCAGATCATACTGAGCAATATCTTCTGGCATTTCTGTTAAACCATAATGTTTTTCACCATTGTGTTTATAGACAGAGATCAATGGATCATAAAATGATATTTCTGCACCTTTATTTTGTAAAATCTCAATAACATCAAGTGCAGGACTCTCACGATAATCGTCTATATCTGATTTATATGCAACTCCTAAAGCTAATATTTTTGAACCTTTGACTGATTTTTCAAAATCATTAAGGATTTGAGCTGCTCTTTGTACAGTATATTCTGGCATTCGATCATTAATCATCATGGATGCTTCGATCATAGAAGTATGGAAATCATATTCTCGCGCTTTCCATGAAAGATAATATGGATCAAGTGGAATACAATGACCACCAAGACCAGGACCTGGATAAAAGGCTTGAAAGCCATACGGCTTTGTTTTTGCGGCATCAATAACTTCCCAAATATCTATTCCCATACGATTACAGAGAATAGCAAGTTCATTTACTAAACCTATATTAATATTTCGATATGTGTTTTCAAGGATTTTTTCCATCTCAGCTACCGCAGGCGAACTAACTGTGTGAACTTCACCTGATAGCACTGCTGAATAGACAGCAGCAATTACTTCTTTTGCATCCTCTCCGACAGCTCCTACAACCTTTGGGGTGTTCTTAGTGTTGTACTCTTTATTGCCTGGGTCAACTCTTTCTGGTGAAAAACCTAAATAAAAATCTTCGCCACATTTTAAGCCTGAACCTTTTTCAAGAATAGGCTGTATCAATTCTTCGGTCGTACCCGGATAAGTTGTTGATTCTAAAACAACAATCGAACCTTTTTGTAAATATTTGGATATACTTTCAGAAGATGATTTTAAATAACTAACATCCGGTTGCTGATAAGTATCTAGTGGTGTTGGTACACAAATAGCTATAAAATCTACATCTTTTACAAATGAGAAATCCGAAGTTGCTCTTAAAATGCCGGAACTAACAATTTCTGCGAGATCTTCATTAACAACATCACCGATATAGTTTTCACCAGCATTAACCATATCCACTTTTTGCTTTTGCACGTCAAAACCAATGGTTTGAAAACCTGCTTTTGCTTTTTCTACAGCTAATGGTAAACCGACATAGCCAAGTCCTACAACACCCATAACTAGGGTTTTATCATTAATTTTTTGTAATAATTTTTGTTTCATCTGTCTTCCTTCTTTATTTACAAAATTTCCTACAAAAGCTTATGCTATAAATTCTTGTTAAGATAAAGCTTATCACTGTCATTTACATATTTTATGCACTATTTAAATCAGTGGCAAATCTTCTTATGTTTTTTATCTATGTTTTATAAGTCTCCTAATTTTCCACTATCTGTTAATTCAGCTTCCAATAAATAGACTAATTTCTTCCCTATGTAAATAGTAATTTCAAAGTTTGAATAATAATTTTAAAATCATTTAATAATGAAAAATTTTCAACATAGTCTAAATTTATTTTCATTTTTTGTGGCAACACATCCTCGATATAGGTTTGTTCAGGATTGTCGGAAGCGTCTAATAACTCTTCTTCATTGCGAAATTGAATACTTGCTTGAGATGTTACACCAGCCGGCAAAAGCAGTGTGGCATACATTTCGGGGGAATAAGCATTAACAAACTTTGGCACTTCTGGTCTCGTACCAACAAAAGTCATGTCACCCAATAAAACATTGATCAGCTGTGAAATCTCATCAAGTCTAATATTACGAATAAGTTTACCTACCTTCGTTACCCGCTGGTCATTTTGAACAGTTATCTGCGAAGCAGAATCTAGATTATGTTTTTTCATTGTTCGAAATTTTATTATATTGAAACTTCGATTGTATTGTGTAATACGTTTTTGAATAAAAAACGGACCTCCTTTAGATTCGAGAGGGATAACAATCATCAACAAAAGCATTATTGGAGATAGAAGAATAAGGAGTATAAGAGAAAAGATGATATCAAATCCTCTTTTTAAGATTAAATTAAATTTCTGTTTTTCTAAATGTTCATAATATGGTTTGATATATTCATTTTTCATTTTATCAGGTAATTTTTCCCAACGTACTATCATTTTTTGAACATTTCCTATCTGTTAACCACTTAATGGGATAATAACATAAATTTGACAGCAATATAAACTAATGAGGAACTTCTGGTCTAAGCGTCCTAACAAATCATTCCAATCGGATCATAATTAAAATTAGTTTTTTGCTTTTATATTATTTTGTTTATATACGGAATTTTTCCTACTATCCCAGTTATTACATATGAAAGTCCTAAAGTCAAAAAACCAAACAACAAAATACCTACAAATCCAAATAGCTCATAGGGATTAAAATGAAATTGATAAATCATAATTTGGATTACAATTAGATGTATCATATAAATACCAAATGAATTTTTATCTATTGCTAATAGAATCTTCTTAAAACTTGAATCTGCTGGCTTGCTCCAGAATTTGAAAATATTGTATAAGCTTGCTGCTTGGATTATTACTAAAATTGAAGCATAACCTAAAAGTCCATTAAAAAAAGTTAAATCATATCGCCACTTAAAGTATGCAACTATACCAATTATAGTGGTACTCAGCCAAAAAATAATCCGAGCTAGATTAAGTTCAAGTTTATAAACATTATTATCTATCGCATAACCAAGGAAAAAATATAGGGGATAAATTGAAAATACAGGAATAAAAAAGGCTGAATTAAGATTAAAGTATTGAGTCAAAGGCAAGACACTCAAAAAAATCAACATGATGGTCAGAAAATATTTAAGATCAAATTTTTCAGACGATTTCACAATTAATCGAAAAATAGGCAACATTAAATATAATCCAATAAGTAAATATAAATACCAAAGATGTCCCCAACCAGTTCCAGTGAAAATATTCAATAATGTGTTTGTAATTAGCGAAACATTTATCACTTGCTGAGCTAAAAACAAATCTATTATTTGATATATAAATGAAAACACGATTAAAGATATTAACACTTTTCTTATATACTTATTGAATAATTTTTTATAAGAAAAACTTCTATCTTGACTTAGATGTAAACTACCACTGATCATTAAAAAGGTCGGCACAGCCCAAAACAATAATTGTATTACTATCATTGAAATTAATCTAAAATTAATATTTAAATTCTCACCATAGGCTAAGTCCGAGTATTGAAATACATGTAAAAAAACAATTGCTATACAAGCAATTGCCCTTAGATATGAGATACGATTGTCACTTTGTGTTTGGTTCATAAAAAATTCTCCTTAAATGAGATAATTCGTGGTATTAAAACCACGAATTATCTTGTTACAAACAGTAAATATTATTTAAGGGTTGAAAAGCGAATCGTCTATTTCAAAACAACCATCTATATTTACTCCACCTGTTTCGACCGGTACTGGAGCTGGAGCTTGAGTTGGTAATGGTGCAGGTGCTGTTGTAGGAGCTTGAGTTGGTGGTGGAGCTGGCGCTTGAGTTGGCGCAACTGTTGGACTCTCTGTTTGTACTACAGTCGGAGCAGTCATTTGAACAGTCGTCTCTGTAGCTTTCGTAGTAATCTGCTCAGCCAATGTGGTTGTACTTGTTGTTACTTGTTTGGTTGTTTTAGTTGTTTGTTTTTTAGTTGTCTTTTTGGTTGTTTCTTTAGTTGTTTCGCTTTCTTATTCAGCTGTTGTTTCTTCTTCTGTCGATTCTACGATCTCAGAAGTTTCACTTTCTTTTTCATCTGCCTGAGCACTGCCGCAGCCAGTAAATAACAGCAGAATAACAGAAATAATTAATACTAATGTTAAAATGATATTTTTTCTCGTTCCCATTCTATTACGTCTCTTTCCTACCTATTGTAAATAGCTTGTAATTGTATATTTCAATGTTCCTGATTGTCCATACTTTATTTTATAAATACTACTTATATCAAGATTTGCGTCAATTGGATCATAAACAAAGGTTTCTCCATCATGGATAACTTCTAACCAGGAATGTTCATTGGGACCTATGTACCCTGCAACCTGTGCTACCTCAAGACCCATAAGTCTTGCAAAATAATAAAATGTGGATGCTTTTACGTAGCAATTACCCCTTAAATTTCTAAAACCATATAATGCATAATCCTTGATCGAAGGCAAACGTAATTCATTACCATAATAAGTCAGGTTTTTGGAATACTCGAAAGCCTTTCTTAAATCCCAACCCAAATTATTAAGCGTTGTTCTAGCTAATCTCATAGGTTCTGAATTATATTCTAAGTAGTTTTTATATTGTACCTTGGAAACTATACCAGTATCATTAACTTCGAAATTGTGACCATCAAAAGTAAAATTCTCGATGACTTTTTGACCATCTTTATTGAGGAAATAAGCGACCTCGGGTCCAAAGGTAATAAATTGATTGTGATACAGCTTACCTGATGCATTTGGGAAATAATGTTTGTTATTATATTCAACCCAAGCATTGTCTTTTCTTAAAACTCCGCGTTGCAAATCACGCTCATCAAACAAATGGAGATTTCCTCCAACTTTATTAATACCAGTGAGAGCAGCTCCATCATTATCCATATAATGCGCTCTTTTTGGACCAAAAGTTATCCATTGATTGCGATATAATTTGCCTTGACTGTTTGGGAAATAATGTTTGCCGTCAATATCTACCCAAGCGTTATCTGTTCTCGATTTACCATCAGCCCCCAATAGGTACAAGTTATCTTGATGTTCGACAATCTGATTGGCTATTTTTTTCACCATTGGCATTAAGGTAGTATAAATTTCCCTTGCCAAAAGTAATCGCTTGATTGTGATAAAGTTTACCTGATGCATTTGGGAAATAATGCTTTCCATTGTATTCCACCCAGGCATTATCTTTTCTTAAAACTCCGCGTTGCAGATCGCGTTCGTCGAATAAATGTAGATTTTCTCCAACCTTTCTAACACCAGTAAGAGCAGCTCCATCATCGCCCATAAAATGTGCTCTTCTTGGACCAAAAGTTATCCATTGATTGTAATACAATCTTCCCTCACTATTGGGGAAATAATGTTGACCATTAATATCTACCCAAGCATTATCGGTTCTTGATTTACCATCAGACCCCAATAAGTATAAATTATCACGATGTTCGACAATCTGATTGGCTATTTTTTCACCATTAGCATTAAGGTAATATAAATTTCCTTTACCAAAAGTAATCGCCTGATTGTGATACAATTTACCTTCCGCATTTGGAAAATAATATTTGCCGTTATATTCCACCCAGGCATTATCTTTTCTAATTTCATTAGTTTTTGTATTAACAAGATAAAGGTCACCTGATATTGTCTGAACTTCGTATTCTGCCTCTTCGGGTAATGGTTTGTTTGCTGATTTTGAAGTGCTTTCAGATTCTGGCGTAACTGCAGGCTCAATATGGCTTGCAAACATCGGAGCAAATCTAAGTTCAAATTGATTATCAGATTCTAATGTAATTTCAGATTCTGAAATTGTGTTGTTTTCAATGTCATCTTCGGACATTGGATTAAATTCAAGCTCTAGTTGATCATCAGATTCTGCTACCATTTCTGAGTCAAGCTGACTTGTAACTTCTAAAATAGTTTCGTCTTCTGATACTAATTCGGAAGAATCCTCACATGCTTGGGAAATAGTAGCGACTTCTTCAATGTGTTCTACACTAATTTCCTCATACTCTGCATCAACCTCCTCTTCATTAACTTCCTCCACTAAAGGTATATTCAAATTTTGAATACTACCTTCATCTAACATTGATGCATTGACTGATTGTGAACAAGTTAGCAATACAAAAAATAATGATATTGATAGTATTGTTCCTAATTTCTTTTTCATAACTCACCCTTTAATTAACATTAAATAACTAATAACTCATACTCTGCACGGTCAAATAACAATCTCAATAATTTCCATATGTGTTTTCTATATAATGATTCTAGTATATACTAAACATTTTAATAAAACTATGAATAATAGATTTATGGTTTTATTAATAATTAGACCTGTATTATAATCACTTTGATGAGAAGGTATATTTTAAGATATGCCACATATAATATTAAGAGGAATTCATGGGTAATACAAAACCAAAAAGAAAAATCACACCATTTAAGTTTATTCTTATAGTTTACGATGTTAGTGCCACAGTAGTCGCTGCATTCATTGCTTTATTAATCTACTATGAAGGTAATATCACACCATTAGTTATCGAAATTTTTAAACAAAGCTGGTACCTTTACCCTATCGTGGGTAGCATTGTTTTTTACATTGTCGGCTTTTTTGATCAGATGTGGGCTTTTGCTGGGATCACTCAATATATTATGGTGGCTGCAGGTACCCTGGTCCAGACAGTTCTAATGGTTCTGATATTGCAATTTATGGAATTGCGTTTTGCTTATGTCATTTATGTATTATATTGGTTTATTCTAACGATTATTCTATTATCCATTAGAATGTTAATTCGTTGGTATCGTTCACAGGAAGTAAAAAAGAAACAAAGTATATCATCAGAAGAAGCTAAAATTAATGTATTGATTGTTGGAGCTGGCCAAGCAGGCTTTCAAATTATTTCTGAATTGCAAAACAGACAAATAATCCGGGAGCCAGTCGCAATTGTTGATGACAATCCTTTAACCCACACATATAAAAATCTAGGTGTACCTGTTTTAGGTGACAGATACAGCATACCTAATTTGGTAAGAGAATTAGATATTGATGAGATCATATTAGCAATACCCAGTGCACCTCGCTCTGAGATTAGAGAAATTGTCCAAATTGCTAATAGTACACCTGCCAAAGTTCAAATGCTACCTTATTTCACAGGCACATTAAATGAGGATTATTCTGTTCA
>JGI24708J26588_10004037_pt1 | contig 10338 bp, 9 predicted proteins | sample BioPla1DNA2_FD_26588 | JGI IMG/M metagenome (IMG submission 26588) | reverse complement strand
GGAAATGGAGATAACTTGAAGGATATAATTAAAGATGTTAAACTATATAATCCTATAGATTTTCTTAGAAAGGAGATGGATATTGATGTTATTGAATGAAAGAAGTAAATTTACAGATAGAGAAATAATAGAAAAAGGTTCTAGGGCTTTGATAAAGGAACTAGGATATTCTGGATTTTTAAGATTTATACGCCATTCTGAAGGGATAAGCAAAGAAGATTATTTGAAACTAGAAGATGAAATATTTGATGGAATGTCCTTAGATGAAATATTTGATAATGCCAAAGAGCATTGGGGAAACATGGAGTAAGTGGTATTTAGGGGTAGTTTATATATCGGAACAAAGGAATAGATAGTCTGAAAATTACATTGATTAAAACCTTCAAGAAAGCCAAGAGTAGACTTGAAGGTTTTGGTGTTTATAATTTGGTAAGATTTTAAATATAAAATATAAATAGAATCATAATTACAAAATCTTGGAAATATGTATTTCCACCAAGGAGTTTCTAGCTTCCCATGACATCTTTATTGACCTCTCAAGGCACGTTGAGAGTATAATTCTGATGACGTATTGTGGTGATAAGGATAATAAATAGAGTTTGACCACAACATGTAGTGGTTTGGGTGTAAATTCTGAGTCAAAAATCAGTGAAAAAACACTGGTTTTTGACCCTTAAAAATAGGGTGTTTTATAGATGACATTGGATAATTTGGATGATGAGAGAAGGAAATTGAATAAGACGGGATTATTAGTTAATAGGTTAGCGAATAAATTATAAAATACAGTGTACATAATTTATATTAAGCGTATTATTAAGAATGGTATTCGGATCTTATTATTTCTAAACAGCAAATAACTAGCTATCATGCTAACCTCTCACTTTTAGGTAATAACATGAACAAGCTTGTAATAACTTTTAAATAGTAGAAGGTTTATTAATATAGTAACCCACAAATTTACGGAGGATAGACATAAATATGGTCCTCTTTCAATTTTCATCTAAAACTATAATAAAGAGCAAAAAAACTACAGAACCCCACATTTTATATCTGATCCTGCATGTGGGGAACGTGCTACTGTGTACCCGTATGGGTGAAATAATGACATGAGCATGAAGTGTAGATAAATCATGAGTTTGGGATTCTGGTCTAAAAATAGATTAATAAATTTTGAAAAAAACTATATTGAGCAAGTTAATTTTATTTTTATAAAGTTGCTGCTAATTTAAAATTGAATATAGTTTGAAATATATATAAAATAAGCAAAGAAAAGGTTTAGTGAAGTTTAGAGGTTTCCTAGACCCTGTTTATTTAAATGAAAGGAGTCATTAATAAATATTGAACTAGTTGAGATTTAAAGTATAAATCGTGGCTAGTTTTTTGTTAGGATGGGATGTAATCGATTATACAGGAATTAAGGATATTATTATATAATTATAGTCAATAAATTAAAATTGATTTGAATATTACCTAAAGACAAGATAAATAAATTCATAGCTTTTAGTAATAAATCCTATAAAAATATTTTTAAATATATTGTAACGAATTTAGTTTTTGGGAGTTATATAAGTGAAGGGAGTGAAAAGGCATGGACTTCGAGGATATATATTATCTGTATTTTCGGGAGGTGTTTCTATATATAAGGTCTCTATCCGGTGATGAGAATATAGCAGAGGAAGTTACGCAAGAAGCATTTTTTAAGGCGTTGAAGTCTATTGATAGCTTTGACGGCTCTAAAGATATTCGAGCTTGGTTATTTACCATTGCAAAAAACACTTATTTTTCATATTATAAAAAAAACAAAAGGAACATTGTCTATGATTCACTTGATTATATACCTGATACGGGAGTCACTATAACAGAACATCTCTCCAATAAAGAAGATGCCTTTATCATCCATCAGTTTCTTCACACTATGGAAGAACCCTATAAAGAAGTATTTTCCCTTCGAGTATTTGGCGAATTGCCCTTTGAGAAAATAGGCAAGCTTTTTGGGAAAAGTGCTGGATGGGCAAGGGTGACTTATCACAGAGCAAGAATGAAAGTTATTGAGTATATGGAGGGGATGAATAATGAAAGAGATTAATTGCAATATAATTAAAGATATTTTACCTCTTTATGTTGATGGTGTTGTAAGTGATGATACTAAGGAAATGGTAGAAGAACATTTAGAGCATTGTGAAGAATGCAAAAAAGAAGTTGGCTTAATGAACCAAGAACTATATATTCCAGCTGAAAAGGAAGTTTCAATTATTAAAAATTTCAAAAGCAAATGGCGAAAGAAAAAATTTATTATTTCAGTTGTATCTATTTTACTTACAGGTTTAATTTTATTTGGAACCTTTGCTTTNATTTTTCATTACGATAGGGTTGTACCTTATGNGGAATCNTTNATTAAAATTGAAACTCAAGATAATGATATTCTTGTTTCTCATTATTATGGAGTAGACTATTATTCTGTATCAGCTACTCATCCTCAAACGTTGAAAATAGATGGTAAAGAAAAAAATGTTATCTTCTTATACTATACTGAAACTATTGCTAATTCACCTTCTAAAAGCCTGATTAACCGCAAAGAAAACCGTGATGAACGTGATTTTATTTTTCTACTGGGCAACAAGGAAAATGTGGATGCAATATATTATGTAGAATTTGATACGAGAAAGATATTTAATAATGGAAATGATTGGAGCACCTTATTAGAAGATGCAATATTAATTTGGAGGAAATAAGATGACAAAATCAAAAACAATTATTGCGTTCTTTCTTTTTCTGGCAGTGTTTTTGTTTATTGGAGAAAGTCATACTTTTTTTCTTGAAAACTTCCAGGATAGTTATGTGCAAGTTGGATACTATTTAGAAACTGGAGACTCAGAAAATGAAATGCGCAGTGAAATCCTAAAAAAAGCAAAGGAATATAATGCACAGGTTTTTACAATAAGTAAGGAAGATGGTGGTGCATTCTCTCGTAAGATTATAGTATATGGAAATGAAGCAGTACAAAAAATTTTAAAGGAAGATTGGGGTATTGAGGAAGGGACAATTTCTTCCTTTTTTTCTGGGAAAACAAAATTTATATTTAAACCCTTTGAGGAAGCAGGAGAGAAAGAATTGCAAAATTGCTGGTATATAGGTCAATCATCGGAAGAACTATATACCATGTTATTCCCTGGTATGGTACAATATTCCGGTAATTTTCGAAATGATCCCATACAAGGAGTTTCAGAGAAAGTTGTAGCTGCTACTTGGTTTGTGTTGATTATAACTATATTACTTCTTACCTATTATGACACAGTATATAGTAAAAAAGAACAAATGGTTAGAATGGTATTGGGTGCAGATCTTATTCATATGATCACTCATAAAATTATATCTGATATAGTTGGATTTTTAATTGCAGCACTTGCAGCTATAATATTACTATTGCCATTTACAAATCCACTATTTAGATGGAATATATCTTTAATAGGATTTTTAATTTTACTTTTCTGTAATGGTTTTGCTATTGTACTGGGAATGCAGATCGGAAAGCATTTACAAATTAAATCCATTGCTTCCTCTAAAAAAGCATTGAATATAAGCATTGTAATCAAAGGAATAATCTCTATTTTAACTGTCTTAGTATTATCTACTAGTATATATTTGTCAGTTGAAGGAATAAAGCTTTATAAGCAAAAAAGTTACTATTCAGCTAAGTCAAATAAGGTTCATATTGATATAAAATATCCCTATGATTATGAAAAAATGGAACATGCAACGGGATATTTTGAAGATAAACGTCCTCTTGATACATGGGAACAGATTAAAGATAATTTTATGCGATATAGCTACAATGAACTGGAATGCTCCCTTGTTTCTTACCAATCTTTTGAGAAAGTTTCACCAAAATGGGGAGATAAGTATGTATTTGCCAACTTGTCAGGATTAACTCAGTACAGTGATGAGATTTCTGAATGGGATGTTTTTTCCCAAAAGGAAGGTAATTATATTTTGATTCCAGATAATATAAATCAGTCAGAAGTCATTAAGGAAATCATGGAAACTGGCAATTTATTGGGATTGGATGAAGAAAATTTAGAAGGAGTATTTACCTATAAAGAGGGACTTTCTGTTATAGCAGAAGGTCATCTAGATAGTGAATTTGATTATACCTATAAAGTTAAAGATCCAATTATTTTTTTAGATACTTATGACTATGGAGTCTTGCCAACATATCCTGTAAGCTATGAATTAAGAGAAGCTGATCATCCTGATGGGATGATTGCACATAACTTTTCTTATCTTATGCAGTTTGTGACTTTGGAAAATAATCAAAAACTAATTTATGATTTTGCCAATGAAATTTCAGGTAAAGCAATAAATCCATCTTTAGTAGAATTCACTATTATTAATATAGGAGATTGGTTTAAAGGACTTTGGTCTCTACAAAATAGAAGTCTGTTAATTTCTGTAATACTGACATTACTGATACTCATTTTAGAAATGCAGATTTCAAGCCTGTATCTGAGAATAGCATACGAAACAAATGCAAAGGAACTGACCATTAAAAAGGTCATGGGTTACTCTATATTTGAACGATTTAAAACATTTTTTCTATTGACTGGTGTCCTGTGTGGGATTTCTTTGGCTGGGGCTCTATTATGTACAATAATTTTTAAAATTGGTGCTATTGGATATATAGCTTGGGGAAGTATTATTGTCTTTTTATTAGATATTGGCATTCTTCTATATTTGACACGGAAAAATGATAATTTACAAATTCAAAGGGTATTGAAGGGAGGAATTTAGTTTGGGGAAAGTATTAATTGAATTACATGATGTATGTAAATCCTTTGGAGATAAAGTACTATTTGATAATTTTAACCTCACCATTGATGCAGGTGAATTTGTGGTAATTACAGGCGAAAGTGGGTGCGGTAAAACTACTTTATTGAATATGATTGGTGGACTTGAGTCTGTATCAAATGGCAAAATAAATGTGGATGGATTGGATATTACTAATACTAAAAACCTTAAAAAGTATTATAGAGATACAGTAGGATTTGTTTTTCAAAATTTTGCTTTGGTGGAACAAAAAACAGTAGAAGAAAATTTGCTAATGGTTCACCCGAAAGGAAAGTCTGGGATAATTGTAGAAGAAGCATTGGAATCTGTTGGCATGGTAACTTCATTAAAGCAGAAGGTTTATTCTCTATCTGGTGGTGAACAGCAACGTATTGCACTTGCCAGATTACGATTAAAGAACTGTCAGCTGGTCTTGGCAGATGAGCCTACAGGTTCCCTTGACCGCAAGAATGGTCAAATGGTAATGAAAATTCTTCACCAACTAAATCGTGAAGGTAAAACTGTGCTAATGGTAACTCATGATGAAACATTAATACAAGCAAATGATCGTTTAATTAAGCTATAAATTTAAAAGTTAGTATTGATATTTTACTAAAGTTTAAGGAGAATTCCTCGTGTCAAGGTAATGACATGAATATCTTCAAAATAATAAGAGGATAACAGAAACACAAGAAAAAACCCAAATTCCATCTGATTCAGTCTGCTGGGAGGATGTCATAATAGTGATAAGGGCACAAATGACAGTAAATTCAAAGGTTTTAAAGCTTCCACAAAGCAAAAAATAGATTGGTGTGCTGTTTAAAATCATTTTTAAGTAAGATGGTTGTAAGCAGCACATCAATTCCCCCTTTAATTAAAATAAAAAGTGAAGTAGTTGAATTATATGGTATGATGCACATATGTGAATTAATGCGTATTTATTATGGGAGGGGAAATTACATGAGAGAAATTGTAAGAAGTGACGTAAATGAGGAATGGGTGCATTCTGGGATTGTCTAAGTGAATTTGTCAGATAGGGCAAGTTTGAATGGATTTTTCATGGTATATATATTACGCCGGAGTGTGGGAGGATAAGATGTTTCAAAGGCTGATTTTAGGGAAATCCAATCTTCCGCCGAGGAACCAATGGGTTTTCACGACATCTTTATTGTCACATCAAGGCACGTTGAGAGTATAATTCTGATGACGTATTGTGGTGATGAGAAGAAATAATAGAGTTGGACCACAACATGTAGTGGTTTAAAGACGGTTTTGGAGCAAAAAACGAGCAAAAAAACACCGTTTTTGACCCTTGTTTTTGGAGTGATTTATAGATGACATAGGCAAAATGGAAGTATATATATGTGATAGGCTTATTATATTATATTGTTCAATGAAGAAGTCTATAGATTCAAATGTTAAAATGTTGTACTATAATATATAGATATATAATATGGAGGAACTTATGATAAATTTAAGCCCAGCAGATTTAAATAAAAAGAAAATATTATTAATTGATGATGAGAGGGATATTCTAAATTTATTAGAGATTTCTCTTGAAAAAGAAGGATTCAAAGAAATTTACAAAACGGATACGGGGATAAAGGGAATTGAGATATGTAAACAAATAAATCCTGATATCATTGTTCTGGATATTATGCTTCCAGATATTAATGGATATGAAGTTTGTAAAAGAATTAGAGAATTTAGTATGTGTCCTATAATATTTCTATCTGCAAAATCTGATGATGTAGATAAACTTTTAGGTCTTGGAATTGGTGGAGATGATTATGTTACAAAACCTTTCAGCCCAAAGGAAATTGCTTTTAGAATAAAAGCTCATTTTAGAAGGCTTGAACATATGCAGTCAGTAGGGAATGAAAGACGAAGTGATGATACCAACGAAGTTATAAAATTTAAAAATATTGAAATAGATGAAAGCAAGGCAGAAGTTAAAAAGTCTGGAGAAGCCTTAAACCTTACAGCAAAGGAATACCAGCTACTATTATACTTAGTTAAGAATTCGAACATGATACTAAGTAAAAACTCATTAATTGAGAATATATGGGGTAGCGAGTATGAGGGATATGACAATACCTTAATGGTTCACATCAGGCATCTTAGAGAAAAGATAGAAGTCGACCCTTCCAAGCCACAGCACATTATTACCTTTAAAGGTCTTGGTTATAAGTTTGTTAAGGGTGATTAATATGAAGAAAAAAATAACTGCAAGTTTCTTAAGTGTTATAGTTATATCAACGCTCTTGATTATTATTTTGACTTTACTTGGAATGTATTATTTTTATTTTTCCAAGAATATTATTGCTGAAGACTACCCACCGAATTTCACTTGGCAATTTAGTGAGCATATTGAATTTAAAAATAATAATGTTAATGTTACAGAAAAAGGGAAGGAGCTCTTGAAGCAGAACAAAGCATGGATTCAAATTCTTGATTCTAATGGATATGAGATATATGAATTTTATAAACCAGAAGTAGCACCCAATCACTATTCACCGGCAACTATAGTGCACCACCATATGTATAGTGATAGCATTTATGGTTACACCATATTTGTTGTGGGATATTCTGAAAGTGATATAAGCTATATAGTAGGTTTTCCCAACACTGTTATAAGTAAACATACCTTTGAATATGATTCCACTACTCCTGTTTTTATTGCTAAAGTTATTTTAATGGTTTTAGTAATATCTTTTTTTGTATTCTTAGTTATGGGGTATATATTTGGAAGTAGACTTACTAATCCAATAGTTCAGATAATACAAGGAGTTGAGTTACTATCCCAGGAAAAATATATCATAGAATATGAAGAAAAGGGCGTTTATGGGAATGTCTTTAGAAGCTTAAACAAGCTTACTGAAAATCTAAAGATAAGTAAAATTGAAAGAATAAAAACTGAAAAAATGAGGGAAGAATGGATTTCAAATATATCACATGATTTAAAAACTCCACTCTCATCCATAAAGGGTTATGCGGAGATTTTAGCCAATGAGGATTATAAAATTTCTGAAGATGAAATCATCAATTATTCAAATATAATATTGAATAAAACTGATTATATGGAGGAAATGATTGAAGAACTTAGGTTAAATGAAAAGTTAAAGAATAACGTCTTGAACCTAAATAAAACTAAGGGCAACCTTACTAAATTCTTAAGGGAAATAATAATAGAAATATTAAATCATCCGGATTACGGAGATAGGATCATCCATTTTAATTCTCAGGATGAGAATGTTGAATTCTATTTTGATAAAAATCTTATGGAAAGAAGTATAACTAACCTTATATTCAATGCTTTAATTCATAATCAAAAAAATACAGAGGTCTTTGTAGACATTCAAAAACGGGATAAAATATATATAGAAATTATAGATAATGGAAAAGGGATTTCAGAAGAAGATTTAGGAAAATTATTTAATCGCTACTATAGAGGAACAAATACAGCGGATCACAAGGGGTCTGGCCTTGGTATGTCAATAGCAAAGGAAGTAATTGAAGCACACGGCGGGAGTATAGCTGTTGAAAGCAAACTAGGCATAGGCACTACAATAAAAATAATCTTATAAACTATAAGCAATATTGGTGAGATAGCATAAACAGCTATCTCTTTTGTTATTATAGGGCAAAATTAAGGAAGAATTAAGGTTAACAAAATTTAGATTTAAGGACGGTCTTATATACTCTTATTATGATAACAGATTAGTTATTAAATTTATTTTACCAGAAAGGAAAGTGAAGAATTTGAAACACTTAATATCTATCGAATTTAAAAAGGCATTCTCACTCAAATTTTTAATTGTTAGTTTGATACTAATATTTTTGCCACTTATAGTTGTACTTCCTATAATAAATGGATCTTATTCATTTTTTAGACCTATTGAAGTTCATTCAGAATTAATAAGCAGCTCAGCAATAGCATTGTTATTTCCAATATTATTGATTCCATTGAATGCAGGCTCCTATGCAAATGAAAAGAAAGATAATTTTCTTTTATATGTGAAGCCGAGAACTATGTTATCTAACTATGTTCTTGCAAAAGGACTTGTGAATGCTATGGTAACTTTTGTTGTAGCTTTTTTGATGATATTTATTCCCTTTATGTTCGTTCAATATATAGATCCAGCTTTAAATATTATTAAGTACACTACAGAATTTTATCAGCCTACTTCAGTAGGAACATTTGAAGTTTTAGCTGAAAAATCCATTCTTTTTTATGGGATAGGATATTCACTATGGGTTGCAATCAACGGAGCACTCTATGCAACAATAGCTTATCTACTTTCAATATGTCTTAAGAATAAGTTTGTTGCATTATCGATTCCGTTTTTATGGTGGGTTGTTATGAATTTTGTTACTGCGATACTGGGAATACCAAGATTCTCTCCAGTATTTACAGTATTTCCATTTGCAATAACAGCTCAGCCAATATGGACCATATTTATTCCGTTTACAATATTAGTTTTGGTCATAATTGGTTTGATAGCTTTTATAAAGACAAAGAATAAGGTTTGGGATGAATAGTATGATGAAAGTAAAAGATAAAGTAATTTCATGGAAATGGTTATTTGCTACTTTGCCTATTATTCTATTTTCATTAAATAATAGACAATCTATGCCTTATTTTGAACAAAGACATAGCGTGACTGCAAACTTTTGGGATTATGCATTAATGCCATTAAACGATGCCTATTTAATAGTTTATTATATTTTGCCACTTATTATATTTGTATCCACCACCTATATAAACCGAACCTTTGAATACACTAAGCTTATTCGATTAGGTTCATATAGAAAATGGATTTATACAAAGATAAAGCAACTATTCATCATAAACAGTTTTTTTCTGTTGATTATAGTAGGGTCAATGTTCATTACTTCAATCAACACCCCTTTTTCTTTTGAATGGAGCAATGTGGGAAAAATTAATCAATACGGCAATGAAATTCTTTATTACTTGCAGTTATATTTTGCAAAGCCCTATATTGCATTTGTGCTCCAAATAGCCTTATATATGTTAACTTTTATCACCTTGCAGCTGTTAATCTGCATACTTTATGTAATATATAAGAAGCAGTTGGTATTACATCTTGTGAATGCACTGCTGTTTATAATGGGTGCAATTGGATTTAAAGCATTTCCAGCTTCAATGAAAGGGATAGTGGTTATAAACTATCTGAGTTTATTTCATGGGTCAGCATCTTTTGATAGTGCAATAATTCCCTTTGGTATAGTAATGATTATTTTTACTGCTTTAGTCATTGTTGCTAACAATATCGATCTAAATCACAGTAATATAAAGCGCTATGTGGTAAAAAATTTATCGATATTACTTTATATATTGCTCTGTTTAATGGGGATTTTGTTTAATGTAGGCATATATGCAAATGATAACATGTCAATCTGGGAAGTCTTTACAGGCACATTTATAGGAACTACCAATGAAATGTTTAGCCTTATCTCCTTTACATTTTATATAGTGGTTTTTTTAGGAGC
>JGI24708J26588_10004035_pt1 | contig 10338 bp, 8 predicted proteins | sample BioPla1DNA2_FD_26588 | JGI IMG/M metagenome (IMG submission 26588) | reverse complement strand
CGTGTGGTAGTCGCGCATCCCCAAGAAACAGGCCTTACTATAGGGCTCCCCCACCGGCGGGCTGCTCCCCCGTAAATGGGGAACAAAGAACATTCCATGGGCCCCAACCTCAGATGTACGAGCAAGTTCGATCATTTCGTCATAGGACATCTTGGCAAACTGCTCTAAGAACCACTCGATGCTTATCCCTGAAGAATCTACGCCACCTTGCATGTAGTACAAGTCAGGAATAACATGACGGCCCACATTGAAACCGCTGAAAGCCTCGGTGTCCAACTCAGAGAGTTCGCGAAATACCGCGATTAAACTCTCAGCGGTCCCCGATGAGTCTAGGACACGGCCTGGTTCAATGACATTGGCGGCAAAAGACCCGCAGATGTGGTCATGTCCCCCTACCGCTACCATAGTATGTGTGGAAAGGCCCGTCACGTCCGCTGCCTTTCTACTCACTGAACCAATGACGGTCCCACTGGCNTAACTGGGGGGCAGGAGCGTCTTGTCAAATCCAGCTCGATCAAGCAGAGTCTCAGACCATTCGCCCTTTCTCACATCAAAGAGCATGGTTCGGGAGGCAATGGAGTGATCGGTGGCATACTCGCCAGTTAGGCAATAATAGATAAAGTCAGGCATGCACAGCCATTTGGCAGCCCGTTCCATGATCTCTGGCTGGTGTTTTTTCAGCCACAACATTTTGAACAAAGAATATATGTAGTTGTAATTAAGGCCGGTAATTGCAAAGCACTCATTGGGACGCATGCTTTCATACCACTCATCCATGGCCTCTTTACCCCGAACATCGAACCAAGGAATGATGGGTGTGAGGGGTTGTCCGCTCGCATCCAGGAACAACCCAGCCTCCCCCATACTGGCTACAGAAATGGATAAGATCCTGTCTAAAGGATCCAACTTCCGCGTTGCTTTTCTAAGTAAGGCCGATACACAATCCCAGATTTCTTGCGGGTCATAAACTGCTTGACCCACCCCTAAAGAGTTGGTCTTGGTACGAGACATTTCCAGGGAATGAAGGTGCCCCTGTACATTAAACGTAGCAACTTTAATATGTGTAGTACCCATATCAATGCCTAGTAATAAGTCCATATCCTCTCCCTCCTCCTTACACTACTTGACTGGAGGCATGGCCCCAGCTTGGGACAAGATTTGTTTGGAGCATTCTGATGCCCGTTGGCCGATCCTCAGGAGCGTGGCCTGATCCAGATGGGGCAGATCATCACGGTTGGTGAAGCCTGCATCGTAGAGTGATGCTAAGACTCCCGCTACAAATGCATCGCCACCTCCGGTAGTGTCAACAACTTCGACTTGAGGGGCTGGTACAAAGCATTCCTCTGCAGGCGTCAGTAAAGAGGCCCCTTTCGGCCCCTCAGTGTACACCAACAACTTCACACCAAAACGGAAGTAGTCCCGTGGAGAAGCTAAAGAAGCATCGATGTTGTCTCTAATCCAGGTCAAATCTTCATCGCTTAGTTTCAAAACGTCCACCTTGGTCAGGACATCCATGATGTCCTTGTTTGCTTCGGGATTCCCCCGGAGAATATCAGGGCGAATGTTGATATCACAGGAACGAACAGTCTTCTGATCTTGCAGTTGTTCCAAAAGCTGGCGAGTAACGTTAACGCCAGCCTCAAAGACAAAAAGAACGGATCCAAAATGAAAAAAGTCCACATCATCCGTTAGGTTCACACTACCTCTATCAATTCGTTCCAAGGAACTTCCCTGTAAATATAGGCTGAACGATCGTTCACCTTCCGCTGAATTCATCACCATGGCCACTGCAGTCCTCGTTTGTGGATGTGTGGAACTCAGGTTTAAGTCAATGTTTCTTTCTCTCAACATGTCCTTGAGGGTCGCTCCCAAAACGTCATCGGAAAAACTGCTAATGAGAGAAACAGGCTTGCCCATGCTAGCCAAATTGGCCGCCACATTGGCCGGGGCCCCGCCTGGAGCGCCGTGGAGGACAACATGTCTCTGTCCCGGTGTAAACTCCTTAATGGAATCAAAGTAAAAGTCAAACAGAGTCTCGCCCAGGACAACGATTGGATTCGGTTTGGTCGGCACAAAAATCACACTTTCTGGAGATAGTCTGCTGACAACCTTTCCGCTAAGTTGCTCCAAGGGCAACTTAGCGGAAAAGAAAGTATCTGGCTTTTCGAGAGTTTCAGGTAATGGAGTCTTAGACAAGTTCTTTTAGGATTGGACGATGACCTTAAGAACAGAAGCCTGTCCTACGAGTTTGATACCTTCTGCGAGCTGCTCAAGATCAATGCGATGGGTGATTAGCTTGTCAACTTGGATGAATCCATCTTCCAGAAGCTTCAACGCTGGAGCAATACCTGCTCGAAGTGAAAATGAGCCGGCGATCCGAATATCCCGCCGATAAATATCGTAGGGTTCGATTTTCACTTGTTGCCCAGGACTACAGACGCCAAAGTAGAGAATGCTTCCAGAGGTGGCCGTATAATGAGGTAGCTTTTCGATCACTGCTGGAACTCCCGTGGCATCAACAACAATGTCATATTGTTTGTCTTGGCCTGCTATCTCCTGTGGTACATACACCTGAGATGCACCAAGTTCGGTGGCGATGGCTAGACGTTCTCGGTGCAGATCAACCATGCTAACTTCGGTAATCCCATTCAGCTTCAGACTCTGAAGCATGAGCAGCCCCATGGGACCAGCTCCGAAAATGAGGGCATTACCACCGCGGTACGTAGGAATTTGATGGAGGCCATGAAGAACACAAGCTAGTGGTTCGGCAAAAGCGGCATGGTCCACCGAGAGATCCCCGATGGAATGAATATTACCCTCTTTTACCACAACGTATTCGGCAAACCCTCCTCCCATGGTTACTCCATAGGAGTTGAGATTTTCACACTGATTTTGCCGATTGGTGTGACAGGCATTACACAAGCCACAGGGAACGTTGGGGTCAACTGCAACCTTCATCCCCATCCATTTGGGATCTACTTCTGCACCTACTTCTACGACCTCACCAACGAACTCATGGCCTGGGATTACGGGATAGCTCGCATGGAACTCGCCTTCCAGAATATTTACGTCGGTGTGACAGAGGCCACTAGCCCGTACTCTGAGAAGTACCTCATCTGCTCCTGGCTGGGGAGTGGGTAGATCCACATACTCCATCTGATAAGGTGCTACGATTTGAATCGCCTTCATTGGTAGCCCTCCTTTAGATCTCTAGGACCACCTTAATGGCCTCATCGGGTTGATTTCTCAATACGGAGAATCCCTTATCCACGTCTTTCAGTGGGAAACGATGAGTGATGAGACGATCAATCTGAGGATTGTGTCCAATGATGCGAATTGCCTCGCGATAGTCTTCTCTGGTATACATGAGGGTTCCAATCATATTCAGCTCTTTGTCTTGCACTAGGCCCATATTTACCATGGCGTGCTCTTCAAAAACGCCTAAAATGACCACATTGCCACCTTTGATAGTAAGTTCGATACCTTGGTTGACAGTAGCTGCCACACCAACACACTCAAAGGTAGAATCCACTCTCTCTACATTTTCCTTGATCCACTGCGCTAGGTTGATCTTGCCAGCGTTCACAACATGGTGGGCACCGAGAGCTTGGGCAAGTTCAAGGCGGTTATCGTTGAAGTCGGAGACAATAATCGTTCCAGCACCGTAAGCTTTTAATGTGGCAATTACCATGAGGCCAATTGTTCCTGCCCCAAGGACAAGTACTGTTTGACCTGCAATATGTGGAACGCGACGCACAGCATGAACAGCTACGGACAGTGGTTCCACCAACACACCTTGGTCCCAGCTAAACGATTCGGGAAGTTCAAAAACCATATCTTTGGGAACCACGACATACTCTGCGAAGGCACCTGGTGCTTGGCAACCAATTACCCTCAAGCTCTCACAGATATTGAATCGTCCAATCCGGCAATTGTAGCAAGTGCCACAAACCAGTGAGGGCAATACGGTAACTCTCTTACCGACTAACTCAGTCGATCCGTCCCCGCACTTGGCCACTGTACCCACAAACTCGTGACCTGGAACGATAGGGCAGGAAATAAAGGGATGCTTGCCATAATAGGCATGGACGTCAGATCCACAAATTCCAGCTTGAACCACTTTTATTAGAGCTTCATGTTCCCTTGGTTCGGGAGTTGGTGCCTCTTCTAAGACGAAATTTTCTGGTGTCTTTAGGTTTGCCTGTAACATGCTAATCTCTCCTTTTGCTCGTTATTGTCATCATGATTTCGAACTGGTCACACCACGTTCTGTTCCCCTATCCGGCGTACCGAACTACGATACTTGATCTCGGCCTTGAGAACCACACTTTCTGAGGAGGGATGCCCGTGGATTTGCTGCAGGAGCAGACTAGCCGCCAAAGTTCCCATGGTAAAGGCAGGTTGGACTATTGTAGTGATGGGCGGATCGTTCAACTCCATCCACTCCAGGTTGTCAAAGCCAATAAAACTCACATCATTCGGAATCGATAACCCCAGTTCACGCAGGGCACGCAAGACACCCAAAGAGGTCTTGTTGCTCGTAGCGACGATGGCTGTCGGTTTGTATTTCTTTAAAGCCACTTTTGTCGCTTCGTACGCCTCTGGTTCTCGGAAGTTGCCCTCTACGATGGGGCAGTTCTGTTTCTTCAGTCCTAACAGTTCGATGGCTTTGGTAAAACCCAGGGTACGAGTGCGTCCAGTATAGATGGGCTGGTACCCAGAAACCAAACAATTATTCTTATGTCCCGAATCCACCAGATGGTGGACAGCTTGGAAAATAATATCCTCGTTGTCAACAAGCACACTTTGGGCATTCAAAGATTCGTAATGGCGATCAAAGAACACCAAAGGTTTTCCACCAATGTTCTCATAAATCCGTTCACTGTTTGCGGCAGGAGCCACAATCAGGCCAGCAACTGACTCTTCGAGAAAGGAACGGACGGCGTCCAGTTCCAGTTCCCAGTCTTCATCTGTGTTGACTAGGTAAGTGAGATAACCATTGGATCGCAGTACACTCTCTATGCCATAGCAGACCGTGGCAAAGAACGGGTTGGAGAAGTCGGGGATAATAATCCCTACTCTTTTGAATCCCCTATCCTTAGGAAGCTTAAAGGGGTAGTTTAGATCTTGGGCTACTTTGAAGATCTGTTCTCGGAGCTGCGGGCTAACGCCAGACTTGTTCCTTAGCGCTCTGGATACAGTTGCTTGGGATATGCCTAGCGCCTTGGCAATGTCGCTTAAGTTTACTCGATCCATGGTGAAAGTCATCTCCAACTCTTAGATTGTCGCCTACAGTGGCGAACCGAAACACACAAGTAACGACTAGGTTAGGGCACGCTTCTTCTGCAAGCAGTCAAAGCCAACTGCGAGGGCCAGTACAATACCTTTAACGACCATTTGCATGTACGTACTGACGTTGAGTAACACCATACCATTCGTCAAAACGCCAATGATTAAAACACCAGCAATTACATTAGATATCTTGCCATAGCCACCTGCTACGGAAACACCGCCCAAGACCACACAGGTAATGACATCAAACTCGTAACCGTTACCTGCTGTAGGTTGTGCCGAGTTGGTTCGAGACAACATAACGATTCCAGCCAACCCCGCAAATAGACCTGATAGGGCATAGACCAAATACTTGATGGAACTTACCTTAATACCAGATAGTTTCGACGCTTCCTCGTTACCTCCTATGGCATAGAAGTAACGTCCGAAATAGGTTTTGTTCAAAATGAAAGAACCAATGGCAAAACAGACACTCATGATAATCACCGGAACGGGTACTGCTTTGACATAACCCTGGCCAATCACTTTAAAGCGGGGGTCGAAACCATAAATGGGTACCCCACCAGACAATAGATAAGCACAACCGGCAAATACAATCTGGGAAGCAAAGGTGGCAATAATGGCAGGCATTCTGATGGTGGCTACCATGAAGCCATTAAGGAGCCCAATGAATACCGAGAGTAATAGCGAGACAAGAACTGCACTCACCATACCGAAACCCATTTTCACCATTAAGTGCGCACATACTACGTTAACAATGGTAATAACCGAACCGGTGGATAGGTCGATACCACCAGTTAGGATGACAAACATCATGCCTACCGAGGCGATTCCATACATAGAAACCTGACGCATAATGATAAACAAATTTGAGGACGAAAGAAAGCGAGGAGACGCGAGCGAGAATCCGACCACAATTGCCAAGAAAACGGCCCAGATTGCTTTATCTTTGATATGATAGATGACCCTATCCTTCATCCCGTTTTTCTCTTTGACTTCAGATACAATACTGCTTTTCATTTTAAGCCTCCTGTACTCTCGATGCCAATCTCATAATCGCTTCTTGATCAAATTGGTCTCTCTGTAATTCTCCCGTAATGCGGCCTTCCGCCAAGACAATGATCCTGTCGGACATGCCCATAAGCTCCTCCATCTCTGAAGAAATCAGAATGATGGTCTTGCCGCTTTCCACCAAGCTGTTGATCAACTTGTAGATCTCGAACTTCGCTCCCACGTCGATACCACGCGTTGGTTCGTCGAAAATGATCAACTCAGAGTTCGCCGCAAGCCAACGCCCCAGAATCACCTTTTGTTGATTGCCACCACTTAAGTTCTTGACGCTTTGGTGAATAGTCGGTGTTTTGATCAACAGGCTCTCTTGATACGTGGTAGCGTTCTCCACTTCCTTCTTCGACTGAATGACTGACATGCGAGAGATCTTCTTGTAAATGGGCATATTAATGTTGTTCTTGACCGATATTTCCGCCAGAATCCCATGACGCTTGCGGTCCTCGGGTACTAGAGCAATCCCTAGGTCGATAGCCTGTCGTGGGTTCTTCGGGTTAATTTCCTTCCCCTTAAAGATGATCTTCCCGGAAGTCTTGTGCGCTGAACCAAAAATCAGTTGTCCAAGCTCTGTGCGGCCGGCGCCAACTAATCCTCCCAGCCCCAGAACTTCCCCTTTTCTAACCTTTAGATTTATATCTTCAGTGCCATTACCCGAGACGTTCTGTAGCTCAAGAACGATCTCTTCACTGTTGATCTTGACATCCCTTGGGGGGTAAGACTCTTTTAAGTCTCGCCCTACCATTAGCCGGATCAGCTCATCCACATTGGTTTCTGAGGTTATTAGGGTGTCAATGTATTCACCATCCCTCAAGACAACAATGCGGTCAGACAGGTACATTACCTCATCCAAACGATGAGAGATATAGATAATGGAAACACCTTGTGACTTCAGGAGTTGGCAAACCTTAAACATGCTTTCCACTTCTGAACTGGTCAATGGTGCAGACGGTTCATCCATGATGAGTACCTGGGCATCTTGTTTTACTGCTTTGGCTATCTCGATCATCTGCTGGTAGCCAACTGTTAGATCCCCCACCAAGGTTTTGGGGTTGATGTCGATATTTAACTGGGCAAAAGCTTTTTCTGCCTCTCTCTCCATGGCCTTCTTGTCAACCAAGATACCTCTTCGAATGGGATTGCCGAGAAATAAGTTCTCGGCCGCGGAGAGTTCCCGAACGCTGCTAAACTCTTGATATATGATTGCTATTCCGTTCTCAGCCGCTAACTGCGGGGTCATACTACTAAACTCTTTACCATTGATAACGATTTTCCCAGATGTGGGAACAACAGCGCCAGAGCAGGTTTTGATCAGAGTGGACTTTCCTGCACCATTCTCACCAATGAGAGCAAGAATTTCCCCTGGCTTGACACCCAACGATACGTCCTTGAGGGCGGTAACCCCTGGATACTCTTTGCGGATGTTCTTTAGCTGCAAAACGTAATTTTCACCCATGCTTCACACCACACCATTCTAATCTTAATTTGGGGCGATTTGAAAACCGCCCCAAATCCATCACTTGCATTTGTTAGTACAACTTATTTGTAGTCGGCGAGATACTCATCAACGTTGGAAGCGTCGATAGCGAGAAGTGGTCTAACTAGATTTTGCTCTGGGAAAACTTCGCCATTGAGAAGTCTCTCATAGAGAGAAACAACGGCTTGAGCTGTCTTCTTGTTGGAACCTTCGAATCCGACGGAAGCACGGCTTGCTTCGCCATTCTTAATGGCTTCGAGCTGTTGCTCAGTAGCGTCAGCAGAGAAGATACCCATGTTCGCAGGAATGTTGCCGCCGGTTGCGGACATAAATGCTACGTTAGCACCGATGTCGCCGCCTGCACCGATGGAACAAACAACACGGACGTCAGGATGAGCTTGGAGAATGGTCTCCATATTGGAGAGAGCCGATGCTGCATCAATAGCAGGTTGACGTGCCACGATGGTGTATTTTCCGCCTGCAATTTCCTCAAGAGCCTTCAGGATACCGTTTTCTCTCTCGAGAAGGATCGGGGTTTGAGGATAGTTCATGATAGCTACTTTTGCCTTGTTGTTAGCATCATAGTGCACGTTGATGAAGTCTGCTGCCAGTTTACCAATGGCATAACCAAGTTCGGTATTCTCGAGAATCCAGTTCAGATCTGTGTTCTCCATCTTGTCATCCCAGCACATTACTTTAATGCCAGCTTCGCGAGCTTGTCTTGTGTAGTCTTCGATTGCGTATGGATCGGAAGGATGAACCATGATCAGATCAACACCACTGGTGATGAAGTTCTCGATTTGTTGAATCTGAACAGCAGAGTTGTCATTGCAGCCAAGAATTGTGTACTCCCAACCCTTTTCCTTCATGATTTGCTCTACTTCGCCAAATACGCCTGCCCAATAGCTATTTTCGAGAGACTGAATTGTAATGCCGACTTTAAAGTTTGCTTGTGCTACTGCGTTAAATCCGAAAAGACCTACGATTGCCAATACGGCAATAACTGACAGAGCAATAAATCTTCTTTGCATTCTCTTTCCTCCTAAGTTTTTATACTGAACTCCCCTATAATTGTCTCTAAGCGTTGCATGCTCAATTTCAATTAAGGCCGGCCATTTCATTGAGCATGTTTTTGCCCTTCGATCCAATTATCTGTAGGAAGTTAAGCCTATCCTTCGGCAAATCCGCCAAACTGGAGATCTGCGAAGTCTACACGATCGTGAAGCAACCATCAATAATGAGGTCGGCGCCCGATGTGTAAGTGGAAGCATCCGACAACAAGTAGATAACTGCTCCAGCCAACTCTTCAGGTGTACCCATCCGTTTCATGGGTATGGATTCGATCCACAGTTTTTGATACTCAGGGTTTGAACCGGCGGTGATTGCAGTGCGTATATAGCCTGGGCTAATGGAGTTCACTCGGATTCCCTTGTCGACCCACTCCACTGCCAAAGATTTCGTTAAGTGTACAACAGCTGCTTTGGAAGCGTTGTAGGACGCTTGCCTTTGAGGAATGTTAACAATCGTAGCTGACATGGAAGCGGTATTGACAATATTCCCCGTCTTATTGTTATCAATCAAGAACTTTCCGAAGGCCCGGGCCATGTAGTAGACGCCATTGAGGTTAACGTCAATTACTCGCAACCAATCTTGTGGATCGCAGTCCAAAACCGACTTGTGGAGGCAAATACCGGCATTGTTAAACAGAAGATCCAAAGTGCCCATATCGGTTGCAGCTTGGGCAATGCACTGGTCCACCATCTCAGGTTTCGTCACGTCGCAAATATAGGCCTTAGCACGTACTCCATACTCTTGCCCGATTCTATCAGCTACTTCGGTGGCATCAGAGATATCAAAGATAACAATATCGGCTCCTGCATCAGCAATGTAAGCTGCTACTGTCTCTCCAATTCCTTGGTATCCGCCAGTAACAATGCACACTTTACCTTTGAGCGAGAAAATATCATTCTTCATGTGTTCAACCACATCCCTCTCACTTTTTGTAACCTTGATAACAATTACCTTAAATATAGCACCATAATACTGTNATGTCAACGAAGCCATGCAAATTTGCGCAAATTTTTTCTCGTTTTTGTTGCATGGAATAGCAAAACNGCTGGTGGCCGGAACAAGCCGCGTTATGGGAGTCAACCACACGAAAAAAGGAGAAGCACAAAAGGGATAAAGAACCGCATTCATCGATATTTCCAACATTTTCTTCTTTTGTTGGTAACGATCAGCTATCTGTCCTCAGTGGATCCAAAGAAAGNAAAAAGGAGGTTCATAAAGACGTAAAAGGGATGATTCTCACTATCGTTGTGACAAAACTCGGGTGTGTATGGCCGAACAAAAGGGAGCATTTCGGGAGTTTCGCAGCAACATTTGCTGTCCAGACACTGAAAGGTCTTGTAGAACGACATTACAAGACATATTTTTTTGCGTTTTAATACATTTTTATGTAGCATAATTTGGCACAATGTGATACAATAGAAGTGTGTCTAATA
>JGI24708J26588_10004033_pt1 | contig 10339 bp, 10 predicted proteins | sample BioPla1DNA2_FD_26588 | JGI IMG/M metagenome (IMG submission 26588) | reverse complement strand
AATGGGGATATACCTAACCAGTTTGCTGCAGATGCATATGATGCTATCTATATAATTAAAGCAGCTATTGAAAAAAGTGGCGTAACTCCTGATATGAGCGCTTCTGATATAGGTGATGCTTTAACAAAGGCAATAACAGAGATTACTTTTGATGGACTTACAGGTGCAGGTATGACTTGGACAACATCTGGTGAGGTAAATAAAGAACCTATGGCAGTTGTTATTGAAGATGGTCAATATGTTTCTGTTGAATAACAGGATATTAAAATAGCCATAATAATAAATTACTATATGAGAAACATACAGATGGGATAGAAATCCTACTGTATGTTTCTTATATTAACAGACAAATTACTAATATATGTAAAATATGCAAATATTAGGTAAATAATATATATAAAATTTGTATTATATAAGAATTTGGAATTAGTTGTAACATAATACTTCATGTGTTACAATTATGTAACTGATTATAAAGAATAAAATGCATGCAAGATGCATGCCGACGGGGGTAAATATGAGCTTTATTTCTCACTTGATAAATGGGATAAGCCTTGGAAGTGTATATGCTATTATAGCTCTTGGCTACACAATGGTATATGGAATAGCAAAGATGCTTAACTTTGCACATGGTGATGTGATTATGGTAGGTGGCTTCATCATATTTACTTTTATGAGCACATTGGGGCTAAATCCTATTGTATCAGTATTAATTGCGATAATTTTATGTACTCTTTTGGGATTAACCATAGAGCGCATTGCATATAAACCACTTCGAAGGGCTCCGTCCTTAGCAGTACTTATAACAGCTATTGGTGTAAGTTACTTACTGCAAAATCTTGCTCTTCTTATACTTGGTGCGGATTCAAAATCATTTTCATCAGTTATATCATTGTCGTCCTTATCCTTAGCAGATGGTAGACTTATAATATCTGGTGAGACTTTGGTTACTATTCCGCTTTGTATTGTCATTATGACTACACTTAATATATATATTAGGAAGTCAAAGGTAGGCCGTGCTATGATTGCTGTATCTGAGGACAAAGATGCAGCTGTGCTTATGGGTATTAACGTGAACAAGACTATAGCTATAACATTTGCAATAGGTTCTTCCCTAGCAGCAGTAGCAAGTGCCTTAATGTTCTCAACCTATCCTACTCTTTCTTCAACTGCAGGAGCTATGCCAGGTATCAAGGCTTTTGTGGCAGCAGTTTTTGGTGGAATAGGTTCAGTTCCTGGTGCCATGATTGGTGGAATTCTTCTTGGAGTTATTGAAATATTAAGTCGTGCATACATCTCTACCGAACTGGGAGATGCTATTGTATTTCTAGTACTTATTATTGTGCTTCTTGTAAAGCCAACTGGTATTCTTGGAAAGAATATTCAAGAGAAAGTGTAGGTGGGACTATGAAAGCTAAATTACTTAACATGAATAAATCTACCAGATCGAACCTATTTACAGTAGGGGTGATTGTAATTGTATATACTGTGTTCCAAACCATGGCTACTACAGGTAATATGTCAAATCTATTAAAGAATCTTTTGGTAGCAATGTGTTATTACTCTATTATGGCAATTTCCTTAAATCTAACTGTAGGAATACTTGGACAGTTGAGTCTTGGACATGCGGGTTTTGTGTGTATTGGTGCATTTACAAGTGCCTTTTTCTCCAAGATTATGGTTAATACAATAGACAATACCATTATAAGGTTTTCCCTTGCTATATTAATAGGTGCTATAACAGCAGGAATATTCGGAGTTGTTATAGGTGTTATTGTACTTAGACTAAGCGGAGATTATCTAGCTATTGTAACTTTAGCGTTTGGTGAGATTATCAAAAATGTACTTAATGTAATATATATTGGCTATGACAGTAATGGTTTGGCTTTTTCTATGGAGGATACCGCATCTCTTAATCTTATGGAAGATGGAGTTGTTATAATAAAAGGTGCTCAAGGAATATCAGGCACACCAAGAAATGCTAATTTTACTATTGCTGTTATATTATTGATTTTGGCTTATATGATAATAAGCAATTTTATAAATTCCCGTTCAGGAAGAGCGGTTATGGCTATAAGGGATAACCGAATAGCAGCAGAATCCGTAGGTATTAATATTACAAAATATAAAATATTAGCATTTTCCTTATCAGCTGCCTTGGCTGGAGTTGCAGGTGTACTATATTCTCATAATATAGCCACTGTTCAGTCCACAAAATTTGGATATAATATGTCAATTATGATATTGGTATATGTAGTACTTGGTGGCATGGGCAATCTTAGGGGATCCATGATAGCAGCTGTTATACTTACAGTGCTTCCAGAATATCTTAGATTCTTACGGGATTATAGAATGCTTATATATTCTATAGTATTGATTGCTGTGATGCTATATAACTGGGCACCGGCATGTATTGAANGGCGTAAGAGTCATTCTCTAAAAGACCTTNTAGGCACAGTANTTGGTAAAAACAGAAAAGAAAAGAAGGGGGCCTAATCTATGGAAATGTTATCAGTAAAAAATCTAGGCATCTCCTTTGGAGGTTTACACGCAGTTGATTCCTTCAGTATTAGTATAAAAAAAGGAGAATTATATGGGCTGATTGGTCCAAATGGTGCAGGTAAAACCACTGTATTTAACTTGCTTACTGGGGTATATAAGCCTGATATGGGGCAGATTCTTTTAGAAGGCCAGAANATCACTGGTCTAAGTCCTATTGAGATTAATAAAGCTGGAATGGCAAGGACTTTTCAAAATATAAGATTATTTGATAACTTATCAGTTCTTGATAATGTCAAGGTTGGTCTTCATAATGAAATTAGATATTCTACTATATCAGGAATACTAAGGCTTCCTTCTTATCGAAAGACTGAGAAGCGTATGAATGAAGAAGCCTATAAGGTCTTGGAAGTGTTAGGCCTGGAAAATGAAGCGAAGAATCTTGCTACAAATCTTCCCTACGGAAAACAAAGAAAACTTGAGATAGCTAGAGCTCTAGCTACTAATCCAAAGATGCTTTTACTTGATGAACCAGCTGCTGGAATGAATCCATCTGAGACTGATGAGTTGATGGAGGCCATTACCCAGTTAAGAGAGATTTATGGTATTACTATACTGCTTATTGAACATGATATGAAATTGGTTGCAGGTATATGTGAGAATATATTTGTTTTGAATTTTGGTACCAAGCTTGCAAATGGGGCTCCAAGTGAAGTATTAAATAACCCTGAAGTAATTAAGGCCTATCTAGGGGAGTAGTGACAAGTTGTAAAAAATACCTATGTGTTAGGATATAGAAGGAGAGTTAGTATGCTGGAAGTTAAAGATTTACAGGTCTATTATGGAGTCATTCAAGCAATTAAAAATGTATCCTTTAAGGTTGAAGAAGGGGAGATTATCGCACTGATTGGGGCAAACGGAGCTGGAAAGACTACCATATTAAATACTATCACAGGCCTTATTGCAGCTAAAAACGGAGAAGTTCTTTATGATGGGGTTGACATACAAAAAATTCCTGCCCACAAAATAGTTTCTATGGGACTGGCCCATGTACCAGAAGGAAGAAGAGTGTTCTCACAACTTTCAGTCTACGAGAATCTTTTGATGGGTGCATATACAAGAAGTGACAAGAATGAGGTAGACGCTTCTTTGCAACATGTTTTTAAGAGCTTTCCAAGACTTGAAGAAAGAAGAAAACAAATGGCAGGTACTCTTAGTGGTGGTGAGCAACAGATGCTTGCTATGGGAAGAGCTTTGATGTCTAAACCTAAGATAGTATTAATGGATGAACCGTCTATGGGCCTATCTCCTCTACTGGTGGAAGAAGTGTTTGGCATTATTCAAAACATTAATAAGGCTGGAACAACTGTCTTATTAGTAGAGCAGAATGCTAAAAAAGCCTTATCAATAGCCCATCGTGCATATGTTATGGAGACTGGGAATATTGTATTAGAGGGATATGCTAAGGATCTTATGAATGATGAATCAGTTAAGAAGGCGTATTTAGGTGAATAACTTAAGAAGAATAAAAAGTCATATTGATGATTTATAATTTGACTTGGAGGATTTTGGGAAGGTGAATGTATGAGCAAATATGTGATTACTATTGCAAGAGGGTATGGTAGTGGTGGTAGGACAGTAGGTAAGATGTTAGCCGAGGAGCTTGGTATACCTTATTATGATAGAGAACTTTTAAGACTGGCCTCTGATGATAGCGGAATTAATGAGGAGCTATTTGCAAAAGCTGATGAAAAGATAAAAAAGAGTCTTTTGTTTAGGGTGGCACGGAGAACTTATAAGGGAGAGTTAATTCCTCCTGATAGTGATGATTTTGTTTCTAATGATAATTTATTCAACTATCAAGCAAAGATAATTAAGGAACTTGCCCAGGAACAATCCTGTGTAATTGTAGGCCGTGCAGCAGATTATATTTTGAAGGATTATGACAATGTAGTTAAGGTTTTTGTACATGCACCATTAAAAGATTGTATCAAAACCTTGAAGGATATGACCGGTAAATCAGAGAAGGAAATCGAGAAAATGATATCATCCATCGATAAACATAGAGCCGAGTATTATGAATACTATACGGGTAGGAGCTGGGATGATGCTAAGAATTATGATCTTTGCCTAAACAGCAGTAGACTTGGATTTGATAAATGTGTAGAGATAGTAAAGTCGTATTTGGATATTAGATTTAGGTAAAGATAGAAAGAGGTATGTATATGATTTCAGATAAGATGAAGGGTTTTGTTAAATCAAGCTCTATAATTCGTGCAATGTTTGAAGAAGGAAAGCGTCTTGCAGGTATTTATGGTGCTGAAAATGTTTATGATTTTAGTCTGGGAAATCCTAGTGTAGAGCCACCGGTACAGATTAAGGAAGCATTAATAGAGGTTCTGAATGAAGAAAATCCTAATTTGGTTCATGGATATATGAATAACTCCGGTTATGAGGATGTAAGGGAAAAGATTGCCGGGTCACTTAATAAGAGATTTGATACAAACTTTTCTATGAATAATATAATTATGACAGTGGGAGCAGCAGGGGGACTAAATGTTATATTTAAATCCTTACTTAATCCAGGGGATGAGGTCATAACTTTTGCCCCTTTCTTTGGTGAGTACCGCAATTATGTGGGAAATTATGATGCTGTTCTTGTTGAAGTAGCTCCTAATGTGGAAGATTTTCAGCCTAATCTTGATGAATTTGAAGATAAGATTACAGAAAAGACAAAAGCAGTCATTATTAATTCTCCCAACAATCCTACTGGTGTAGTATATTCAGAAGCTACTATAAAAAGCTTAGCTGATATATTATCTAGAAAAGAGAAAGAGTATAATACTTCTATATATCTAATATCAGATGAACCATATAGGGAATTGGTTTATGATGGTCTAGAGGTACCTTATCTAACTAAATATTATAAGAATACCATTGTTGGTTATTCATATAGTAAGTCCTTATCCCTGCCAGGGGAAAGAATAGGATATCTGGTTATACCTGATGAGGTAGATGGTTCAGAAGATATTATTGCAGCATCCAATGTTGCAACCCGTATACTTGGATTTGTTAATGCACCTTCTTTAATGCAAAGGGCAGTTTCACGGTGTCTTGATGTAAGTGTGGACATAGAACTTTATAATAGGAATAGGGAGCTTCTGTACAATAATCTTATATCCTATGGTTATGAATGCGTAAAACCACAAGGGGCATTCTATCTCTTTGTGAAAGCCTTAGAAGAAGATGATAAGAAATTTGCTGAGGCAGCAAAGAAGCATAACATTTTATTAGTCCCTGGTTCATCATTTGGTTGTGCTGGCTATGTAAGAATAGCTTATTGCGTGGATTACCATATGATAGAAAGATCCTTACCAGGATTTAAAGAGTTAGCTAAAGAGTATGGATTAGCTAGTGATTCTTAAGAATAAAAGGATATAGAGAAAGGCATGGTTATGAATATGAAGGTCTGGGAAAATAATATACGAAGAGTTAAGCCTTATGTTCCTGGTGAGCAACCAAAGGATCAATCAATTATTAAGCTAAATACTAATGAGAATCCCTATCCTCCTGCACCAGGTGTAGCTAAAGTATTAAATAATATGGATGTTGATAAGCTGAAACTTTATCCTGATCCCACCATGGGTATTCTTGTGGATGAAATTGCAGATTTTTATAATGTAGATAGTAATCAGGTCTTTGTTGGGGTTGGCTCTGATGATGTATTAGCTATGTCATTTTTGACATTCTTTAATTCTGATAAACCCATTTTGTTTCCAGATATAACATATTCATTTTATCCAGTCTGGTGTGATTTGTATAGGATTCCTTATGAGAATCCAGCATTAGATAATAACTTTAGAATTGTTAAGGAAGATTACTATAAGGACAATGGAGGAGTATTAATTGCTAATCCAAATGCTCCAACATCTATATATGAAGACTTAGATTTTATAGAGGATATCATTAAGCATAATCCTGACTCGGTTGTTATTATTGATGAAGCTTATATTGATTTTGCAGGAGAGTCTGCAATCAAGCTGATACCAAAGTACGAGAACCTGCTTGTAATTCAGACATTTTCAAAGTCCAGATCCATGGCAGGAATGAGGATTGGCTATGCTATTGGTAGTCCCAAATTAATAAAAGCCTTAAATGATGTGAAATATTCTTTTAATTCATATACCTTAAATCTAGCTTCAATTCTGTCAGGATATGAGTCTGTTAAGGATAAGGATTACTTTGAAAGGGGAATTAAGAAGATTATTGCTACCCGAAAAAGGGCAGAAGAGACTTTTACGGAATTGGGCTTTAGCTTTCTGGAATCTGGTACAAACTTCTTGTTTGTAACTCATGAAGATTTAAATGCCAAGAAATTGTATAAGGAATTAAGAGAAAATAATATATATGTTCGTTATTTTGATATGCCCAGGATTGATAATTACTTAAGGATTACCATGGGTACAGATGATGAGATGGATATATTATTTGATTTTTTGAAAAGATATCTAGATAAGATATAAGATATAATGCTTATAGCACAGGAGTAAGATATGAATTACCAATTAGAACTTGACAAAATTATTAATAAGATTCAGGCCACATCAGCAGACAAAGCTCCAAGGCTATTGATACATAGTTGTTGTGGACCTTGTAGTAGTTATGTACTTGAATATTTATCTAATTATTTTGATATAACAATATTTTATTATAATCCAAATATATTTCCTGAAGAAGAATATAATAGAAGGGCAAAGGAACAAGAGGATTTGATTAAAACTATGTCATTAAAGAATCCGGTTTCATTTGTCCAAGGAATATATGAACCAAAGAAGTATTATGATTTGGTACGAGGTCATGAGAATGACCCTGAGGGCGGGGAAAGATGCTTCTTGTGTTATCGCATGAGACTAGAAGAAGCGGCAAAGATGGCAAAAAAGGGTGGCTATGATTATTTTACTACTACTCTTACAATCAGTCCCCATAAGAATGCAGATAAATTAAATGAAATTGGGGAAGAAGTAGGCGGCTTATATGAGACAGCCTTCTTACCTTCTGATTTTAAGAAGAGAAATGGCTACAAACGTTCCATTGAATTATCAAAGGAATATGATTTATACCGGCAGGACTACTGCGGATGTGTTTATTCCAGAAGAACTCTGTGAGAAAGTGTGAAATAAAACTTAATCACAGAGTTTTATTTATTTTTAAAAATATATTGACAAACAATAAACAAAGATATATAATTCTTAAATGAGAATTATTCTCATTTAAGAAAATCTATTAACGGAGGAATCTGTATGACACTGGCTAATGCTAAAATTGGTATTACATATATAGTAGAGTCAATTGATCTTAACTTGGGAACCAAACGGAGATTAGGTGCCTTGGGAATAACTAAGGGAACTAACATTAAGATGATTGGTCGTAACGGCGGCGGAGCCGTTATCTTTATGGTCAGAGGGAGCAGACTGGCTGCAGGCAAGCAAATAGCTGAATCAATTGAGATTAGGAGACAAAATTAATGAAAAAAGAACTTATAGTAGGTTTCGTAGGAAACCCTAATAGTGGGAAAACTACTTTGTTTAATGCATTTACAGGAGCTAACTTAAAGGTGGCAAACTGGCCTGGAGTAACAGTTGAAAAGATTGAGGGAATGTTTAAATACCACGATGAGAAATTTAAATTAGTTGATCTTCCTGGTATATATAGCTTGACCTCCTATACCATGGAGGAAAGGCTAAGTAGAGAGTTTATCCTGGATTCCCAGGTAGATGTCATAGTTAACGTAGTAGATGCCTCAAGTCTAGAGCGAAATCTATATTTAACCTTGCAACTTATTGAGCTTGGTAAGCCTGTAATCGTTGCACTTAATATGATGGATATTATAGAAGAAAGAGGTATGGAGATTGATCTGCATAGGTTACCAGAGATGCTAGGAGTTCCAGTAATTCCTGTATCTGCAAGGAAGAAGACTGGGTTAGATATCTTAATGCATGCTGTGGCACACCATAAGGATAAACATAGTGATCTTAACTTTGACCATCACCATCCTGGCCATAGAATTAGAAATGGCAAAAGACATATTCATCATAGCAAATATACTCTTGTTTATTGTAATGAGATCGAAGATAAGATAGAAGAGATAAGCCAAATATTAGAAGCAAAATATAAAGATATGGAGAATGTTCGTTGGCATGCCATAAAGCTACTGGAGATGGATGAGGCTATTCTGGAGAAATATCCTATAGATATGAAACATATTAGTCGTAGCTATGAAGAGGATATAATAAATCAAAAATATGATTTTATTGAAGAGGTAATGGAAGAGGTCTTGGTTAATCGTAGTGAAAAAACCGCCTCTACTGATAGAATCGACAAACTTTTAACCCATAAATACTTGGGGATGCCTATTTTTCTTGGAATCATGGCATGTATATTTTTCCTAACCTTTGCGGTTGGAGATATGATAAAGGGAGTATTTGAGGGAGGTCTGGAATCCTTCACAGTCCTTGTTGGTGATTATCTTACTAGCATGAAAGTTAGTGAGATGCTTTCTTCATTAATAGTAGACGGAATTATAGCAGGTGTTGGAGCCATACTAACATTCCTTCCTAATATATTTATCCTATTCTTGGCTTTGGCATTTTTAGAAGATAGTGGTTATATGGCCAGGGTAGCATATGTTATGGATGGGATAATGGGTAAGGTTGGCCTATCGGGTAGAGCATTTATTCCTATGTTACTGGGATTTGGATGTACTGTTCCTGCTATTATGGCATCCCGTTCATTAGAGGATATGAAGGATAGAAGAAAGACTATCTTGATTACACCATTTATGTCCTGTAGTGCCAAGCTTCCAATCTACGTCTTATTTTCACAGATGTTTTTTGGAGATAGGGCAATGTTAGTGGCCTACTCCATGTATGTAATTGGTATAGTAGTGGCAATTGTAGTAGCTTATGTGATGCATAAGAATTCAGATAAATCCCAAGTAAACTGTATGTTAATTGAACTTCCAGAATATAAGACTCCTAATCCAAGAACCATTACAATCTATGTATGGGAAAAGGTAAAAGACTATCTGACTAAGGCAGGAACAACAATATTTGCAGCATCAGTAGTGATTTGGTTTATACTAAACCTAGGACCTGATGGTTTGGTCACTGATATGTCACAAAGTTATGGAGCGATGATTGGAAAGGTAATATCACCTATTCTTAGTCCTGCAGGTCTTGGTATGTGGCAAGTAGTAGTTGCACTTATATCAGGTATCGCTGCTAAAGAGGTAGTTGTATCTAGTTTTGGAATATTATTTGGAATAGGTAATGTAACTTCCCCAGCTGGCATGGCAAGCCTTTCACATATACTTGCTGGATTTGGCTTTGGATCATTAAATGCTTATGCATTTATGGTATTNTCCCTANTATATATTCCTTGTGTTGCTACCGTTGGAGTTATACAAAGAGAGATGAGATCTTGGAAGTGGACAGTATTTACAGTTTTATTCCAGCTATTTGTTGCTATGCTTCTATCAACACTGGTATATCAGATTGGCAGTTTATTCATATAGACATATAATATAAGAAGAAATTCTGATTTGTCTAGTCTTTTTCTTATAGGAAGGGAAGGGATTATATGACTTATATAATACTTACACTGATTCTTGCTTATACGGCTTTTATTATATATAGGAAGATTCGGAATGTAAAAGCAGGTAAATCTTGTTGCTCTGGATGTTCAGGATGTCCGATAAGGGATAAATGCTCAAACTAGAGACACGGTGAAAAAAGAGACACGGGGACGTTTCCGCTGTCTTGTGAAAACAAGACAGTGGAAA
>JGI24708J26588_10004031_pt1 | contig 10340 bp, 2 predicted proteins | sample BioPla1DNA2_FD_26588 | JGI IMG/M metagenome (IMG submission 26588) | reverse complement strand
TATTAGATAGGGAAAATCAATTTCAATATATTTTAAATTTTGATGGTATTTGGGCTAGTGGAAAATTAATTGATTATTTAATAGGCTATAATACTACTTTAAACAGAACAATACAGGAATTACCAGAGTATTTTTATATAAAAAAAGAAATCCCTTGTAAATGGAATCATAAGGGAAATATTATTAGAAGATTATCGGAAAATCAAAAAGATAATATGGAATTAATAGAAGGTATTAGATTTATTGAAGATAAAGGTTGGGCTCTATTGGTTCCAGATGAGGAGAAACCAATATTTAATTTATATATTGAAGGCTATACTGAAGAATATGCAGAGGAATTAGGGTCTTTTTATGATGAAAAAATTAGGAATATGCTAGACAAAGCTCCCTAATTGTTGAAAAACATTTTTTGAAAATATTACCTTAACTAAGGCCTTAGTATAGTTATAAAAATTTACTAAATAGGTTAAATTCCTTTATTAAAATACTTAGTATAAAATTTAATATTGTTTTCGGGAGGTAAATATATGGAGTTTTATGGTACCAGGAAAAAAGTAAATATGAAATCCTTTCTATTAAAAAGATTAAATACATCTTTTTTAGACATAGAAAATACTTATTTAAAATTTAATAATAAAAACTTAGAAAATTTACCTAAAGGCTCAGAATGGCTATTGGATAATTTTTATATATTAGAATTAGTTTATAAGGAAACTAAAGCCAATATATTAAGAGAGAAAAAAATAGAATTAAATATTATTGAAACAGGAATATATAAAGGCTATCCATTAGTTTATGCCTTATCCTTAGAATTAATAAATTACTTTACAGGAAATATTAATGAAGAAAATATTATAGAATTTATAAATGGATTTCAAAAATGGGGGATACTCTCTTTGGAAGAAGTATCCTCTATTTCTACTTGTCTCATAATAGGATTACTTGAATATATTAGTAAAATTTCTGCAAAGCTTTCCACCATAGATGAAATTTGGCAAAAAGAATATGTACTTCAGTCTAAGTATAAAATTTCCTTAGGCTATGGGATTAAGTCTTTAAGAGCCATGGCTAATTTTGATTGGGAAAATATATTTGAATCCATAGCAGTAGTAGAAGAAATATATAAAAAAGACCCATTAAATGTATATGAAAGTATGGATTTAGATTCAAAACATTATTATAGATATAATACAAAAATTTTAGCAGAAAAGTTCAATGTAGAAGAAGTATTTTTGGCTAAAAAAATTCTAGAATTTGCAGAAGAAGAATGGAATAAAGGTTCAAGGGATAAAAAAGCCCATATTGGCTATTATTTATTAGATAAAGGTAGGGAGAAATTATTTGATTTTTTTGAAATAGAAGAAAAAACTACTATTTATATGAAGAAATATTCTTCTTATTACTTACCTATTTTACTTTTGACCATATTTGTATCTATAAGTATCTTTATATATACATATAATAGGGCCAATGTATTTTTAGGCCTATTGGCTTTTTTAACTGTTTTCATACCTGTATTGAGTATTTCCATAAATATATTTAATAATATTTATTCTAAAAAGTACAAACCTAGTATTTTACCTAAATTAGATTTAATAAAGGGAGTACCAGAGGAATACTCTACTTTTGTGGTAATACCCACTTTATTAAGCGATGAAAATAGGGTAGAGGAATTAATGGGAAGTTTGGAAGTCCATTATCTTTCCAATAAAGATGAAAATATATACTTTGGGATAGTAGGAGACTTTAAAGATGGAGATAGAAAAAGCACAGAAGAAGACGAAAAAATAATTTATAAAGGTTTACAACTAGNTGAAGAATTAAATAAAAAATATGGAGAAAATAGATTTTACTATTTTCATAGGGAAAGAAGTTATTCTAAAACTCAAGAAAAGTATATGGGCTGGGAAAGGAAAAGAGGTGCTTTAGTAGAGTTTAATAATTTATTATTGGGGGAAGAGACTAGTTTTAATATTATTTCCCAAGATATATCTAATTTACAGGGGAAAATTAAATATATTATTACATTGGATGCAGATACAATCCTTCCCATAAACGAGGGAAAGAGACTAATTGGCACCATTGCCCATCCCCTTAATAGGGCAGTAGTAGATTGGGAGAAAAATATAGTGTTGGAAGGCTATGGAATAATTCAACCTAGAATAATAATAGATATGGCTAGTAGTAATAAGTCTTTATTTACTAGGATTTTTGCAGGAGCAGGAGGAATTGACCCCTATAGTATGGCTGTCTCTGATATATATCAGGATTTATTTGGAGAGGGAATATTTACGGGAAAAGGCATATATGATTTAGAAGTATTTCAAGGAATACTAAAGGATAGTATTCCAGAAAATACTGTTCTTAGTCATGATTTATTGGAGGGAAACTATATTAGGGTAGGTTTAGCCACAGATATAAAATTAGTAGATGGGTATCCAGAAAAATACAATTCCTATATAATGAGGCAACATAGATGGACTAGAGGCGATTGGCAATTAATTAAGTGGCTATATGGAGATTATGGAGAGCAAATTAATTCCCTTTCTAAGTGGAAAATATTTGATAATTTCCGTAGAAGTTTATTATCTACTTTTCTACTTTTAATTATATTTTTCGCCATAATTTTTTTCCCAGGAAATATTTATTTATATTTAAGTCTAGTATTAATAAATCTTTTATTTCCCATTATTAATATGATTTTAGAATCTATTCTTTATAAAAGATTTAAGATACAAAAAATGAAATTAAATGGTAATTTAATACTAGGATATAAAACTTATATTTATCAAGGGATATTAGCCTTTGTTTTTTTACCCCATGAAGCTATTATGCTTTTAGATGCTGTAATTAGGACCCTATATAGAGTATATATTTCTAAGAAAAATTTATTAGAATGGACCACAGCCTTTGATATGGAAAAAAGGCTGAAAAACAATATTTATAGTAATTTTATTAAAATGAAAGAAAATATTATTTTATCCATATTATTAGTATTTCTCACTTATAGATATAGAATAGAAAATTTAAATTTATCTATAATTATTGCCCTATTTTGGATGGTTGGACCAATACTTGCTTATTTAATATCTAAAGAATATTCTTTAAATATTAAAATAAAAGAAGAAGATGTATTATTACTTAGGGAAATTGCCAAAGATACTTGGAAATACTATAGGGATTTTGCCAATGAAAAAAATAATTTTTTGCCACCAGATAATTTCCAGGAATATCCCTATAATGGTGTAGCCAATAGAACTTCTCCCACTAATATTGGCTTTTATTTAATATCCATTTTATCTAGTCGTGATTTAGGTTTTATTACTACAAAGGAAATGGTAGATTTAATTGATTTGTGCATTAAATCCATAGAAAAAATGGAAAAATGGGAAGGACATTTATACAATTGGTATAATACAGAAACATTAAAACCCTTAAGACCAATCTTTGTTTCCACAGTGGATTCTGGGAATTTTTTAGCCTATTTAATTGTAGTAAAGGAAGGATTAAAAGAATACGAAAAGGAGAGTATCCCTGGAGACAAAATAAAAGATTTGATTAAAAAAATTGAAGAATTAATAGATAATACTAAGTTTAAACCCTTATATGATGAAAAAAGGGATTTGTTTTATATTGGCTATAATGTGGAAGAAGGGATGGTATTAAATTCGTATTATGATTTATTAGCTTCAGAGTCTAGAACCACTTCTTATATTACCATATCTAGAGGGGAGGTACCCCTTAGTCATTGGAATCGATTGGGAAAATCCTTAATAAAGGAAAAAGGTTATTTGGCATTGGCTTCTTGGTCAGGAACAATGTTTGAGTATTTGATGCCTTCTTTAGTATTAAAGGATTATGAAAATAGTTTAATAGATGAAAGTAATAAAACAGCCATAAAAATACAAAAAGACTATGGCAATAGCCATAAAGTCCCCTGGGGTATTTCTGAATCTGGGTTCTTTGCCTTTGATAGACAATTAAATTATCAATATAAAGCCTTTGGCATACCTTCCCTAGGTTTTATGAGGGGTTTAAAAGATGAATTAGTAGTATCCCCCTATAGTAGTTTTTTAGCATTAAAATTTGATTATGCAGGAGTATTGGAAAATATTAAAAAACTAGAATCTGAAGGTTTAAGGGGTGAATATGGCTATTATGAGGCGGTGGATTATACTTTGTCTAGATTACCAGAGCATTTAGAAAAGGGTATAGTCAAATCCTATATGAGCCATCATCAAGGAATGATACTTGTCTCCATAAACAATTTGTTGAATAAAAATATAATGGTAAATAGATTTCATAGAGAACCACAAATGAAATGTGGGGAATTATTGTTACAGGAAAAAATACCCTTAAGGCCTATAATTTCAAAGGAAAAAGAAAATTTAGTGGAGAGAAGAACTATAAAAGCAAAGAAAAAACCCTATAAAAATAGAGTATATGGTAAATCAGGCCTAAAGGATATTAAATGCCATATATTATCCTCTAATACTTATTCACTAATGATAAACAATAGAGGAGAAGGATTTTCTAAAAATGGCAATATATTCATTAATAGATGGAGAAGGGATTTTTTATCTACTCCTTATGGTCAATTTATTTATATTAAGGATTTAAAAAATAATAGTATTTGGTCTGGAGCTTTTGCCCCAATGTATAAAGAGTCAGATTACTATAATGTGGAGTTTTCATCATATAAGGCCAGCTTCCATCGAAAAGATGGAGATGTGGAAACTAAAATGGATGTGTTTTTATTACCAGAGGAATTAGGGGAAATTAGAAAAGTATCTTTAATTAATAATGGAGAAGAAGAAAAATTATTGGAAACCATATCTTATTTTGAAGTAGTAGGAGAAAAAATCAATTCAGATATGGCCCATCCAGTTTTTAATAATTTATTTATAAAAACAGAAGCTTTAGAGGATGTAGAAGGAATATTAGCCCATAGAAGAAAGAGAGGAGAAGATTTAAGGGATATTTGGATTTTACATGGAATTAGAATCTTTGAAAAAGATTGGGAAAAGTTTCAATATGAAACCGATAGAAATAAATTTATTGGTAGGGGAAACTCTCTTGAAAATCCCATGGGGGTTGTAAAGGGCTTAAGTAATACTACTGGAGTAGTACTAGAGCCTATTATGAGTATTGGAAAGAAAATCAAGTTAAAACCTAAAGAAAAAATAAATATATATTATATAACTGCCATGGCCTATAGTCGTGAAGAAGCCATAAGTATATTAAATAAATATAGTATTAAAGAAAATATTATAATGGCCAAAGATTTGTCTAATACTAAATCCCAAACAGAAATAGACTTTCTTAATTTAAATCAAAAGAATATAGGATTTGCAGAAAAACTACTACCCTATTTGTTTTATTTAAAGAAGGATTTTAAATCTAAATATAAATATATATTAAAAAACAATATTAAAGGAAAGGAAGGATTATGGGGCCATAGTATTTCTGGAGATAATCCTATAGTATTAATTACTATAAAAACCTTAGAAGGATTAGAAAATATAGAAAAAATTTTAGATGCCTATGAATATTGGTTATATAAGGGAATTAAAGTAGACTTAATTATATTAAATGAAGAAAAATCCACTTATCATCAGCCTCTATTTCAAAATATTAGAGAAATCATATATGAAAGGGGAGGATATAAAGGTGGAATATTTTTAAAGAACAAAAATGCCATGGAAAATGAAGAACTGGCACTATTTTACAAATGGGCAGATTTAATAATTGATGGAGATAGGGGATTTAGTGTAGATAGGGAATTTAAAGATTCAATCCCTTGTAGAGAATTTAATGGAGAGAAAATCTATTATCCAGAAGAAAATAAAGTATTAGAGTTAGAGTATTTTAATGGTTATGGAGGTTTTAGTGAAGATGGTACAGAGTATATTATTAAATTAAATAAAGATATTAATACTCCTACTCCATGGATCAATGTAATAGCCAATAAATATTTTGGTTTTATAATAACAGAAATGGGAACTGGATTTACTTGGTCTAAAAACAGTAGGGAAAACAAATTGACTCCCTGGTACAATGATTTAATAATGGAAAATCCAGGGGAGATAGTATATTTAAGGGATAATGATACAGGGGATATATTTAGTATTACCCCTAAACCTATTAGGGATGAAAGGGAGTATATAATCACCCATGGACTAGGCTATACTTCATTTTATCATAATAGTCATGGAATACAGCAGGAATTAACAATGTTTATACCTAAAGAAGACAGTGTTAAAGTAAATTTAATTAAATTGAAAAACAATACAAATATGGAAAGGAAAATTAGCTTATTCTATTATATTAGACCAGTATTAGGGGTAATAGATGAGGAAACAGAAAGTTTATTGGAAAGTGATATGACAGAAGGAATATTTAAAATTAAAAACTCCACTAATCTAGAATTTAAAAATAGTACTATATTTATTGGGAGTTCAGAAGAAATTAAATCCTATACTGGAGATAGATTAGAATTTTTAGGAAAAACATCTAATTATAAAGCCCCTGAAAGTTTAAAAAAAGAAANGCTTTCATGTAATATAGGTTTTGGTTTAAATCCCTGTGGGGCTATAGAAGTGGAGTTAAATCTTAAACCTAATGAAGAAAAACAATTAGTATTTTTACTAGGTGAAAATGATGATATTGAAATAGGGCATGGTTTAATAAATAAATATAGAAATATTGAATTATCTAAAAAGTCCTTAGAAGAAATAAAAGATTTTTGGAGAAAAAAACTTAGTATTATAAAAATAAATACCCCTGATAATAGTATGAATTATTTAATGAACAATTGGCTAATGTATCAGACTATTGCCTGTAGAATATGGGGAAGGGCAGGCTTTTATCAGGTAGGCGGTGCTTTTGGGGCAAGGGATCAAATGCAGGATACTATGAATGCCCTATACCATGTACCCAGTGAAGGGAGAAGACAAATCCTTGAAAATTGTAAGCATCAATACAAGGAAGGAGATGTGCAACATTGGTGGCATCCTATACCAGATTCAGAAGTTCATAAGGGAATTAGAAGTAAATATACAGATGATTTATTATGGCTACCCCTAGGAGTTTCAGAATATATTTTAAAAACAGGAGATGAAAGTATATTAAAAGAAAAAATTCCCTTTATAGAAAGCCCTATTTTAGAAGAAGATGAAGAGGAAAGATATGAGGTACCTTCCATATCTAAGGATATAGGTACTGTATATGAACACTGTATTAGAGCCATTGAAAGATCTCTTAAATTTGGTGAAAGGGGATTGCCCCTAATGGGGGGAGGAGATTGGAATGATGGAATGAATAAAATTGGCTACAAGGGATTTGGAGAATCTGTATGGCTAGGCTGGTTTATAATTACTGTTTTAAAATCCTTTATCCCCATATGTGAAAAAATGGAGGATTTTAAAAAAGTAGAAAAATACAAAGGGATTATATTTAAGTTAAAAACTGCAATTGAAAAAAATGCTTGGGATGGAGAATGGTATAAAAGAGCCTTTTTTGATGATGGTACTCCCATTGGTTCAAAGGAAAATACTGAATGTACAATAGATTCTATAGCCCAATCTTGGGCTGTTATTTCCCAGGCAGGAGATTTACAAAGGGTAAAAATAGCTTTAAATTCTGTAGAAAAACATTTAATAAATAATGAAGAAGGCATAATAGCATTGTTAAATCCACCTTTTGAAAATACAGACTTAGACCCAGGATATATAAAATCCTATGTTCCAGGAGTAAGGGAAAATGGAGGCCAATATACCCATGCGGCCATATGGGTAATTAAAGCATTTGCATTATTAGGAGAAGGCGATAGGGCTTATGAATTATTTAAAATGGTCAATCCTATAAATCATACTAGGTCCTTAATAGAATGTGCCAAATACAAAGTTGAACCCTATGTGGTAGCTGCTGATGTATATACTAATCCTCAGCATCTAGGTAGGGGCGGGTGGACTTGGTACACAGGCTCATCAGGATGGATGTATAAAGTGGGCTTGGAAAATATACTAGGTTTTAGAATAGAAAAAAATAAATTATATATAGACCCATGTATACCTAAGGATTGGGAAAAATATAGTATTAGATATAGACATGGCTCCACCTATTATAATATAGAAGTAAGAAATTTAAATAAGATAAATAAAGGAGTAAGTAAAATAATATTAGATGGAGTAGCAATTAAGGAAGAATATATTGATTTAGTAGATGATGGAGTAGAACATTTTATCTCAGTAAGCCTATAGGCNAAACAAGTATACGCAAGGAAGTATATGAATCTGTATGAATCTGGTAAGTATATGAGCCTGGTAAGTATNTGAACCTGGCACTAACTAAGTATATGAACCTGGCACTAACTTACTAACTTTTGTACAAAAGTTAGTAAGTTAGTGCCAGGTTCAGAGATTTACAGAGATTTAGTTCCCTTTTATATTAACTTAGTCTATAATAAAAGTATAAAAGGGAAAGAGGTGGAAATATGTTTATTATCAATGGTAATATAAGAACTATGGATCCTAAAAAGCCTAAAGCAGAAGCTGTGGCCATAAAAAATGGTAAAATAATTAAGGTAGGAAATAATGAGGAAGTATTAGCATTAAAAAATGGAGATGCTAAAGTAATAGATTTAGGGGGAAAACTATTACTACCTGGCTTTAATGATAGTCATATGCATTTAGTAGGTTATTCTCTTTTTCTAGACCTTATAGATTTGGCAGAAGAAAAGTCCATTGGAGAAATAATTGAAAAATGTAGAACTGAAATCAAATTTAAAAAAATAGAAAAGGGAAAATGGATTAGGGGGAGAGGTTGGAATCAAGATTATTTTAAAGGGGAGAAAAGATTTCCCAATAGATATGATTTAGATAAAATTTCTTCTGAACACCCAATTATTCTAAATAGGACCTGTGGACACATAGTAGTAGTTAATAGTAAAGCATTGGAAATAGCTAATATTACTAAAAATACAGCTCAAGTAGAAAATGGTTATTTTGACATTGATGAAAATGGTGAACCTTTGGGAATATTTAGAGGAAATGCAATTGGATTAATAGAAAAAGCTATACCAGAACCTACTGTAGAAGAAATAAAAAATCAATTGATAAAGGGAATGGAAAATGCAAATTCTTGTGGCATTACTTCAGTTCAATCAGATGATTTTGGAGTAGTAGGAGATAATAATTATGAAAAAATAATAATGGCCTATGAAGAATTAAGAGACCAAGGAAAAATGAGCTTAAGGGTATATGAACAATGTTTAATTCCCAATATTGAAGTATTTCAAGATTTCCTAAACAAAGGATATAAAACAGGTTATGGAGATGAAATATTTAAAATAGGGCCACTTAAATTATTATCTGATGGATCCTTAGGGGCTAGAACAGCTGCTTTGACAATTCCCTATAATGATAATGAGGAAACCATGGGTTTAAATTTATTTACTCAAGAGGAATTAGACTCTATAGTAGAAAAAGCTCATAATAATGGAATGCAATTAGCCATTCATTCCATAGGGAATAGGGCTATGTATATGGTATTTGAAGCCATGGAAAAAGCATTAAGGAAAAAACCAAGAAAAAATCATCGTCATGGTATAGTCCATTGTCAAATAACCGATGAGCATTTATTAAATAAATTTAAAGAATTAGATGTAATAGCCTATATTCAACCAATATTTTTAGATTATGATTGGAAAATAGTAGAATCTAGAGTAGGGAAGGATTTGGCTAAAACCAGCTATAATTGGAAGACTTTAGTAGATAAGGAAGTACATATAGCCTGTGGTTCAGATTGCCCTGTGGAAAGTTTTAATGTACTTCATGGCATATATGAAGCAGTAAGTCGAAAGGATTTAGACGGAAATCCAAAAGGTGGGTGGATGAAAGATCAAAGACTAACTGTAGAAGAAGCTGTATATGGTTTTACCATGGGAGGAGCCTATGCATCCTTTGAAGAAAATATAAAGGGTTCCATTGAAAAAGGCAAATTGGCAGATATGGTGGTATTGTCAAGGAATATATTTGAAATACCAGAAGATGAAATAAAAGATGTGAAAGTGGAGATGACTATATTTAATGGGAAATTAGTATAAGACAGGGGGTTATTTAATTAACCCCCTATTTTATTTTTAGTATGCTATTTTAAAAGGTTTGTGCCAGGTTCAGATGTTTACCGGGTTAATATTTATTTACCAAGTACAGATATTTACTGCTTTATTTTAATTTAGAAAACAAATCCTTTTCTAAATAAATATTTTCCATTATATTATTTTCAAATTCTTCTAGTTTTTCAAAGGTTTTGTCATAAGTATTACAAGCGTCTTCAGG
>JGI24708J26588_10004030_pt1 | contig 10340 bp, 6 predicted proteins | sample BioPla1DNA2_FD_26588 | JGI IMG/M metagenome (IMG submission 26588) | reverse complement strand
CCTGGGCGGGAACGGGCGTCCGCCTAAGGAGTGATCAAATAAGTTTCTCCCTCCCGCACCCGCTCTACCGCCGCAAAGTGCACCCGGGCCTCCTTCAGGGAAAGCGCTTGCGAGCGCTCCGGATGGAAGTGGGTCAACAAAAGTCTCTTCACCCCGGCAGCGGCGGCAAGGCGGGCCGCAGCAGCAGCGGTGAGATGATTGGCCGGGATCCCGCCCCCCTCCCCCTCCAGGAGGTTGGCTTCGCAGAGAAATAGATCGGCGCCGGCGGCAAATTCGGCCAACCCGTCAAAGTATTCCGTGTCTCCGGAATAGACAAATAGGCCGTCCTCTGTTTCAATACGCATGGCCAGGCAGGGTAGGGAATGCAAAGTCTCGATAAAGGAAAAATTAAAGGGGCCCAGGGTGAGCGGCTCGCCGGGGCTGAGCGGCTTTATATCGAAAAGATCCTTGTAGAGCAGCCGCTTAAGCTCCGCTGACGGCTCCGGGGGAGCGTGGAGCGGTAGCGGCCGCCGGCGCAGATCGCGAGCCCGGGCATGATCGAGGGCGTAGCGTAGCACTAGAAGATCGGCGCAGTGATCGAAATGAAGGTGCGAAAGCAGCACCGCCTCCAGCTCCCAAGGCTTGAGGTGGCGCTGTAGCCGGCTCAGGACGCCGTTGCCGCAGTCGATCAGGAGGCGGCAGTCCCCGGCTTCGAGAAGATACCCCGAGCAAGCCCCTCCCGCTGCGGGGTAGGGTCCATAGCAGCCGAGCACAGTAAGTTTCATCTTCATCGTTGTACTCTCCTTTATTCAGATCTGGGTAGCAAATCCATCCAAGATCCGGCCTCACTACCCACCCTCCCCGTGGCTCCGGGCCGCTTCGATGCGCTCCATCAGCGGCGGATGGGTGTAGAGCAGCACCTTCAACAGGGGGTGTGGCTGAACCACGGAGAGATTGCTCCGGGCCAGCTTCCGATAGAGCGAAACAAAGGGCGCCGGATCACCGGTGAGGCAGAGGGCAGTCCGGTCCGCCTCCACTTCAAAGCTCCGGGAAAGGGTACATTGGGCCGGGCCTACAACGGTGGAGAGGAGAGCAAAGAAGAGCAGGGCCAGCGGCAGCGCCCGGAAGTCAGCCGCGACCCCCATCTTCAGCAGCACCTGGTAGAGCGCATAAAGAGCTACAAAGGCGCCGGCAGCACCGAGCAGCAGCCCTCTCCAGAGATGGCCACGGCGCCAGTGACCCATCTCGTGGGCCACCACGGCGAGCACCTCTTCTGCGGTAAAGTTCTCCAGAAGCGTATCGTAAAGCACGATCCGCTTCGTTGCACCGAGCCCGCTGAAATAGGCGTTGGCCTTGCGGGTACGACGGCTAGCATCGGCGACGGGGATCCGCTCCACTTCAATACCCGCTTTTTTGGATAGCTCCATGATCTCTCCGTGCAGCTCCCCCTCTTCCAACTCGCTAAAGCGGTAAAAAAGGGGATCAATGAGCACGGGATAGAGGTAACCCGAGAGAATCATGAAAAGAGCGACAACGGCGCCGGCCGGGAGCCACCAGTGCTCCTGCCGCCAGATGATCAGGACGTAGAGCCCGAGCAGCGCCGCTGTGGTAATGAGCAGGCTGATGAGGGCGCTTTTGCCGTAATCGGCAAACCAGCCCGCCGCTGTCCGGGCGGAAAGGCCGAAGCGGTGCTCAATGGTATGGCCGCGATAGAACGCAAGGGGCAGCCCCACAAGGAGCTGGAACAGCAAAAATGCGGCGATATAACCCGCGGCGGCGGGCAGGGAGGGGCGCGGCGCCGCCTGAAAATAGCGCAGCGCGGCGAAAGCGACGCCGGCGAGAATGAGCAGGGAGAGTAGCTGCTGCAGCAGGGAAAGGCCCAGCCCGGCTCTCTGGTAAGCGGCGGCCCGGGAAAGAAAGGAACCATCGAAATAGAATGCCGCCTCGCCCACCGGTGCGGGGGCAAGCATCGCGAAGAGGATAGCACCAAAGTAAAGCAGGGCGAGCGCCCCCAAAACGGCCCAAATGGCTGTAACCTGCATCTTCTCTCCACTCCTCAAGCGGTTGTTCTCCCCCCCGGCGGCACCGCCCCGGCGGTATCCCCCGCCATGGTGAAGAGCTTGACCCGGCCGCACTCGATCCCTTCCTGCAGCGCCGCCTTCACTTCGCCCTTGGCGCTGAAATAAAGGACCTGCCAGCCCTGCGAGACGATCTGCTCGAGCATCCCCAGCAGGGTCGTCAGCCGGAACGGGTCGGCTTTGACAAAGGGATCGTCGAGGATGAAGAAGCCGGTTCCGCCGCCCAGCAGCCTTTTACCGAGCGCCAGGCGGATCGCAAAATAGAGCTGATCGGCTGCACCCCCCGACAGCCTTGACCCCTCCAGCATAGAGCCGCCAGCGCAGCGTACCCTGATCTCCTTTGCAGCGCTGTCAAAAATCACCTCGCGGTAACGCCCTTCGGTGATGCGGTGAAAATAAGCGCTGACGTTGCTTTCTTCACCGAAAAGCTCCTCGATCCTGGTCTCTTCCTCTGCTTCGATCTCGCTGAATATTGCGATCGCCGCCGCCGCCGCCTCTTTATTCTTCTCCGCAGCTTCGATCTCGCCGTTCAACACCGCCGTCGCCTCTTCCAGCTCCGGGATCGTCTGGCAGGGAAGTACTCCCCTGCCGAAAGAGACGAAGAGCTCGCTGAATTCCTTTTCGATGGTCTGCAACTCGCTGCGGTACTCTTCCCAGCGTTTGTCGAGATCCTCCCTTTCGTCCAGGATTGCCTCCCGCTCCTCCTTCAACCCAGCGCTCCGCGCCTCGCTGTAGGGGCAGCCCCGGTTTTTACCGCGGAAGGGCAGGTATCCTGAAATTCTTTCCCGCCAGACAGCGAGCGCCTCCGCCAGATCGTTTCCGGCACCGGCATCGCCAAAATGGCTCTCCAAAATCGCCCTCTGCTGCCCTATCTCTGCCGACAGCGTTTCCTTCAAACGCAGCTTTTCCCGGTAACTTTCCAGCGTCCCCACCGTGAGCCCCTCTTTTAGCTGGCGCAGCCGATCCCCGGCAGCAGTGATCCCAAAACAGACTTCTTCAATCTCAGTGCTGATCCGCTCACCAATATCTTTCCGGACCGCTGCCTCTTTATCCCTTTCATCTCTTTCTCTTTCCAGCGCCGCCAGGCGGCGATGAAATTCTGCTAATTCCTTCTGCAGCTCCAGGGGCCCTGCGGCGCTGAAGCCCAGCCCAGCCGCTTCAAAGCGCAGCTCCCTGTTGAGCGCTGCAAGGGCACTCCGCCCACGCAGCAGGGCTAATTTGCAGAAGGCGCCGGTGAACAGAACGCCACCGGCAGCAGCCAGGAGCAGGTAAAGCCACCACGCCGGCCGGACCAGCAGNCCTATCAGCGAGAGGAGAAAGCTGAGCGCTGAAAAAAAGGCCGCATAGGTGAAAAATCGCTCCCTGCTTACGGATTCCTTTCCCTTCAAAGAGCAGTCCAGCGCCTGCCATCGCTGCAGCAGGGGCTCCACCCTCTCCGCGAGAAGCCTCCTCCTTTGCCGCTGCTCCTCCACCGCTTCCGCCGCCTCCTTGAAAGCATCGGCAGCCCGGCGGCCCAGCTGCTTTTCCTGGTGGAGCGCATCGCGTAGCTGCTTCTCTTTTTTTATGCCGGCTTGAAGATCATCCTGCAGGCGCTGCCATTCCGCTTCAACGGCGCTGTTAAAATTCTGCACCGCCGCCGATTCCCTCAATTTGCTCTGTAAAATATCCAGAGCCTCGCTGCCCTTCTCATAAAGTTCCCCTTTGCGGGATGCCTCGAGCTGCTCCAGCCGCCGCTCTATCTCGCGCAGCTCCATCGCCAGGAGGGCTGCTTTCTGCTCTACCCNGTCATAGCCCTCTTTCCTTAACCGCCCGGCCAGCTCGCGGGCCCTGTCAACAAGCTGCTCTGCCCTGCGCAGGTTGCTTTTCAATTTTAAGGGAGCGGTATCCTGAAAATCTAGCCCCGGTGTCAGCCGACCCTTTTCACGCAATTTTTCCCTGATCTTCCCCAGGCCAGCGCTNCGCAGCCCCGTAAGGCGGTGGGTAATATCCCGGTAAAAGTCGCCCTCCTGATCCACGGCCAAATCGCTGTCACGAACCACAAATATATTGCGGCATTCTTCGGTGCTCACCTGCAGGAGATGGGGCAGCAAGCCCGCCTCAGGCAGCTTCCATTCTTCCCCTTCATGCTCGAGGATAAGAAAGCCCTCAGGAGACTCTTTCACCCGGTCGATAGCCTCGAATGAGCGCGCTTCCNTTCCCAGCAGTAATTTCACCAGCGCATCGATGGTGAGGCTCTTCCCCGCTTCGTTGGGGCCGTAAAAAAGATTGAAGCCGCTTAGCCTGCGGCGCCCGCTTTCGGGGAGGGGGCCGTAGCGCTGCAGGGCAAGCTCCCTGATCCTCATGAACGCACCTCCATCATCGCCCGGATCACTGCCTTCTGGATCCGTTCCTTCAGTTCCCCAGGATAATCTGTGGCCGCCAGCTTCCGGTGAAAAAGCCGGAAAAGGGGATCCTCCAGGATCTCTCCGATATCCATAAAGCTGAATTCAGGCTCCCCGTAAAGTTTTTCGCCCGCCGCCTGCTGCAGCGACTTCACCAGTTCCTCTTCACTGCCGCCCTCCTGCCCGTTGTAAAAACCCTCCACGGTAAGCAGGAGCCGCGCCTGGGGGTGCAGGTTGGCCAGCCGCCGCCGGAGCAATGCTACGGGGTCGGTCCGGGGGGAAGCAAAGGGATCGAGGTGCAGCCTTTCCTCCACAAAGTGAAAAGTATCCAGGGCGATCTCTTCCGGAGAGGCGCCTACCTGCCAGAGGTGGACCTTGCGCGGCCCCGTCTCGCGGCGTGTCACGGCGACAGGCGAGCCGGGATAGACAAAAAAGCGGCCCGGGGAGAGCTCCCAGGCGGTAAAGCGGCTGTGAAAGTGGCCGGCNAGGACAGCGCTCACGGGGAGATCACGAAAGTAGTCAAGCCTGGCCGGCATATAGCGCCCGGGNCCTTCTCCGCCGAGATCCTCGCGCGCATAGAAAGCATCGAGCAGCTCCCCGTGATAGAGGAGGATATCGANCCCCTCCTCCGGTATGAGAGTAGAGAGCTCCCGCAGCCTCAGGGCCAGCGCAGCGCTGCTCAGCGGTTCATAGGGCATCCCCCAGAACCTGATCCCGCCGGCCTCCACCGGCTCCCGCCAGTGGCGGATCACCCTGACCCCCTCTCCGAAGAAGAGACCGCTGCGATAAGCGCGGTAATCGTGATTTCCCGGCAGTATCACCGTGCTGAACCCACCCCCGCTGAAAATATCGCGCAGCCGGGGCCGGAGCAGCGCCGCATCGGCATGCTGATCAAAAAGGTCGCCGGCGATAGCCAGAACCGAAGCGCCTCTCCGCCGGGCCAGCCCGGTGAGCTCATCCAACGCAGCCCATCTTTCAGCGGCGCCCTCACAAAGGTGCAGATCGGAGGTGTGCAGTATTTTCATCGGAGCGGCTTGTTCCATTCTCTTTCTTCCTTCCTGCAAACTGTACTGGTAGCGCTGTAAAAAATAGTTCGCCGGAAGAAAGCCTAAAACCTGCCGCATGCGGAAGGGGGAGCCGGGAGGCGCTCTTCTGCTCTGCTAGCGCAGCGGCCCTACGGTAGCAAAATGGATACCCTCTTTTAGGGTAATGGGGTGCTCGATCCCGTTCACGCGCAGGCTAACCATATCCCGGGGAACAGCAAGAAAGATCCTGCTGTCCTCCCGGGACTGCTCGTGCAGGCGCAGGGTAACGCTGTTCCGGCGCAGGATCAGTTTTTCGATCTGCGCCCCGGGGTAGATATGTCCCGTGGCGCCGAGCAGGTAGGGCTTCTCTTCACCCGGTTCGATGGCATAAAGACAGAGGGTCTCGTAGGGATCCAGCGCCAACGTGGCTCCGCGGGGCAGGACAAAGTGGCGGGGATGAAAGTAGGGACCGCCATCGAGGGCCGCATCGCGGGGGCGGCCTGTCAGGTTGGCCAGGGCAAGGTAGCGCCGCCGCCGGGCCGTAAATTCGATCCGGTAGAAGCCATCCTGATTTTCAACGCTGTCAATTAGCGCTTCCACAGCGGGGAAAGCGCTGCGAAGCTGCTGCCTCTGCTCCGCCGTATACTCCGCCGGATCATCCGAAAAAAAGACAAGCCCACCGAAAAGCTGATTGAGGAAGAAAAGGGAGCCCCGCTGATGATGAGTCAGGCGGTTTAGATTTTTCCCTGGAAGTCCATCCCGCAGGAAAAACACATCGGGATCGTTGCGAAAAGCCCGCCCATCGAGATGGTGACGCCCGATCGTGGAGAGCAGCGAATTTCCTGTGGAAAGCCGTTCCCGGATAGAGAAGCCCTTCAGGGGAAGATCCCAGGATTCGTAAACATCGGCACCGATGCGGCAGTAGTCGACCCGGCCCATCGCCGGACCCAAAGGAACGCCGCAGCCTAACAGCTTGCTTTCCCCGGCCTGTTTGCGGAGAAATTCCATTACCTCGGTCATAACTGCGCCGCGCGATCTTCCCCGCCGCGGTAGCAGGGCAGCGGCAAAAAGAAAGTCGAGCTTGAAAAGACGATAGCCCCACTCGTCCCGAAGCCGCTGGAACACCCGGCGCAGATAGTCCTGAAAGCCGGGCGCGTAAAAATCGAGGGCGTAAAACCAACCGCTCCAGCCAGGATTGTACCCTGCCTTCACCGGCCGGCCCCGGCTGTCGCGCAGCAACCATTCCTTCTTCTCCCGAAAGAGCTGCGAACGGCGTTCACAGATCAGTGGCGCCAGCCAAAGCCCCGGTTGAAAACCCCGTGCGCTGATCCTGTCAGCAACTTTTTTCATCCCCGAAGGAAATTTTGCGTTGGGCTCCAGCCAGTCGCCGATCGCCTGCTGCCAGCCGTCGTCAATCTGTAAGTAGTCAAAGGGGAGCCCCAAGGCAGAAAGCTCCTCCAGGTTATGCTCGATGTCGTCCCCGGTGACATGTGTGTAGTAATTGTACCAGCTGCACCAGCCTGTTACGCGGGGGGAACGTTTTTGGGGAAGCCCCATCGCTTTGAAATATTCATCCATCACCGCCCGGGGTTTTCCCCGGCCCAGATAGAGTCGCAACAGAGGATAGCTCTTTTTGCAAAGGGCCCCTTCACAATCGCGGGAGATGATCAGGCGATCGCGTCGGTAATCGTAATCAAAAAGGGTGTAACCCGCTCCCTCATCCAGGGAACCTAGCAGGAAGATCTCACCCTCACCGGTGATAAAGTAGGTGTAGGTCCAGGAATGCAGATGCCCGCGGCGCCCGGAATAGCGGTGCAACCGGTAGTCGCCATAAGGCCCTAGAAAAGGATACGCAGGCAAGAATAACCGGGGCAGGCGATGGGCGGGCGACATCTCCCCGCTGCTGCTCCAGGACTGAAAACCGTTAACCATCATCCTTTTGCTTTCAGCGAGGGAGGGTTTCAATTCAATCTTGAAATGCAGCAGCTCCACCGCTGCGGGGGTCTTCAGATCTACAAAAAAACGCCGGCCCAGGCGCAACCCCGCGCCATCGATCTCCAGATCCGCTGTAAACTGATCCTTCTTCGCCCCCGTAAAATGGCAGAGGGCTCTTTTATTACCGGAGAGGTAGCCCAGCTCAATATGGGAAAACATGGAATGATCCTACCCTTCTCATCGTAGTATCCCGATAGTTGCGCTATGATTTACAATTCGCCTTCTCTTCAAAACTTCCTGCTTTCCGGGAGCTGTCCCGGTAATTGAGCAGGCCTCCATATTTTAATTAAATCGGGAGTCTATTGAAACATTTACCGAAACATGTTATTATTTCTATGTTATTTTATTGTTTACAGTTGTCCTAAAGATGTAACAACTTCGTCATTCAGTACAATTGAGGAGGTCTTAGCGTGATGGAGCTCCGCCCCTGGCTAAAGCAATACCCTACCCGGTGTGATCTCGACTACCCCGGGCTGTCGCTTTTTCATTACCTGAAACATACCGCAGATCAGTATCCCGGGAAGACGGCGCTGATCTACAATAACGAGCGCATAACCTACCGGGAGATGATGAGCAGAATAGATCATCTCGCCGCTTTTTTCGCCGCTATGGGACTAAAAAAAGGAGACCGGGTTGCCCTGCTACTCCCCAANACCCCGGCATATGTCTACAGTTTTTACGGCGCCCTGCGCCAGGGGCTCATGGTCGTACCGATCGATCCCCTTCTGACCTCCCGNGAGATGGGCTTTATCGTTCGCGACACCAGGGCGAAGATCCTTATTGTCGTCGATGCCCTCTTTTCACTTGTTGAAGAAGCCATGCTCGAGCAGGAAGTTGAAAATATAGTCATCTTTTCCCTGTTCGGAGAGGCCGACACGCCCGGCGCCCGCTACTTCGAGGAAATTATGCAGCAAAGCTGGCCAGAGCCGCCCGATGTAATCATTGATCCCGAAGAAGATTACGCCCTGCTGCTCTACACCAGCGGCACCACCGGTTTCCCGAAGGGATGCATGCTCACCCATGGAAACATAATTGCCAACGCCTGGGCGACCAGAAAGATCCTGGGCGAGTGGAAAGAGCGCTTCGCGGGCGAAGATATCCTGTCGATAGCTCTGCTGCCTTTCTTCGGCGCCTATTCCATCATCTGCTCCCTCATCGCAGGGTTGACAATCCCCTCGGGGCAGATCCTGGTGCCCCTTATCGATATCGACCTGGTCCTCGAGCTGATCCATCAGTACAGGCCGGCTATTGTCCCAGGAGTACCGGGCCTTTACACAGAGCTGATGCAGCATCCGAAAACCGGGCAGCACAGCCTTGATTCGATCAGGATATGTATCAGCGGTGATTCCCCCATGGCGGTGGAGGCGCTGGAGCAGTTTGAAGAGAAAACCGGATCGAGCATTCTGGAGGGCTACGGCCTCACTGAGGCATCGCCGATCACCCACTGCAACCCTTTTCTGGGACTGCGCAAACCGGGCAGCGTGGGCATACCTTACCCCGGCACCGACTGTAAAATAGTAGATCTGGAAACAGGAGAACGCCGGCTGCCTCCCGGCGAAAAAGGTGAACTGGTTGTCAAAGGACCCCAGGTGATGAAAGGCTACTGGAACCTCCCTAACAAAACCGCTCAGGCCCTGCGCGACGGCTGGCTCTATACCGGTGACATCGCCTGGATGGATGAAGACGGTTACTTCTACATAGTCGATCGCAAGGTGAATATCATCAATTATGCCGGCAACAAAATATTTCCCCGTGAGATAGAAGGAGTCATCCTGGAGCACCCTGATGTCGCTGAAGCGGTCTGCATCGGTGTGCCTGAAAAATATTTTGGCGAAGTAGTCAAAACCTTCGTTGTGCTCAGGGATGGGGCTGAAGCGACGGCGGAAGATGTTAAAGACTTTTGCCGTGCCAGGCTGGAAAAATTCAAAGTGCCCCGCCATGTTGAATTTCGCAGCGAGCTGCCAAGGTCAGTTGCAGGTAAGGTTCTGCGCCATAAACTGATTGTTGAGGAGCAGCGCCGGAGACTGCTGGCAGATTAACTCCAAGGATCGGAAACGTCCCGATCCGACGAAAGCTGCTCTGGAGCTGCTAATAAACCTCTCTATCCACCCTGTACGATAAAATTTCCTCCCTTCCATGTAAAATTATTTTCAGATTCCCGGACCTGTTGCAGGAATAATGCCACTTTTATGGAAATAGTTAATAGTTTGTCACTATTCCGTTTTATAGAGGAGGAGCCCTTATGAATTCTCGTCCCTGGCTGAATAACTATCCCACCCGCTCGACGCTGGAATACCCCAATATATCGCTTTACCACTACCTGAAAAAGGTAGCCGACGAATATCCCGACCGCACTGCGCTCATATTCGTTGCCGATCAGGTCACTTACCGGGAGATGATGGAAAACATAGATCGTATGGCCACAGCCTTCAACAGCATGGGATTGAATAAGGGCGATCGCATCGCCCTGATGCTTCCCAACTGCTTTGCTTTCGTCTACAGTTTCTATGCCGCCATGAAGCTGGGGCTGGTTGTCGCGCAGCTCAACCCCCTTCTAACTGCCCGGGAACTGAGTTTTATCGTTCGGGACTCCGATGCCAAGGTGCTCATCGCCGCCGATGCTGTTTTTCAAACCATCGAACAAGCCATGCTCGATCAGGATATCGAAAACCTCGTCGTTGTCCCCCTTACCGGGCAGGATATCGGCGTCGACGCAATGCTCTTTGACGATATCCTGCAGCAACATGAACCGAACCCTCCCAAGGTGGAGATCGATCCAAAAAAAGATCTGGCCGTGCTTCAGTATACCGGCGGCACCACCGGTTTTCCCAAGGGAGTGATGCTTACCCATTTTAACCTTATCGCCAACGCTGAGATGACCC
>JGI24708J26588_10004025_pt1 | contig 10349 bp, 10 predicted proteins | sample BioPla1DNA2_FD_26588 | JGI IMG/M metagenome (IMG submission 26588) | reverse complement strand
CGATAGATAAAAGATCGATAAATTGGCCCAAAGGCTTGGCTAGCTGATATTTGCTTGTATATATGATAAAGGGCTTGCAATGCAAGACGCTCTCCAACTGGTTTTTTATCTTTTGGATGAATTTCATTGAATTCACCGCAATCTAGAATAACAGCAATCCCTGTATTCTTAATAGTTTGATAAGTGTTCATTTGCGCCTCTCTTATTAGGCACCAATGCTTCCAATCTGGGTCTGCCTTATAGCGGTGCATTGGAAGCTGAACATTCAGAAATGGAAGTGTTTGATCCTCCCAGTCCTCTCTCCACTGCCGAATTAATCGTGTAAGAAGCTTTTGATACATCAAAGGCTTATGGTCATCACTTTCCCCTTGATAATAAATGAAGCCTTTTAAAGTGTAAGGCATGATTCTTCGAAGCATGCATTCATATAATCCGCTAGGACGCATTGGATTTACGCAATTTATTGGGCCAGGATAACGGTTTTCCCCACAGATTTCCTGAACTTTGTTCCATGAGATATCCGGATCCTTTTTATATAGCTCACTGGACATCTTATCAAAACGATTCTGATATTCCAGATACTCCTTATACTCAAGGATTTGCTCTTCAACTGATTTACCCTCTATTGCTTTCTCATATTCATCAAGATAGGAGATTAATTCCGCATCTTCCCTTAAAGCTTTTTTACTAATCCAACAAGAAGCCGAAGTACCACCCCAATTACATCCAATAATTCCGACTGTAACACCAAGCTCTTCCGAAAGCTTCTTTGCAAAAATATATCCTACGGCTGACCAAGCTCGTGCACTTTCGGAATCAAATTCATTCCAATAGGAAGCTTCTTCTGCACGATAAAACTCTTCGTCCATAGTTGCCATTTTAGGAGTATAATAAAATCTAACCTTAACCCCCTTATCGCTTTGCAACATATCTAGTCCGCCCTCGCAGTTTTGCAATTCGTATTCCATATTGGACTGTCCACCAGCAAGCCATACTTCACCAATTGCTATATTATCAAATCTTTTCTGTTCATTTGCGCAGCTTATAATCATCTCATATCCATCACCCGCAGGCATCGGTGGTAATGTAATTGTCCAAGACTCCCCTTGAATATTGGTTGAATAGGTTTGGCCAAGAAATTGTAAAGTTACTTCTTCTCCATTTTTTCCTTGACCGAAGATTTTAATGTTTTTGTCTCTTTGTAATACCATATTGCTGCTAAATATTGCTGCTACTTTAAATTTTGCCATATCTTCTCCTCATATATACGTTAATATATACGTATATTTATATGTAAAATTATACTTTTATAAAGGATGCATATTCGAAAGATATGCCTCCTTACATAATTCAATCCCTATTCTTTGTATCTGCGATGTATTATTCATTAAAGGTAATTAATTTAATAATTTCATCGTAGGATGTCCCCTTATGGATTGTAAAATCACCTGTTCTAATTACCTTCGACTTTCCAACACGAATAATATAATTATTAAATTTCTTTGCACTGTCAACCAATCCAGTTTCATACAAGAGTTCCGATACAATATCCGAAGTCATACCTTCCTTAATTGTAATCGTTATTGTCTTCTCTTCCTCTGGTATATCGGTTGGTTTTGGCGCCTCAGTCGGTTCTGGCATTGGTGTAATCAAAGGTTGTTCCGCCGTTTCATCGATTATATGCTCTTGCTCTGGTTCTTTAGTTGGTTTGATTTCCTCAAGAACTTGCTCTAAAGAATCTTCTTTCTCACTCGCTTCTACCATACCTAACTCTTTCGCTAGATATTTAATTTCTTCATTAGTTAATTTTTTATGATAGCCACTTAGCATAAATATTGAGGTAGTTAGTATAATGCCAATCCCCAAACCTCTTAAATAATATTTTAACTTCATATGTTATACACCAAACCTTTCAAGTCACTTCTTATCATGAAACAGATCAACGACCAATTTTACTTCTCCCTGTCCGAGATTTAATAACTTGGATATCTCAATAATTGATTTCCCCTCGGAATAAAGGGATAAAATTTTCTCATTGTTATTCTCTGACTTACTCTTTGTTGTGTCTGTTTTAATAGAAGTTTTTGAAGGTTGGATATCTGATTGCTGTTTAGTCTGCTTTATCTTTCTTTGAACAGTGTCGATCTCTTTCACTGTTTCTTTAAGCTCTTTTTGTTTGTCATTAAGCATATTATAAAGAAATACTACCTCTTCATGGTTTCTGCTAATTTTCTCTAGAATTTGATCGGAGAACTCACTGACGGCCATGATTTTCTCATTCGATAGTCTACTTAGACTATCCTCCGTTAAATTTATCGTGTCTTCACTGGATTTTATAAGTAATTCCTTAATTTGATCTTTCAGATGCTTCATTTCCTCATCAGAAAAAATCTTATCCAATGTTAAATTCTCAATTGGTATCTGCATCTTTTTTTGATCATTCTTGTCCACAAATCTACAGCTAATTATAATAATAACGATTCCCACTAAAATTAATATAATTTCTAAAAGTTCCATGTAAATATCATGCCTTTCTTCGGAGCCTGCAACTTATACATGAAAATCATTTTTTTCATGCTAGGCAAAGCATAAATTGAATATGATAAATTATACTTATACAGTCTAATGTCATATCAAAATATCAATTCCACCGCTTCTTTTCGACGGTGACTTCTTTTCTTGCTTGCTGCCATTCTTATTTTTTTTCTTCCTATTTCCAGAACCATAATATTGATTATTACCCTTTTCCTTGGCGTCATAACGATACTCGTTGTTCTCACTTTTTGTAGATTCCTTCGTTTTCGCACTTTCCTGTTTAATCAGATTTTGGAAATTGTTACTGTTATGTACTTGTTGGTGTATGGTTCTTTGACTTTCAATATGCTTAAACTGCGATGCACCCTGTGATTGTATTATTTCAACCGGTCTAATTGGCATACCTTTCACTCCTTTGTAGGAATATTAATAAGGTAACATTTTTATATACGCTTTTTCACGGATAAATCTGCAATGCTGAATAGGGTCCTTTACATAATATGTCACATTGGAAATGATGATTTTTGTTCCGGGATAAATGGTATTTTGAACCTTTATCATCCCCTTAGTGTTATTCTCCATCTGAACGCTTATAGCATCGTATCGGCTATTTGCTTCTTTTATTTGTTTCTCTAAAAGTATATTATTCTGTGTTATTTTTCTTAAGTATTCTTTAATTTCATTGTTGATTGGAGTACCAGATTTCACTTTTCTCCGTATCATATTAAGAGCCTGGACTAATTTTTCCTTATCCTCTCTTAATGATGCTAGTTGTTTTTCAAGTTTTGCAAATTCCTCCGTTATTTTTGGATCTATACCAACCTCGAGTACAGTTGTAGTTCCCATATCCGAACCCACTGTTTTTAAGGAAATCATTGTGCGTGACTGCAATTTGCCACCAGATACAAAACCTCTTCTTCCTCCAACCAAAATATCTCCTTGTGCAGACACATTACTATGCATAATTGAATTAGTAGACACATAGCCTCCGGCGAAAACATCTGCATTCTCGATAAATTTTGATATTATATTACCGTTTGCGATTAATGTACCCTTGTTCATGCCACGGCGTAGAATGATCTGACCTCCTGCTTCAAGGCGAGCACCTTCTACAACACCATAGACTTCGATATCGCCCTTGGCTTTTACAGTATATCCGGTAAGTACATTGCCTTTCACAGTGACATTACCATCGTAATAGACATCACCTGTGGATGCACCAACATCAGAAGGTATATTATAAATGTTCGATACGAATACACGATCATCGGTCAAGGTAACATGCCCATCTACTTCAGAGAACATCTGAAGTCCATCCTCCGATAAATGGATGTTGTTGCCATGACGTAATATTCGATTAATTACTTTTTTTGGACGAATCACATTACCACAAACGTCAATTCCCGGTTTTCCATGATCAGCTGGTAATAAAGTAGCGAGCAAATCACCTTTTTGGCAACGGGAAATAGTATCTAAATGATGGAAGTCTACGGAACCATCTTCGTTAGTCTTTGGTTTATGCGACAAATTGGTATTAAAATGATAGGTAATTACCGCATCACGGCCCTGAATTGCAGGGGTTGCCTTTGCTAGTATATAGTCTGTGCAATATTTTCTGTCTTTTAGAAATAAATTTATTGCAGCTTCATCTATTCCGTAACGAATTCCCGCTTTCGAGAGAACTTGGATAATATCCTCTTTATTTAAAGTATTACCATTATTACTGGGAGGATAAAATCTTCCTCTTGCAAAATGCCTATCCTCTAGTATTTCGACATTAAGCATCTCATCCACTGCTAATATTTTTGCAGAAGTTAATTTAACCTCAGTGAAGCCTTTCAATGAATTTAAAGCTCTCCCTACAGCTAATTTATCATAATCATATATTTTCAAATCACTTAAATACTGGTTGATTTCATTAAAAACAACCGGCTGGCCACCCAGTTCCTCACCAAAAATCTTAATATATGTACCATCGTCTTTAATAATTAATTGAAAGTAACCATTTCTACCACTCATTATATACCTCCTCTCTACAAGTACTATGAATACATCATTACTACCATTCAGAACAAATTTTTGTCATCAATTTAAGCCATTATAAAATTGGCAAATAGATTATTCAAGTCATTAATTTATTATAATAGTGATATCTTTTTATTCTGCTAATAAAATATCGATATTCTTTCCTAACTTTATTTTCATTTTCTGTAGTGCCTTTGTATGTAGTTGTGATATTCTTGATTCAGACACTTCTAGAATGTGGCTGATTTCTTTTAATGTCAAATCCTCATAATAATATAATGTAATTACTGTTTTCTCTTTCTCTGTCAATATTTCAAGTGTTTTTATAAGTAAATCCTTAAGTTCTTGCTTTTCAATTATTTTCTCAGGTTGTTCATAGGATAATGCAAAATTCTTTTCAATGCTTCCCTCACTACCCTGATCCATAAATTCATCTAAGGATATAATGTTCGTTATTTTTGTCTGATTCTGCCATTGTTCTAATTCGTCAAGCCCTATATCAAGTTCCTTGGCTACTTCTTCATCACTTGCGATTCTTCCATTTCTCAATTCTAGATTTTGGTAAGCTTGGTCGAGTTTTTTCTGCTTTTGTCGGATACTTCGTGGTATCCAGTCCATTTTACGTATATGATCTAAGATAGATCCCCGAATTCTTAAAGAAGCATAGGTTTCAAATTTGACACCTTTTGTATAATCAAATTTATCAATAGCATCAATTAAGCCAAAAACTCCATACCCTACCAAATCATCATATTCTACATTGTTACCAAGATACATGCTCAATCGGCCAGCAACAATCTTTACTAATCCTGCATATTCAATTATTAATTTTTCCTGTAATCCGGAAGTTTTATTCTTGGAATATTCCTCCCAGAGCTTTTGTTTATTATCCGCGTTCATGATGCCTCCTATTATGCAGAATTTACTGTTTAGCTTCCGTATTCACTATTTCCTCATCGCTATTCTCTTCGTCTTCCTCTTGCATTAATTGAGGTTCATCTTGCAGAGTGTTCTCTATGATTGCTTTAGCAATTAATCCGATTATATAAAATATAATTAAAACCAAAAGCAATCGTTTTAACGCAACGTGTAAAGGAAGCTTATGCATAATGTCAATAATACTAACAATCGCTCCGGCAGTCAGCATGATAAATGCCGGAAGATATTTCAATCGCATTGTCTCACCTACCCTTGAAGTCAAAGAAGACTATATTATCTTACGCTCTTTTCCCACGGATTTTATATGTAGTTCTCCAGTTTCCGGATAGAATTCAATCGTTCTACCATAATTTGCACCGGTATCTTCCGCCTTTATCTCTATCCTAAGCTCATCTAACTTAAGTTTAGTTGCCTCAACATTGCGTGCACCAATCCGCATCATATCACTTTTATTGCTAAATGCAAACATCTGCGCACCTCCTGCAATTTTTGCAATCAATGCATTGCGATTTGCACCAATCTCTATCATCCGTTTAATAAGTACATCAATACCAGTATCCGCAAATTTTGCTTTATTTTCATTGTTAATTATCTTTGTGCTGTCTGGCAGCATAATGTGTGCTAAGCCTGCAATTTTATTTCCCGGATCATATAGTACAATACCAACACAAGATCCAAGTCCTAGTGTAGTTATTGCATCGGGCGAGACACATACATTTAAATCTGCCATCCCAACCTTTATCATTTTGTTCATATGTCCACCTTATAACCCTAACGATGATAATATTGCTCCATAGGATTCTAATGTCGGAATTAGAATAAAGTATCCATTCACTGCTTTTATGTCGTCCTTAAATTGCGTCTCAATGAGAAGAGCCTTATCACCTATTTTACCAAATTCAATCGCTGGTACACTCAAGATTGCCCCAGCCATATCAATGGACATATATGGGATACTGGAGGTAATTGTCATATTGGTGAGCGTTGAAATAGAAGATAAATAAGCACCAGCAATAATATTACCGATTTCATTTAATGCAGACAATTCCATTTCCGTAAAATCATCCAGATTATTAGTACTCATCTCTCCCATAAGCAATTTAACCAAATGGCGGGAAGACGTCATATCCATCATAAACATCATCATGCCATCAATTTGTCCCTCTAGGGTAAAAAGAATACCAACAACGATTTTCTCTGCTCCTCCAACAATCTCGGGAAGTTCTTTAAATTCTAGTAATGCAACATTGGGAACCTTCATATCAATCTTCGAATTAATCATCTGGGAAAGTGCTGTGGTGGCATTTCCTGCACCAATATTCCCAATTTCCCGAAGGACATCATATTGCATATTATTAATTCTATTCAAATCAATATGTGACACCACTAACACCTCCGTGATTCAAATAAATATTTGAAATATTCTTCGTAATTTCCACGAACATTACTAATTCTGCTTATCCTGTTCTGCCATTGCACTAATATTAAGGATATTGATAAGGTGATCTCCAAATTTACCGATTCCAAGACTATAAGTAGCCTTATCATTTTTATCATCGTAATTTAACTTCGAGATATCGGAGCCAGCTAAAGAAATTACTTCCTTGACTTCATCTACTATAATACCAATTGCTGCCCCTTGTTCTTCCAGCCTTACAATTATAATACGGGTTGCATGGGTATCCTCCACCTCATCGAAGCCTAATTTTTTGCGAAGGCTTAATACTGGTACAATTTCTCCTCTTAAGTTTATAACTCCTTTAAAATAGGATTGTGCTTTGGGTACTCTTGTGATTTTTTGCATTACGATAATACTCTCTATGTATTTTATCTCTATGCCGTATGGATCTTCGCCTAATTTTACAATAATATATTGCTTTGCTTCTTCTACCATTGCCTACACCCCCTACACCAAAGTATTTACATCTAGAATTAAAGCTACCTCACCATTGCCCAATATGGTTGCACCACTGATTATTTTCGGGCATTTAATATATTTACCAATCGATTTAATAACAATTTCCTGCTGTCCGATAAGCTTGTCCACTACGATTCCTGCATAACGCTCGCCTTTCTTAACGATAACAACAAGAAGCTCATTTGCATCTTCCTCTTCAGCAACCTCTAATTTCTCACAATCTAGTATTTGGTTTAAATGTATAATAGGAATGATATTGCCTCTTAAATTAATGACTTCTTTTCCTTGCGCCTTCTTAATACTGGATATTAGAATATTCTCTACAGTCTGAATACTTCCAAGAGGAAGTGCATATTTTTCTGTGCCAATATTAACCATAAGTGCTTGAATAATTGCCAAGGTTAGTGGAAGACGAATTATAAAATTAGTACCCTCTCCCAGTTTTGTCTTTGCCTCGATTTCACCACCTAAGGCCTCAATCTTAGTCTTGACCACATCAAGGCCAACTCCTCGCCCAGATACATCCGATACTTCCTCGGCAGTTGAGAAACTTGGTTGGAATAGAAGATCTATAATATCCTTGTCGGACATTCTTTCAGCCTGCTCTTCTGTGATAGAACCTTTATCTATAGCTTTATTTCTAATCTTATCAACATTGATGCCCGCACCATCATCGCGAACTTCAATTACAACATTATTGCCTTCCTGATAAGCATCTAAGAAGATTGAGCCTACTGGATTTTTACCCACTTTTTCTCTTTCTTCATTGCTTTCTAATCCATGATCGGCAGCATTACGCAATAGATGCATTAAAGGGTCACCAATCTCGTCAATTACCGTACGGTCTAACTCGGTATCCTCACCAGTCATATATAGTTCCATATTTTTATTTAACTTTTTCGTTAAATCACGTATCATCCTAGGGAAACGATTTACAACGCTTTCAATTGGTACCATTCGCGTCTTCATCACGGATTCATGCAGATTCGTAGTAATTCTTTCAAGGTATTCAATTTGCTCATGGTAAGCACTATCAAGCATGATATCTGATTCGCTACTAACGGATATTAGTCCATTCTTAGCAATAATTAACTCACTAACCAGATTCATCAGTACATCGAGCTTTCCTATATCAACACGCACCGACCGGTTCACAACCTGTTTTACTGATTTTTTAGCAGTTGGTACTTTTCCTGATTTTGCTTTTTGCTTTTTCATAGCCTCGTTCGATGCTGTTACTATTGCTTTATCCACTTCAGATAACTGATAAATATCCGCTACAACCTCTTTAACTTCCGATACATTCGCTGCAGCTTTTGCCAATATTTCTGGAGTATCCTTTGTTATAACAAAAGCAGAGTAATCTAAATCATAATTTTCATCCTCAAGATCTTGTGCGCTAGGGTCTAATTTAATTATCTCACCATGCTCTTCAAGAGTTCGATTAACCATAAAAGCTCTTGCACCCTTTAATACGCAACTTTCTTGAATATAAACCGTTAAGCCTACAACATTAAGTCCCATGTCGTTGGCTTTTTTTATTGCATTAATTTCATGCTCTTCCAATTTAATATTCTTATATTTATGTTTATCATCCTTAGTTGCTTGAGCAACTATATTAGCTGTCGCTGTATTTGTAGCTACTTTAGTTTCCGTTTCCTGAGATCCACCTACGCCGCCTTTTAAAATATTATTCAGCGCATTAATTATATCTTCATTATCTTCCGTGCCTTCTTCTGTACTTTCTAAAATATTAGCAAGATAGTTCTCCAATGCATCTAAACCACGGAATAAGATATCCACTAACTCAGAGGATACTTTCATATTCCCTCCACGTACTTCAGAGAATACGTTTTCCATATCATGGGTTAAACGTTGCATTCTCTTGTAACCCATGGTTCCTGCCATCCCCTTTAGTGAATGGGCAGCGCGAAATATTTCATTAATTGTGTTCTCGTTATCTGGTTCTTTTTCTAAAATCAATAGGTGCTCGTTTAAGCTTTGTAGATGTTCTTTTGTCTCATCAATAAAGATCTCTAGGTATTGACTTACGTCCATTTAATACACCCCCACGTTCTTTATGATTGCACCAGCGATAGCATCTAAAGGAAGGACCTCATCAACGAGCCCTGCCTCTTTGACAACTTTAGGCATACCATATACGACGCTAGTTTCTTCGTTCTGAGCAATCACGTAAATATTTTGGCTTTTGTATAGTTTCGTAATTCCAGCGGTTCCATCCCCGCCCATTCCTGTAAGAACAACACAGGTTATTTCATTAAACTCTAGTTCAGATAAAGATTCATACATAATATCTGCACAAGGTAATAATCCTCGTCGCGGTGCTTCCTTGGTAACAGAAAGATAATAGCTACCATCCTCTTTCTGTAGCACTCGCATTTGATGTCCACCTTTTGCAATGTAAACAGTACTTTTTTGTAAAACATCACCATCCTGTGCTTCCTTAACCTTAACCTGACTAAGCTCATCCAATCGATCAGCTAAGGATTTTGTAAAACCAATTGGCATATGTTGTACAATAAGCACCGGAGCATCCAAATTCGATGGCAAAGCGGTAATAACATTATGTAAGGCCTTTGGTCCACCAGTTGAACAGGCAATTGCAACAAGCTTACTTACTTCCTGCTTACCTGCTTTATTTTTCTTCCTATTTCCTATCACCTTCGAGTTTATTACAGATGTTTTTGTTCCTAGAGTAGATACTTTAGCAATCTTTCGATCAACTTTTGTGGCTTGTGCAAGGCACTTCAACAAACGGCTAGAAAATAAATTACCATTTTCCCTCGCAATGCTTTTTGGTTTTGTAACAAAATCGAAAGCACCTAATTCTAATGCCTTGATGGTTTCTTTCGCATCTTGCTCAGCAATTGTACTAACAATAATTACTGTAGCCTTAATATTCTGTTTCTTA
>JGI24708J26588_10004022_pt1 | contig 10355 bp, 7 predicted proteins | sample BioPla1DNA2_FD_26588 | JGI IMG/M metagenome (IMG submission 26588) | reverse complement strand
AATTTCATAACTAAACTTAATAATTGCTGATTTTAATACTATTTTCAGGTTTTTTCAAGAAAAAAAGTCTGATTAAGACTATTTTACAAAAATTGTCAAAACAATCACAATAAAAGTAGTAAATTTTTCATAATAATCTCATCTTGTTAATCTTGTTGAGCTTCGATTGGAAATTTTTCTGCTTTAAATTCTATACGTGTGTGAGGCTGATCTAAATTATTATCCAATAGAAATTGCCAAATAACTTTGTATATACGATCACGTTCTGCCACAAAAACTGGATAACTTATATCTGATAAATAATATCTGATATAGAATGTAATGAAATCCTTTTCAATTGATTCAATAGCTAAATATTGTGAATCGGTGAAAACTTTATCTTGACTAGCAAGATCATTTTCGATATATTTTGACAATCTTTCAATTTGTTCATTTTCTGTCGAGTAAGGCAAATATACATAAATGTCTACTCTTCGCTTGTCACGTTTAGTGTAATTAATTACATAGTTTTCCGTTAACAGTGAATTGGGTACGTAAATTAAGCCCTCATCTAATGCCCTAATTTCAGATTGGCGAAATTTAATATTCTCAACCGTACCTTCAATATCTGGATTGGCAATATAATCTCCTATCTCAAAAATTTTTTCTGACATAATTGTGAAGCCACCAATTAGATCAGCAATAATATCTTTTGCCGCCATAGAAACAGCTAAGCCACCAATTCCAAGTCCCGTAATTAAAGCAGCTACATTGATATTAAATGCATGTAAGATCATGATAATCCCTAGCAAAACTAATGTGACTCTAACTATTTGGAGACTAAAAGAAAATATTGTTTTGTTAAAACTTTCTGATTTGTTTTTGGCTAAATGATTAAAAAATTCATGAATGATTATCTCGCTAACTGCCAGCAACCATACAATAGTCAAAGCCAAAATTATTGGATCTATAACACGATGAACTTCTGGCTCAAATTTAAACCAAACTATATCAGCTAATCTAAATACTAGTAATGTAAACAACCAAGATACTCTTTTTTGCAATTTTGTTTCTTCTTCTAACTGTACTTTGCGAAATAAAGTTTTATTAAAGAATCTTACAACTAATTTTGCCAAAACATTCTTTAGTAAAAACGAAAGTAAAATAAGGACAATTGCTAAGATTAAATTAAGTATTGTTCGATCAAAAATAACAAGATTAAAAAAATCAGGAAGTTCTAAAAATCCCGTACTCAAAACATTCTTTAAAGCGACAATCATTCTGACCTCTCATAATAAAAAACTATATGTAAAATAATTAATATTAATTCCTTCTTAATTAGCAATACACAACTTAAGTATACATTATTTTGCCTAATCTAATATTTGTCCACTATAGACTAATTTTGAAATTACTAGATAAGTATTTCTAATAATTAAGCAGATTGCTCTAACAAATCACAACCAGCTGCTTGAAGATTTATGCTAATGTGGTATAGTTTTCAAGTACATTTTATTAAACTTACTATTACAAAATATTAAGTAGCATTTTCATTCCAAATTAAAAAATTTGGACAGAAGTTTCTATAAAATCAATAATTTTTCAAATAAATGGGTCTTTTATGAAGAAGAAAAAATCAACATTAAAATATTTTTTTAGTTTTTATCAAGCAGATAAATTTTATTTTTTTACTTCAATCATTGCAGTTGTGATTGAGTCTTTCATCACTATGGTATTGCCTTTAGTTGTAGGATTTACGGTAGATAATATATTGCTTGGAGAAAAATCACAAACCACAAATCTAATTTTTAGGTTTTTTGAAAATTTTGGAGATCGTAATTTTCTCTTAAATAATTTGTGGATCATAGGCGTCATTCTTATTGTACTAACCTCTCTTCGTGGTTTAATGGAATTAATTGCAGATTATTTTATTGCCAAAACAGCGGAAAATGGTGCAGAAAAAATGAGACGCACTTTATATTCTCATTTGCAAAAACTTCCTTACGCTTGGCATGCAAGAGCTGAGACTGGTGATCTTGTCCAAAGATGTACTAGCGACGTTGAAGTGATCCGTCGCTTTTTGCAGGTACAGTTCTTACAAATAATTGGTGCCATCACAATAATTCTTGCTTCTATAATTTCTATGATCAGTTTGGATCTACCCTTAAGTGTAGTAGCACTATCTGTTACCCCAATTCTTTTCGTTGCTTCGATCATTTATTTCAGAAGAAGAAGAGATAGTTTTGAATTGTGGGATGAAACTGAGGGTAAATTATCCAATCGCTTACAAGAAAATTTATCAGGAATGCGTATAATTAAAGCTTTTGGCAGGAAAAAGTATGAATTAGAACAACTCGAAGAAAGTCATCGTGAGCTGTATAACTATGGTTTAAAACAATACCGTATCATGGGAAATTTTTGGTTTCTTTCGGATATCTTATCTAATGGCGAGTTGGCTTTAATTGTGATAATAGGAACTATTCGTGTCATTCATTATGGGATGAGTATTGGAGTTTTGATTGTATTTGTTTCTTATGCAGATCGTTTACTAGTTCATTTAAGAATTCTCGCCAGAGTTATAGCCGATATCGGTAAAGCACAAATTTCATTTGGTCGTTTAAAAGAAATTTTAGATGCGGAGCCGGAGCCAAGTGATGAAGGTTTAGCCGAACCAAAATTAAGTGGAAATATTAAATTTGATAATGTAACCTTCCAATATCCAGATGGAAATGAGCCGGTATTGAAGAATATTTATATGGAAATAGAAGCCGGGCAAACAATTGGAATTCTTGGTCCAACTGGNTCTGGAAAATCAAGTCTATTATTGTTATTACAAAAATTATACGAACCAGATTCTGGTACATTATCTTTTGATGGTATACCAGTAGAAGAGATCAATCGTTATAGTCTTCGTAAACAAGTTGGCTTAATTCTTCAAGAATCATATATTTATTCACGAAGTATAGCAGACAACATTCGTATCTCAAGACCAAATGCTTCTGAAAAAAGAATCAAACATTATGCCAAAATTGCCCATTTGGATGAAGATATCAAAGAATTTAGCAGAGGTTACAATACGATGGTCGGAGAAAGAGGAGTTACTCTCTCAGGAGGCCAAAAACAAAGACTTGCCATTGCTAGAACTTTGATACGTGATTGTCCTATTTTAATTTTCGATGATTCACTATCTGCCGTTGATACCGAAACAGATCAAGAAATAAGAAAATCTTTGAGGCAAAGACCAGATGGAACAACTACTATTATTGTTTCACATCGTATTTCCAGTCTTTATGAGGCAGATAAAATTTTTGTGATTGAAGATGGACAGATTACTCAAAAAGGTAAACATCGTGATTTGATGAGTCAAGATGGATTATACCAAAGAGTTTATCAAATTCAACATAATTGGCTTGATGAGACAAGATAATATGGGAAATAATATGAATGCAGAAAATAAAACGGTAGCTAGAAAAAAAGATAAAAGCGAAGAGAAAATTAACTTCAAAACATGGGTTAACTTCATTAAGTTAGCTGCACCTGATAAGAAAATTGTTTGGAGCCTCGTTATTTCTTTGACAATTTTAGCAGTCTTAGAAAATATCTCGCCCTTGATGATTCGTTACGCCATAGACTATTTTATTCAAAATAATACAACAGATGGTATCATTTTATACTCAATAATTTACTTTATTATAATAATCGTTATTGCTTTCAATACCAGGCATTGGCTAGTAACTTCAGGTATTTTCGAAACAGACTTATCTTATAATATTCGTAAAAAAGGATTTGAACATTTACAAAATTTATCTTTTAGTTTTTATGATAAATGGCCTGTTGGTTGGTTGTTATCTCGAATGATAAATGATGTTACTAGGCTCTGTGAAGTTGTATCATTTGGTTTGATTGACTTAACTTGGGGTGGTTTTACAATTGTATTCACCCTAATTGCAATGTTTTTCTTAAACTATAAATTGGCATTAATTGCTCTTGTTGGAATTCCAATTATCATAGCAATTACAATTTTCTTCCAGAAAAAAATGCTACAAACCCAAAGAGAGATCAGACGTTTGAATTCCGAAATCACAGGTGAATTTACCGAAGGTATAACTGGAGCAAAAACAACTAAAACTCTCTTAAGAGAAAAAGAAAATGAACTAGAATTTTTTGATACTACAAGACGTATGAAGCAAAGTTCACTCAAAGCAGCAAAAATGTCCTCTTTCTTTTTACCAGTTGTTTCTTTTATAGGAATTATCGTAGCAGCTTTGATATTAACAATTGGTGGTGAGTATTATCAACAAAACATCTTAGAGATTGGAACACTTTATGCTTTATTTACATATGCCTTAAGAATTTGGGATCCAATTCGTCAAGTTGCCGGTGTTTTTCGCGAAATCCAAGCAGCTCAGGCTGCTGCAGAAAGAGTGATTACTTTAATCAATGAGCCAGTGGAAATCACTGATAGTGAATCTGTAATTAAAGAATACGGGCTTGTTGATGGTGAAGGAGAAAAACCATGGCCTAACCTCAAGGGCGAAATTAAATTTGATAATGTAAGCTTTTACTACAAAGAGAATGAACCCATTATCGAAAATCTCAATTTAACAATTAAAGCTGGTGAAACAGTTGCCATTGTAGGTGAAACTGGTGCAGGCAAAACCACTCTAGTTAATCTTGCCTGCCGCTTCTATGAACCACAAGAAGGTCAAATATTACTTGATGGCATCAACATTCAGGATTTACCTCAGGCTTTTGTTTACGAAAATCTAGGTTATGTCTTGCAAACACCTCATCTTTTTAGCGGAACAATTGCTGATAACATCCGGTTTGGCCGCCTAGATGCAACAAGAGAAGAAATTGAAGCTGCGGCTAAATTAGTTCATGCTGATAAATTTATTGAGAAAATGGAAAACGGATATGATACCTTTGCTGGTGAAGGTGGCAATCGTCTCTCAACTGGCGAGAAACAATTGGTCTCCTTTGCTAGAGCGATAATTGCAGATCCTGTTATTTTAGTTCTAGATGAGGCTACTTCTTCAATAGACACAGAAACAGAAAAGCAAATTCAACAAGCAATCGAGCAAGTTCTTGACAATCGGACAGCATTAATTATTGCTCATCGCTTATCTACCATAAAAAATGCTGATCGTATTCTTGTTATGGATGATGGTAAAATAATTGAAGAGGGTTCGCATCAGGAATTAATTGAACAAAAAGGTCATTATTTCAATTTATATGTTGGCCAATTTATTATTGATGAAAACATATAATATTTGCTAGATTTGTTGAACATTAAACAATAAGATTTCTTGGAGGAAAAATGGATCAAAAAACTTATTCACAAGCTAGTTTAATAATTTTAGCTATTGTTGAGATGATACCTAATGCAACTCGTGAAGAAGTTATTGATAGTTCAATTAAATCACTGTATTTAGATTATTTTCAAGCAGCTGAAACTTTAGACAATTTGTTAGCAAATAAATTGTTACATGCCTCCATAAACAAAGGTGAAATGGAAATAACAGCCATGGGAAAACCAGTGTATCGTTTAAATTTAACCAATGAAGGGCATGCCGTGCTCAAGGCTTTAAAAAATACAATTCCAAAACCAATTTTTGATTTTTTAGCACAATTGAGTCAAGAGAAAAACAAAGACAAGCAGCTAATAGCAAAATATATTATGGATTCTGAGCAACAATTTTTTGTAACATTAGGACAAGAAAATAAAAGGGAGACTGTTATTTCATTATCATTAACTGTACCAACAGAAAAAATGGCAAGAGAAATTTGCGAAAAATGGCAAGCAGAAGCCGATTCTATTTATCAAAAAATTATTCAAGTGTTGCTAGCGGATTAAAAAAGGAATTCCTGAGAATTCCTTTTTTAAAGTGTTTAAAATAACTAATATTAAGATTTCAAACAAAAGTCTATTCAAATTCCATAATATTACCCCAACGTCTGAGGAACTCTTGCTGACCTTCAATATTTCTTTCTGATTGAACAGCTGCTACTATTGGCATCCATTTTTGCACATATTGTATAGCTGTATCTGTCATTTTACAGTATCTTTTTAAATATTCTTCAGCTAGCTCTACTTTGTCATCCAACTGGAACAAAAGATAAGTTAAAGCAACATCAGCCGAAGCATTACCGCTTGTGACGTGAGCCCAGTCAATAATATAATCTGTACCATCTGGATGTAAAATAATATTTGATGGGACAAAGTCACCATGACAAATCTTATTATGAGTAGGTAAACCTTCAAGTCTATTATGGAGTTCAAAGCGATTGGTAGCATCAAATCCCGATCTTGAAATTCTATTATGAAATTTAGCCTTGAGATCATTTAATCTGTTAGGTGCTTTATGATTGAACATGTTGATCTGAATTTTTAGAAATCTATCGAGATATTCATCTTGATTTTCTGGATGCTTTTCCATCATCTCAGACAGAGTTGATCCTTCAATAAATTCTGTACGTAGACCCCAAAGTCCATCATAATTGAGTACCTCAAGTAACTTGGGTATTGGTAAACCACTTTCTTCAGCACTAGCTTGATTTAAAGCTTCGTTTAAAATATCTGATTTTGAATAAGATTTATCAAAAATCTTTACAACCGTATCGTCTTCGCGATAGATAACCTTACCCGGACGAGTAGCGATAACATCTTTACTTAAATATTTCTCTAAACTCATATCTTCCTCCTTATACAGATTCTCTCTTGCCATAATATGCATTGAGATACATTTGTTTAATCTCTGAAACTAATGGATAACGTGGATTTGCACCTGTACATTGATCATCAAAAGCTTGTTCGCTCATGTCATCAACTTTAGCAAGGAAAGCCTTCTCATCTGGATAATACTCTTTTATACTGTCTTTAATGCCAATCTTAGCATGTAAGTCGCGCACTGCTTTGAGCAGACCTTCAAATTTTTCTTCGGTTGTGTCCCCTTCTACTCCTATTACATCAGCAATATCTGCATACCGCTCCATAGTATGTGGATACTCATATTGTGGGAATGTACCCATTTTTGGAGGAGCTGGATTTGCATTAAAGCGTAATACTTGTTCCATCATTAGCGCATTACATATACCATGAGTTAAACCAGTAGCACCACCGAGTTTATGAGCACAAGAGTGCATAACACCAAGGAAGGCATTAGCAAATGCCATGCCCGCTAAAGCTGAAGCATAAGCCATTCTTTCTCTAGCATGTGGATTAGCTACACCGCTAACTGCACTTTCATAGCACTCTGGCAAATATTTAAAGGCAAGTTTTAAGGCTTGCAAAGCTAAACCATCAGTAAAATCTGTCGCCATAATTGAAGCATAGGCTTCTAAAGCATGTGCAACAACATCTATTCCAGAAGCTTGTGTTAAACCAGGGGGTTGATTGAGCATAAGATCAGAATCAACAATTGCCATATCAGGCATTAGCTCATAATCAGCAAGCGGATATTTGATTCCATCTCTCTCATCAGTAATTACTGCAAATGGTGTTACCTCACTACCAGTACCAGCGGTTGTTGGAACTGCCACGAAATATGCTTTTTCACCTAAAGTTGGGAATCCAACAACTCTCTTTCTAATATCCATAAAGCGCATTGCCAAATCTAAGAAATCAAGTTCTGGATGTTCATACAGTAACCACATAATTTTCGCTGCATCCATAGGTGAACCACCACCAACAGCAATTATCATATCAGGTTCAAACTCACGCATTCGTGCTGCACCTGCTTCTGCTGAAGCTAAAGTTGGATCAGGTTGTATCTCAGAGAATACGGTATAGCTAGCATTTGCGGCTGTTAACTCTTCTTCAATTTTCTTTGTATAACCATTATCATATAAGAATTTATCGGTTACAATAAACGCCTTGCGTTTTGCCATTGGTCCAACAAGCTCTTGCATAGCGATACGTAATGAACCAGGTTTAAAATAAGTTTTTTCCGGAGCGCGGAACCAGAGCATATTTTCTCTCCTTGCTGCAATTGTTTTTGTATTTAATAAATGTTTAACACCAACATTTTCTGAAACAGAGTTGCCTCCCCAACTTCCACAACCAAGTGTAAGTGAAGGTGCTAGACGGAAGTTATAAATATCACCAATACCACCCTGTGAAGAAGGTGAATTTACTAATATTCTGGCTGTTTTTAAGTATTTTTCTGCTTCTTCTAATTTATCTTGTTCGTTTAATTCATCTAAATATAGTGAGGAACTATGACCCAGGCCACCATCTTCTATCATCTGCTCAGCTTTTTCCAAAGACTCTAGCCAGCTATGACTTCTATACATCGCTAATACAGGTGACAATTTTTCATGTGCAAATTCTTCTGAAATATCAACAGACTCAACTTCACCAATTAATATTTTGGTTGTCTCTGGTACTGTAATACCTGCTAACTCAGCAATCTTTGATGCTGGTTGACCAACAATAGAAGCATTTAAAGCACCATTAATAATAATTATTTTACGAACTTTCTCGATTTCATCATCTTTTAGGAAATAACAAGAACGTTTAATGAATTCTGCTTTAACTTCATCATAGATGCTATCTGGAACAATAATAGATTGTTCAGAAGCACAAATCATCCCATTATCAAATGTTTTGGAGTGGATAATAGAATTGACTGCTTGTAGTACATCACAGTTTTCAGAAAGAATTGCTGGAACGTTACCTGCACCAACACCAACTGCTGGAGTACCAGATGAATATGCTGACCTAACCATACCTGGACCACCAGTTGCTAAGATTAAATCAGATTCTCGCATTAACGTATTAGTCAACTCAAGTTTAGGCTTATCTATCCAACCAATAATATTTTCTGGAGCACCTGCTTCAACAGCAGCTTCAAGAATAATCCTGCCTGCTTCAATTGTACATTCTTTAGCACGTGGATGTGGGCTGATCATAAGGCCATTACGTGTTTTGAGTGCTAATAAAGCTTTAAAGATTACTGTTGAAGTTGGATTTGTCGTTGGGATAATTGCAGAAACAACACCTACAGGATTTGCAATTACTCGATATCCATCAGACTGATTATCTTCGATTACACCACAAGTTTTTTCATTTTTATAAGTATTATAGATGTACTCAGATGCAAAATGATTTTTAATCACTTTGTCCTCCATCACACCCATGCCCGTTTCGGCAACAGCATCTTTAGCAAGCTTTAATCTATGATGATTTGCCGCTTTGGCTGCTGCATAAAAAATCTCGTCAACTTGCTCCTGAGTGAATGTTGAATATGTTTTTTGCGCTTCTTGAATTTCTTTTAAGCGCATCTCTAAACTTTCAACTGAATCAACCGGAACGAAAACTGTATCTTTCTTCTGTCCAGTCATTTTCTACCTCCTATTATATTGAAAATGATTTCTCGTTTTTCGTAAACGTTTAAATTACATTAAGACAAAACAGCAATGTTCGCAAACGTTTCCGAAAATGTTGATAATTTTACTATAAATTAATAATAGAATTCCCTTCTCATTATGAAACAAAGCAAAACAAAAAAATTAGTAAAACCTATTGTTAATGACTAGATAACAAGTATTAATGATTAAAATATATAAAATAGGATTAAACAACAGTTATTAGTCTTTTAATATGATTGAAACCCTTATTTAGCCTATAGCGTCAAAATAAAATGTCGTCGAAACTCCATTCGTGGCATCAAAATAAAATGTCGTCAAAAGAATTTACCATCCTTGAGTATTCCGGTTCAATTCAAACACCTCGTTCCGGTTTAATTCAAACACTCCATTCCGGTTTAATTCATACAGTACATTCTGTTTTAATTTGGACAATTAAAACCTAATCATTAAAAATAGTCTCCGTTACAGTTAAAGATAAAAAACTAAACGGAGGAACGAAATGAGTAGGAGAACACATCCAATGAAAATTAGAGAAGCTTTACGCTTGAGAGAAGAGGGTCACAGCAAGACCACAATAGCCAATTGTGCCACAGTAAAGTGTGCTAGATCTACATTAGTTGAATTGTTTAAGAGATGCGACAATGTGGGTCTCACCTATCAAAAATGTTTAGACTTAAAGGATAGCGAAATCGAAACTCTCGTTTATCCTAATAAAATACGTTCTGGCAATCAGAAATATGAACTCAATGCCCAATATTGGCTGGAACGGTTAGCTAAGTCAGGCAAAGACCGCATAACTTTATGGCAAGATGAGTATCTTAAAGATCAGCCAGATGGAATGTCATATTCTCAATTTTGCTACCATTTGAAGAAGTTTAAAGATCAAATAGCACCTGACTTGAGTTATCCAAAACAACGTGAAGCAGGCAAAGTAATGGAAATAGACTGGTGTGGAGATAGACCAGAGTTAGTCTATGACCGAAATCAAGGTCGCTATCTTAAAG
>JGI24708J26588_10004016_pt1 | contig 10363 bp, 8 predicted proteins | sample BioPla1DNA2_FD_26588 | JGI IMG/M metagenome (IMG submission 26588) | reverse complement strand
AATAATTCCATTCTTTTTGAATAAATCTTTTACAGTATCTGTTGGTTGAGCACCGTCATTTAACCATTTTGTTGCTTTTTCATTATCTATTTTAATTTCCTTTGGATCAGAAACTGGATTGTAATATCCTATTTCTTCGATAAATCTACCATCCCTAGGAGTTCTAGCATCAGCAACTACTATTCTATAAAAAGGTCTTTTTTTAGCACCCATTCTTTTTAATCTGATTTTTACAGCCATTTTTTCACCTCCTTTAAATAATATCAATTTTTAGAAGAAAGGTAGTTTAAATCTTCCACCTTTTTTCATTGATTTCTCCATATCAGTAAACTGTTTCATCATCTTTCGTGTCTGTTCAAATTGTTTTATCAGGCGATTAACCTGCTGCACAGTTGTACCGCTACCTTTGGCAATCCTTTTTCTCCTACTGCCATTTATGATACTAGGATTTAATCTTTCTTCTCTAGTCATAGATTGTATAATTGCCTGAATATAGACTAATTCTTTTTCATCTACCTCAAGGTTTTTTAATTGTTTGCCACCAGCACCTGGAATCATATCTAGTAATTGACTAATGGGGCCCATATTTTTTACTTGTTGCAGCTGTTCTAAAAAGTCCTCAAAGGTAAATTGTTGATTCCGAATTTTATTATGCAGATCTTTTGCNTTTTCTGCGTCAAAATTAGCNTGAGCTTTTTCTATTAGAGTTAAAACATCTCCCATGCCCAATATTCTAGATGCCATTCTATCAGGGTGAAAGGCTTCTAAATCATCGAGTTTTTCTCCCATACCAACAAATTTTATAGGTTTATTGGTCACTGCTCTTACAGATAAAGCAGCACCACCTCTAGTGTCACCGTCTAATTTTGTTAGAATTATGCCATCTATACCTAATTTAGCATTAAATTCTTCGGCTACATTAACAGCATCTTGTCCTGTCATAGCATCGACTACCAATAGTATTTCATTAGGTTCTATAGTAGTTTTAATATCTTGTAATTCTCCCATAAGACCTTCATCAATATGGAGTCTTCCTGCCGTATCTATAATAACAATATCATTACCATGGTTTATACCATGTTCTACGCCAGCTTTTGCAATATCTACTGGGCTAAGTTGATCTCCCATACTAAATACGGGAACATCCATCTGCTGACCTACTACCTGTAATTGTTTAATAGCTGCAGGTCTATAAATATCTCCTGCTACCAACAATGGTCTTTTACCTTGTTTTTTTAATAATCCTGATAATTTACCACAGGTGGTAGTTTTACCAGCACCTTGTAAACCTGCCAACATAATAACTGTTGGTGGTTTTGATGCAAATGTTAGCTTGCTTTGGGTTTGCCCCATCAATTCTGTTAGTTCTTCATTCACTATTTTTATAACCTGTTGTCCTGGGGTAAGGCTTTCTAAAACTTCTGTACCTATGGCTCTTTCTTTCACCTTTTTTATAAAGTCTTTGACGACCTTAAAGTTTACATCGGCTTCTAAAAGGGCTAGTCTTACTTCTCGCATAGCTTCTGATACATCTTTTTCTGTCAACTTTCCTTTACCCTTTAGTTTACCTAAAGTATTTTGAAGTTTTTCAGCTAATCCTTCAAAAACCATTTTTTTCACCTACCTAAGGAAATCAATTGTTTAACCATTTATCAAATAATAGCTTTATATCGTTGATCTCTTTTTTTAATTCTAGCTTTGATGAATTGGATTCAATCATTTTTTCTAGCATAATTACTTTATTTTTTATTTCATTTATATTAGCCTTCTTGGATTCGAATAAATAACAAAGTTTTAATTTGTTTTCATAATTAAAAAGTATTTTTTCAGTTCTTTTGATAGTATCATATACCGCCTGTCGGGATATATCCTGTTCCTGTGCTATTTCTCCTAAAGATAAATCTTGATGATAATATAAATCAATCATATCCCTTTGTCTTTCTGTGAGAAGCTGACTATAAAAATCATAAAGCATAGATATTTTCACTTTTTTCTCTATCATAGTAGCACTTCCCATATATATAGTGTAAAGCATATTTGCTTTACATGAGAATTTTATATCAAAATTACTTCCCTGTCAAGTATTTTTTATTGACAGTTTTAAATTTATTCTTCCCCGAATAATGCTTTTACAAAACTCTCTGCACTAAACTCCTGTAAATCCTCCATTTGTTCCCCTACGCCAATTAGTTTTACAGGTATATTTAACTCTTTACTGATAGCAATGACAATTCCACCCTTTGCTGTACCATCTAATTTGGTTAATACTAATCCTGAAATATCAGTTACTTCTTTGAAGGTTTTGGCCTGTTGTATAGCATTTTGTCCAGTAGTAGCATCTAAAACTAATAAAACCTCTTTGTTGGCCTGTGGATATTCTCTTTCCACTATCTTAAATATTTTTCCTAACTCATTCATAAGATTTTTCTTATTGTGTAGACGACCAGCAGTATCACATATTAGTACATCTATATTTCTTGCCTTTGCTGCTTGAATAGCATCATAAATAACAGCAGCAGGATCAGAACCTTCTTGGTGTTGGATAACATCAATACCCACTCTATTGCCCCATATATTTAATTGATCTATAGCAGCTGCCCTAAAAGTATCCCCTGCAGCTAGCAATACTTTCTTTCCTTCCTGCTTTAGCTTATAGGCGATTTTACCAATAGAAGTAGTTTTACCAACGCCATTTACCCCTACTACTAAAATAATAGATGGTGATGAATTGACATTTAAACCAGTGGAATCTAATTCATTTAAAATTTCCATTAATTTTTCCTGTAGTAATAATTTAATCTCTTCTGGTTCCTTAACCTTTTTTTCTTTTATAGTGTCTTTTAATTCCTCCACTATTTCCATTGTAGTATTAACACCTATATCTGCCATAATAAGTATCTCTTCCAATTCTTCAAAAAAATCTTCGTCTATACTTTTATAGGATTTAATTAAAACATCTACTTTGTCGGTAATGCTTTTCTTTGTCTTAGATAGACCCACCTTTAATCTTTGAAATAAGCCTACCTTTTCTACAGATTTTTCTGCTTCTAAGGTTTCTTGGGTCTCTCCTTCTTCAATTTGATCTATTTCTTCAATTTGATCTATTTCTTCCACTTTTTCTATTTCATCTAATTCTTGTACTTCTTGTATTTTCTCTATTTCTTCTAGTTTTTTTGCTTCTTCTAATTCCTCCACCCTTTGAATTTCTTCATTTTCGATAATCCCTACTATTTCATCTATTGGCTTATTAGAGTACACCTCCTCTTTCACATTATCTTCTAGATCATTTCCTTTAGAATCATCAACATGATCCTCCACTGTATCTATAATCTCTTGTTCTGTTTCTTCTTCTTCTTCTAATACCTCATTTTCTACAAAATCTTTATCTTCTTTATTTTTATGGGTTATTTTATTCCATAACTTTTTAAACATATTTATTCCTCCTAACTGGCTATTTCCTTACTAATTTCATCCGTAAGTTTTAAGGACACAATTTTGGATACCCCTTCTTCTTCCATGGTAATTCCATAAAGTACATCGGCATGCTCCATTGTACCCTTTCTATGAGTAATGACAATGAATTGTGTATTTGATGAAAGTTCTTGTAAAAATTTTGCAAATCTGTTAACGTTAGCATCGTCTAATGCTGCCTCTATCTCATCTAAGATACAAAACGGACTGGGCTTGACTAATAGGATACCAAATAATAAAGATATTGCTGTTAATGCTCTCTCGCCACCTGATAATAGTGATAAACTTTGAAGTTTTTTGCCTGGTGGTTGAGCAATAATTTCTATACCACAATTTAATATATCTTTTTCATCTTCTAACACCAACTGGGCCTTTCCACCACCAAAGAGTTTTCTAAAGACTTCATTAAAATTTGTTTTTATTTTAATGAATTCATTTATAAATTGTTTTTCCATTTTATATTCTATATCTTTAATAACCTTGCCTAATGATTCTTTTGCCCTTTCTAAGTCCTGGCTTTGTTCATGTAAAAATTCATATCTCTCTTTTATATTTTCGTACTCTTCAATAGCTTGGGGATTTATATGCCCTAGAGAGTTAATTTCATCTTTAGCTTGTTTTATTTCTTTTGTTATATTGACATTATCTGATAAATTCTCCCTAAGGTCTTTAGCATCCTTATAGGTCAATTCATAATCTTCCCAGAGTTTGGTATAAAAGTTTTGCTGTTGCATTTCTAATCTGGTGGATTTCATATCTAGTTTATAATTGCTATCCTTTAATTCTAAAATAACTTCTTCCACCTGTTTTAATATTTCTATTTTGTTTTTTTCCCTTTGTAATAAATTTTCTTTAGTAATTTTTAATCCTTCTAATTCGTTTTGGAGAAAGATAATATTTTGAGATAGGGATTTTAACTGCTTTTCCTTTGTACTTTTTTCACTTTGTAGTTGTTTTCCTTCCTCATCATTTGAAACAATTTCTTTTTCTTTGACCTTTCTCTGCTCCCTGCCCTCTGCAATTGTACCTTGTAAACTTTCTATTTCCTGTAACAAAGATTTTTTTTGTTCTTTTATAGAGGCATGATTTATTTTTTCTTTAGTCATTATATCATTTAAACTTTCTATTCGTTGCTTTTCTTTTAAAAGATATTTTTCATCATTCACTAGACTATTTTTTATATCTGCAATTCCTGTTTCCATATTTCCTATATCTTTAGAAATAGCAGTGTATTTATCTAATGTTATTTGATACACCTGATTAATTTGAATATTTTCAGCTTGCAGCTGTTTCATTAATAATTGCTTTTCTTTGTTCTCATCTTCTAATTGTTGAATCCTGCTTTCTAATGTTGCTTCTAAAATCTTATACTCTTGTTGGCAGGTATTAAGATAATCCAACCTTTCATTAAAATTCCTAATATTATTTAGTAATGTATTATGTTGTTGTTGAAAGTTTTCTTCTTCTATTTCTAATTTAGTAATAATAGCTGTCAATTCTTCTAATTCTCTTTTTCTAGTCAATATACTACTTCCTTTAAATACATTGCTTCCTCCCGTTAAAGATCCCCCTATATTCATTATATCCCCTTGAAGGGTTACAATTTTAAATTTATGTTGTAGTTTCCTCGATGTTTGTATGGCAATATCAAGGTCAGGAACAATTAAAACCCTAGAAAGTAAATAGGAGAATATATTATAAAATTTTTCTTCATATTCTATAACGTCAATAGCTATATTTACATCATTAATTCTTTTAATAATATTAAATTCATCTTGTCTAATATTTTTTTTCTGTATGGAGCTTATAGGTAGTAGTGTTACCCTGCCTAGATTGTGTTGTTTTAAATAATTAATCAATTTCTTGGCAATTTCTTCATTACTAGTTATGATATTTTGAATACTAGCACCTAGAGCAGATTCCATGGCTCTTTCATATCCCTTGGCCACTTTTAGTAAATCTGCTACAGTACCATGGACACCTTTTGCTAACTCTAAATTATTGTTACAGGCATTTATAAGGTTTTTCACGCTTTTGCTATAACCTTCACCTTCTCTATCCATTTCACTTAAAATATTTTTTTTAGATATTTTATGGTGAAGTTCTTTTTTCGTTTCTTCTAATTGCTTAAATAATTTAATTTCTTTGTTTTTTACAATATCTTTTTCTTTTGTTATCATTGTTATTTCATCATTAATTTTTTGTATGTTTATATAATTGTTTTTTAAATCTTTTTTTAAATTGTGGAATTTTATTTCTCTTTCATTTTTTTTGTCATTATAATTTTGTGTATCTTGATTTATTTGTTCTTGTTGTTGTTTCATTGTCTGCAACAAGGTCTTCAAACTATTGGCCTCAGCTTTTTTGTCTGATATATCATTTAAAATATCAATGATATCACCTTTAGACTTTTCCACCTCTTTCTCTTTGATGGTTTTTAATTGGATTACTTCTTTGTACTCATTAGTATAATTTTCTAGCTTTTCTTCCAATTCATTTAACTCCATATTAACATTTTCTAATTGAATTAGTTTATTATCTAATTTTTTTATACATGAGTTATTTAAATCTTCTATGTCTTTTATATCTTTTTGCAATCTTTTTATGTTTTCTGTTGAATGAAAACTTTTTTGTTGAATTACCTTTATTTCTCCCTCTATTTTACTTATACTGTTTTTAATATGGTAAAAATCTTCCTGTTTTTCTATAGTCTTCTGTTCTATTTTTTGTAAGTCTTCCTGAAGCTGATGTAATTCAACGGTATGATTCTCTTTTTCAGTATTTTGTATAATTAAAGATTCTTTTAACATATTAGTTTGCTGCTGAATATGTTTTAACTCTCCGTCAATCTTGTCAATTTCCCTGATAAAAAGATTAATCTCAAATTGAAATAATTTTTCGTTTATTTCGTTATACTTTATAACTTTTGCACTTTGTTTTTTCAATGGCTCCAATTGATTTTCTAGTTCATATAATATGTCCTTGACTCTTAATAAATTATCCTTTGTATCAGCAAGTTTTTTCTCTGCTTCATATTTACGGTGTTTGTATTTTACTATACCAGCTGCTTCCTCGAATAATTGTCTTCTATCTTCTGATTTACTACTTAATATTTCATCAATTTTTCCCTGTCCAATAATAGAGTAACCATCTTTGCCAATACCTGTGTCCATCAGTAATTCTCTAATATCTTTTAACCTACATGATGATTTGTTTAAATAATATTCACTTTCCCCGGAACGATACATTCTCCTAGTAATTTTTACCTCATTATAGTCGATAGCCAGTTTTTGGGAACTATTATCCAATGTTAAGGAAACCTCTGCCATACCCAGCGCTTTTCTGTTAATAGTTCCAGTGAAAATAATATCTTCCATTTTATTTCCTCTTAAAGATTTTGCACCTTGTTCTCCTAATACCCACCTTATAGCATCAGAAATATTGCTTTTACCACTTCCATTTGGCCCTACCACTGCTGTAACAGGATTTTCAAAATCAATTTCCACCTTGTTGGCAAAGGATTTAAATCCTTGAATTTCTAATTTCTTCAATTGCAAATTTACCACCCCCATTTTTCATAAATCACAATAATTTTATATCCTTTGCACCTTTATTTCATCTTCTTGCATTTTTTCGTCATATTTGATTATAATTTTAGATAGTTTATATTTCTCCATTAAATATTTCTTGTTAGATTGTTTATATCCTGCTACTTTAGATACACTGGTGGGATGACAATAAATGATTATATTCTTTGATTTATTAATATTAATCTTATTGATTTCTTCCTCAATAAGACCTTTGTAGATTTCTGTTTCTACCATTTCCCTAAATGCAGGATGATAGGGTCCCGCTACTAGGGATTTGCCATAGTTAATATCTTCATTACTTTGTAAACCCAAGCGAATAACAGGAATATTGGATTTTTTAAAAGTCAATAATAAACCCTTACATATTGATATGGTTTCTTCTACTGTAAAAGGTTGATATTCTCCCCTAATATACAAGGTTTCTAAATATGTATCTTTTATTACAATTGTTGGATAGATACGAAGAAAATCAGGGTTCAAGGAAATAATATCCACAGCTGTTTTTTGAATAGTGGTTTCATTGTCCCCTAATAGCCCTACCATCATTTGTAGGCCTAATTTAAAATCATATTCTCTAATCAATTTAACGGCTGAAAAGACTTCTTTGCTTGTGTGTCCTCTATTGTTTAGTTCTAGTACTTTATCATCTGTAGATTGAACACCTAATTCTATAGTGGAAACCTCATATTCATCCAATAAATTGAGTATATCTCTATCAATATAATCTGGTCTTGTAGAAAGACGAATCCCATCAACTAAACCTTTAGTTTTGGTTTCAAAAGCAGGAGTTAATAGCTCAATTTGTGTTTCCATAGGTAAACCTGTAAAGCTGCCTCCATAAAAAGCAATTTCTTTATGAACGTCATTTTGAGGGAAAAATCCTATATATTGTTTTATAATTTTATAGACGTCTTCTCCTGTAATTTTGGTAATTTCCTTAGCTATTTTTTTCTGATTACAAAAACTGCAGTCATGGGGACAACCCATATGAGGTATGAAAATAGGAATTATATATGATTTTTTTGCCATATTTATTGCCCCCTCTTGATACCTTCCTTTGCAGCCCTTTGCTCAGCTTCCTTCTTACTTTTACCACTACCTCTGCCTATAACTGTATCCCCAAACAAAACTTCCACATCAAAACTCTTATTATGATCTGGCCCATATTCATTGACAACTTTATACGTAATTTTTTCAAAACCTTTACTTTGTAATAATTCTTGTAAATCTGTTTTATAATCTTTGAACAAACTTCCTTTGCTGGCTAATACTATGCTATCCATAAAATAATTTAAAACAAATTTTCTTGACTCTTCAATACCCCCATCAATATATATAGCACCTATTAGTGCTTCTAATGCATCAGCTAATATGGATTCTCTGTCTCTCCCCCCTGTAAGTTCCTCACCTTTACCTAGTAGTAAATATTGCCCCAGTCCTATATTTCTTGCCTGCCTAGCTAATGATGCCTCACATACTACACTTGCTCTCATTTTAGTCAATTCTCCTTCTGGCAAATGTTTATATTTTTCAAAAATATATTCACTTATGGTTAAACCTAATACAGAGTCTCCTAAAAACTCTAATCTTTCATTATATCTAATGTTTTTATTTTTTGATTCATTAGCATATGAACTATGAGTTATAGCCTCTATAATCATATGGTTATTATTAAATTTATAATTTATTGTTTCTTGCAAACTATGGATTTTTTGTCCCATATCATTTGTATTGACCATATTGTTTCCTCCAATAATTCTCTATATTGTTTATATTTTATATATAGTTTAAAGTATAATTTACCTTTGTATGCAAGTATATTAAAAAAAGTTTGTCTGCAAAATAAATCCATTAATTATTGTACTATTAAAATTCCTTAAATGCAAAAATAATTATAGAAATACTAGGATTTCTATAATTATTTTCCAAACTTTAAGATTAATATTTTTTAAAAATAATTGTTGCATTATGTCCACCAAAACCAAAGGAATTTGATAGTGCATATTCCACATTTGTTTCCTTAGGGTAATTAGGCACATAATTTAAATCGCATTCCTCATCAGGGTTTTCATAATTGATTGTAGGAGGTATTATATTTTGATCTATTGCCATAGCACATGCTATACCTTCTATTCCTCCAGCTGCCCCTAATAAATGTCCCGTCATNGACTTTGTGGAACTAATATATAGGGACTTGGCATGTTCTTTAAATACTTCTTTGATAGCCATTGTTTCAAACTTATCATTATAAGGTGTACTGGTACCATGAGCATTAATATAATTAATTTTGTTATATGAAATATCCGCATCCATTAAGGCATTGCTCATAGCAGCAATGGCACCTTTACCCTCAGGATCAGGGGTGGTGATATGATAAGCATCTCCACTCATACCATATCCTACGACTTCCGCATATATCTTGGCACCCCTTTTAATAGCGTGATCCATCTCTTCTAGTATCAGTATACCAGATCCTTCGCCCATAACAAAACCATCCCTATTTAAGTCAAATGGTCTACTAGCTTTTTTAGGATCCTCCTTATAAGTGGACATTGCCTTCATAGAACAGAATCCAGCCATGGCCAATGGAGTAATAGATGCCTCTGCTCCTCCTGTAATCATAACATTTGCATATCCACCTTGAATTATTCTAAAAGCCTCACCAATGGCATTAGTAGAGGATGCACAGGCAGTAACAATAGTACTATTTGGGCCTTTGGCATTAAAGGCAATAGAAATCTGTCCAGCTCCCATATTACCAATCATCATAGGTATAAAGAAGGGGCTAATCCTTCTAGGACCCTTATCAGCAAATCTTTGGCTTTGTTCTTCAAAGGTTTCAATACCACCTATACCTGATCCAATTATCACTCCAAATTTTTCCGAATCTATATTTTCCGTATCTAATTTGGCATCCTTTATTGCTAATTGGGATGATGCAACAGCAAATTGTGTAAATCTATCCATTTTCCTAATATCTTTTTTTTCAATATAATCTTCTGGGTTAAAGTTTTTCACTTCTGCTGCCACTTGAGTTGGATACTCTGTGGCGTCAAATTTGGTGATATAATCCAAACCTGAAACCCCTGAAATAAGAGATTTCCAAAATTCATCCCTACCTATACCTACAGGAGTAACACATCCTAATCCCGTTACTACAACTCTTTTTTTCATATTGTCCTCCTCTAACTATAATCCACTGTAAATACCTATATTTTTAATCTTGTAATGTGCTTATTGCAGCTTTTTTTCTACATAAATTACAATATCCCCAATATTGTTAAATCCTTCAGCTTCATCAT
>JGI24708J26588_10004015_pt1 | contig 10373 bp, 7 predicted proteins | sample BioPla1DNA2_FD_26588 | JGI IMG/M metagenome (IMG submission 26588) | reverse complement strand
TAAGATGTTAGTTAATTTAGCGTCTTCAAGTGCTCGATGTGAAACAGATTCTTCTAATCCGTATGCCATTAACACATCCTCCAATTTATAAGAACTCAAAAACATCTTCTCTTTCTTTACAAGACCAAGAAGATCAATTTTTTTGTTTGTAATAATTTCTTTGTTAGTGTTACGCAAATTATGATTGAGAAAATTAATATCGAAATGAAGATTATATCCGACTACAGGTAGATTACCAATAAAATGGACGAGTTCTTCTAGAACTTTCGGAAGTTCTTGCCCTTCTTGCGCTAATAGTTCTTTAGTTATACCCGTTAATTCTGTTACTTCATCAGATAGCTTTTTATCATACCGGATAAGTGAATTAAATTCTCTGAATTTGTCCCCTTCCACCTTTAAAGCAGCTATTTCAATAATCTCATTCTTCAGTGGATCAAGTCCCGTTGTCTCTATGTCTATAACTACGTAAGGTTCGTAAAGAACTGGTTTACTACGCTTAGAAGCATACTTCCTCGCTTGACTAAACTTGGCCTGTTTACTAAATCCTCGTCTAGGTTTATCTATTATAACTTTTTCCTCTGTAGGTATCATTACTAAAGGTATACCATCAAAAGAGACGTTTTTCTGCAATGTCCCATGGGTTTTAAATTGATAACCAAGTTCATTTCTTACAGGATAAGTAAGGGTTGCCTGCCCTCTGCCTACACTTTGTATAACCCTTTCCCAGAGTTCCTCGCGTACCCTTGAATTCAAATCTCCTACATAGACTCCGGTTGCTATCTCTTGCATCCATTTAGTTAAATCTCCTCTTAAAGACATGGGTGCATTTGAAATAGTTATAACAGTCATAGCCATTTAGATTACCCCAACTTTTCAATTAAACTCACTGTAATTGACACCGTGTTTCACCAAGCTAGCTTTATCATCCCAAAGGTGGATAATATCCACGGCGTCTTCTTGTAATGGTTCATCACTAACGGCAAGCAAATACTTAGTATCTTTGACTATCGCTTTTATTATTTTCCCGTCAACAAATGTATCTCTCATTTTTAAACGTGTCTTGCGACCTATATCATCTTCCGCTTCTAATTGAGAGGCGACCTCAAAGGCAACATAGATACTAGTGTTTGCTTTGTACAAATCTGCTATATCATAGACAAATGAAAGTTCATGACCGGTATGAATAAAGCCCAAGCCCGGTGATAAGCCTATTGCTACAATAACACTGTAAACTAGACCATAAAGGGCGACATTAGCCGCAGAAAGCGCTTGATTGATTGGCGTCCCACTTGCAAAATCCGTTGGATCATACTCTCGCCTTGTCCATTCTACACCGAATTTTTTCGAGTATTCACGATAAACTTGGCGAATGCGAGCTCCTTCACGGCCACGTAGCTGCTGCATGGTAAGAGTGGATACATCTTCGTTAGGAAATCTTAATTGATACATCTTTCTTGCCACATCTAATCGACTGCGCCTATTCGAAACTAGTTTCGCCTGTTTCTCCAAGAGGCGACTGGACCTTGTTAAGGAGCGCCCATGTGCATATAATCTGACGCCCCTTTCACCTACCCAAACGATACCCGTACCCGTATCACCTATTAATTCCATGGCACGATGAGTAATTTCCGTTCCGGGACCTAACATGAGTACACTTACCATTGCAGCAGGAATTCTTACAATTCCTCGCTTATCTGTAACCGTTATGGCACTGTCCTGACGATTAATTTTCGAGTGTTCTAAATACAGAAAAGTAATTCGGTCACTTACCCTAGGCAATTCTAAAAGTTCCGTTTTTCTGGCTCCCACGTAATCTTTCATTGTACACTACCTGGAATAACTGTTATAAGGCCGAAACCGAAAGCTTTCTTCTTGCCCAGTCCGTTGATCAATACTGCTTTAAAAAGGTCCGGATCATCAATTGTTAAATAACCCTCATACGCCGCCTTACAAATCTTAACTGGTTGTTGATTCCTCCGTTTTAGAATTTCAAAACCTTTACTTGTAATCATTACTTCTTCATCATTAAATGAAAAGCCGTGCCGGTTTGCCCTTTGTTTTAAAAACTCGATTTGCTGTTCCGCTGTTACCAGGGGAATAACCTGTCCTCGCTTACCCGAACTTTTCCCTTGGCTCAGTGACATGATTGGATTTAAGACCGCTCGGAATCTTAGCTTGTCCCCTTTGTTTAATTTATTTAGTAAAGGATTGTAGTCTTTCGTTTCAGCACTATTTGGCACACCGTACTTTTCCAACTTCTCCAGATCAGGTTTTGAACTACTCAATACAAGAAGATAAAGATCTTTGCCTAGTGGATCTATTCTCCATAATTTACGTGAGCGTTTTCCGGCCTGTATCTCGGCCGGAAAACTTGATTCTACCCAATTATGATACGCACCTAAGTGATCTAAGTCTCTTATCTTCTGCCTATTGTTTATATCAATCTTCACACGTGATAAATACATAGCACCCTCCTAAAAAGCACCGAATGCATCATGTTCCTCTTTAATGCGAGACGATTCTAATACAATATCTTTTCTAGCCATTGCCCTATACCTATGCACCCGTTCTTTCTGCGAAAAAGAAACAACTTCATCCCTCACCATCTGCCTTGGGGAGTCCTCCAGCAAATGTGCATCAGCGTAAATTGGCAGAATCACCTTATCTTTGTTCCTTCTTTTATACCAATCTGAAGCTTGCCACTCTAATTCCTCTAAACTTGTTACAACATCAGTATTGCGGATGCCAATTAAAAAATCAGCTGTTAAAGGATTTGAACGCCTTCCTAGGAAAGGCTGAAAATAAGGTTGTTTTAAAGCGGACTCTATTTCTGTTACCAAGGCTTCATCACTACTGCCTAAGGCAACAACAAAAATTGCATCTTGTAAATATTGTCTGTTTGTAACATAGGTTCTGTCAAAAGTTCCATTTGCTCTAAACTTTTGTGCTATATGATAATCATTTAAAAACTCGCCCGGTTGGTCAATCCTTAGCGCAAAGTCTAGACTATTAAATCTGGTTATTCGCGTATCATCTCTTAAATAACCGAAACTTGCCCCCAACATGCCTATTACTGCACTTTTCGAAGGATAGCGTTCTGTAGTTCGAGTTTCAAATCGCGAGCTTGTCCCCCAAGATTGTAAAGGTCCCGCCAACTTAAGCAAAATAGTATTCATCTATGCTCACCTAATTAAGAATCTAGAAGAGAGTCTAAAGTCTCTTCCAGTTTCTCCAATAGCGCGCTGAGACTAGCTTGGTTGTCAGCAAGATTTGGCATACCCAGGCTATAAGAATAAAGTGGTGCGTCTAGCCACTGCTGGACCGATTGATATTCCTTTTCCAATCGTTGAATAGACTTCTCGACATAACCTTCATTTGAGCGAATCGGCCGTTCAAAAGCGGTCACTAAACTCACCGGTCGATCGCTTCTCAAAGTGATTAGAAGGGCTTGTGGTAATGTTTGGTTAGCAAAAGTGTTTATTTTTCCTGTGGGCATAGATTTAGTAAATGCTTCAATAAAAAGTTTCAAAGCATTAATTATGGAAGGCTTATCAGCTATTTGTTTACTGAATTCATGAACCGCTACATTAGCATAACGATATAAAGTGGATGAATTGTATTCCACTGTACCTAACATACCTGCTCCCGCATCAGTAGCTGAACTAAAGTCATCTGTAGCTGTGAAAAAGTCAAACTCCGTTTGAACGCCGTGCGTCGAAATTGCGTGTGCGAATTGGCTAGAAGCATCCTCATTCAAGTTCGGGTCATCTGCCACCATTCTGCCAAAAAGTGCAATGTCAATAGCCGGATCTTCTTTAAGTAATTTCTGTATCTCAGCTTTTTTAACATCTCCCTCGATAGCTGCTTTAGCAAGCTTTTCTGCTTGGACTGAACTAATAAAAAACAACGCTCTGGTTTTACGCTCTTTCGTAGTAGTTATTCCCGCATCTTTAATAACTTTTTCAGCTAAATTCATAGCTTCATCTAAATCAATCGATTCATCTAGTTTTACAATTTTGTCGGCAACGTAGCGAACTATTTCTAAGCTCCTAACTCCAACATTTCCCAGATCGCCATATTCTAGAAAATACTGTCGAATTGCCTTTTTCCACGACTGGGAACTAACTCGAGCTCTTGTTACCCCACCATACTGTGCTGTTTTTGGACTACCTGTATCATCACGATTAATATTTGATGGTGGAACAGTTTGGATAGCATGAACATCTAAAAAAAGACGTTTGTTATTCAGCATTATTTTCATCTCCTTTATTAGCGTACTCACGGTAATAAGATCGGGACCACTTTAGGCGTATACCACTTGCTTGACCTTTTTGAAACCAAAATAAATCTTGTGCCAATTGCGCATAGTTAACCTTCGTTTCTGTCTTTGACTTTAAAAGCTTAATTAAGTGCCTTAGATGATTTGCCAATTCATTAAAGCTCGTTGCAGTAATCATGGCATTAAATCTCCGGTCTATGGCTTGACTATCATCTGCAAACCTTAAGCTGTTTAAAGACGCGCCTAAATCTCTTTCCTTTGCATCTGCTTGTGCATTTACATTTTGTTCTTTGCCTTGTTGATGTAAAGCATAAAGTTGCAATGCTAAAATTATTGCACGCTCTGCATCAGTTAGTGCACCGGAGCGACCTAAATACTCAGCCGGTATATTAGAAAAGATTAGGGGAAACACACCTGTGGCTAAGTGTACGTCTTTGTTGACCGATTGGCGTAAGTCAGCCAAATGGGCTTTCGTAGAGCTGACGTGTAAATCGCTTGCAATCACATGCAAGATCTTTGCAGTAACTTGATAAACAGTTGGAATAGCTAATTGTTCCATGCTTCTCTCCTTTCTAACCCTTAATAAAGCCTAAGTTTCTACTGAGCCAATAATCAAACTGATTGTAGGCAGTCGCGATGTTCTTGAAGGGCTTGTCCTTGTCGAATACACCCTTATAATCACGGTGACCCGCTGATTGCACCAAATAATCAGCTTGCTTCTTTACAATTTTCCTAAGTGTTTTACGCCATTCTTGAACACGTAGTTCTTTGTCTTCATTTACTTGCAACGAATTTAGCCAAAGCCTAAACGGCTCATCTATCTCGTAATAAGCTTGTAATTTGAGTTTATTTGTAAACTCACTGCCATCAATATTCCTAATTACTTTCACTTCATTAACAAATCTGCCAAAGGTGTTTTCAATAATTTCTTTTGTTTTTTCTACTTCAACGTTAATTCTCTCAACCCAACCGTCCTCTTGAACATCTGCTAAAACATGTTCATTAATATCGAGTATGTCAAAGTATTCTTCTACCGGTAGCCAAGAGGTGGCATTACCATCCGATTCCATTCCATAGCTTGTTATAATGGCATTAGTTTGATCAGTGATTTTTTTCATTTCATAAAACCAATCAATAATGCCTGGACGTTTCTCGTTTACATCCTTACTTAAAAATGTGGTACCAAAAGAACGCCAAAAAGCCGAATTAATCCGGTGTCTTTCCGGAGTATAAGAATCGTTTTCACCGCGAGTTCTATAGCCCCAAAGGGTCATAAGTTCAACGAACTGGTTTTGATGAGCTATTTCCGGCAATTTTACAGTACTAATTGTCAAGTTAGCATCCAATGCAGTTTCGGGATCGATGTAAATCGCTCTACTCCAATTGGTGTAAAGCTCGGCTAAATTATCCACAGGGTGACCTAACATTAGCTTGCTAATGATTTCATCGCCCGTTTGCTCCCAACATGGTCTTTGAATTGTTACCCGATACTGTTCTTCCGGATGCCATAAGGCTAAATTTAAAACTAAGGTTTCAAATAGATTTGTGCCCTGCAAGGCTATGCCACCAATATCGTAAAGCCAGCCTTTAGAATTTGTTCCTTCAAAATCTGCATACTTTGCCTTATCACCTGTACCTACAACACCTTGATACAAAATAAGCCATCTGGCAAGCTCTTCCTCACTGATGCGATTTTTATTTCCGTCAGTTTCGTACCTAGGCGAAAACAAAGCAATCTTATTTCCACTTTCGGAAATTGAACGATTTAACGTCTTAGGCATAATCTCTGTCGGATTACTGCCCCGTCCCGCCCGAATCGGTCTTTGTTCCAACTCTGCTTTGGTTACCTGATAAAAAGGATGTTTATCATCAAGGAGATAAAACCGATCCTTCCAAAGGGATAAGTATTCCACAACTATTTCCGGAAATAATTTGTGGTCCCACAAACTTTGCCAGGTAGTCATTAAATTGTCTTCATACTCATCAAAATCATCTTCATCAAGTTCTTCCAGCTGTCTAAATCTGTCATCAAGCACTAAATATGGATATGGTTTTCCTTCAATGTTAAATCTTGAAAATACTGTATGCAAGATCGCTAAGAGCAAACGCAAAACCGCAAAATTTTGCATCTGTATTTCACCGGCTAATTGTTTGTACGTATGTGCGTTTTGGAATAGATCGATTAAGGATACTTGTTCAGACGATCCTTTTTTATCAGTAATAACCCAAATCCATGGCTCCTCCAGCAAATTGAAACGACTCAACTAACTCCCTCCTTCTTTATCTAGTAGTTTTCCATAAGTTAAGCCCTGTTTTAGGCAATATTTTAAACGATAGCCATTAAGCAAAAACTCGTTCTTATCGTCAAAAACAATAGCGAGCATGCCTTTTAGCCAGGTAAGTTCTTCCCAGGCAAATAGGTGTTTTACATAGAAATCTTCTAATTCGGAAATTGTATCTTCTATATTGTAACGAGTANTGAGTATCAAGGGGAGTCTGATTGTGCTGCGAAAAATGCTTTTTTGAATGGATGGATCGTGGATTTGAGTAGATAAATCATGTTTTTGATCAAAAAGTGTATAGCCTGTACCAAACTTCTTTAAAGCTATTACTTCGATTGTTTCTTTTATATCGCGAACTTGTGCATAAGCCCGCTCTTCAGACGAAGAACGAAACTCAGTGTTCAACCAACCGATTAAGCTAGTTTTACGCCCAAACTTTGGCTTATCTAAAATAAACCCCTTTGCGCTACCTTGTTTTCTTTCGATTTCACCTTCGTGTTCTGCTTTAGCTCGATTATATTTTTCCCTATAACTTTCTTGAATAAAGCTTTCATCAGCACCGTAAACTGCTTGTACCAATGGTGAAATATCTTGTGGTAATCTAAGCTTTTCCGGTAAGAGAAGTTGACTTCGCATTAAAAGATAATTGCCGTAAACAGCACTCGAACCAGATTCAAACTCAAAGTCAGCATTGATTCCCATAACGTAGAATTTGGGTTCCTTGAGTTTTTCAGGTCTATTATCTAATAGATGTCTGTGTAATCTACCGACACGTTGAATTAATAGATCGATAGGTGCTAAATCAGATATTAATAAATCGAAGTCTATATCTAAGGACTGCTCTATTACTTGAGTCCCTACAACTATCTTTTTTGCCGGTCGCTTTGCACCTTTTCCTATCATTTTAAGCAAGTCTTGTTCTTTTTTAATTCTATGCGTAGCTATGAAGTGGGAGTGTAGTAATTCAACTGTATCTTCGCCAAAATGCGCACTACATATTGCTGCCACTTCTTGTGCTCTTTTAACTGTATTGACAATTATTCCGGCAATGCCCCCATCACTTAATTGATCAGCGAGTATACTGATTAAGTTTTCTTCATCTAAAGGAATAATTTTAACTTCCGAATGGCTTGCAACGTTGATTTCACTGAACTGTTTTATAGCCATTCCGTCAGTGTATGTAATTAAAGGATAAGCCTTTGTAGTTTCCCAATCTTCAGGTTTTTTCACATCCCGCCACTTTTGGCCTGTGCCTCGCATATAACTTTCCACTAGATCAATTCTTGTTTTGACAGGTAAAGTAGCAGATAAGACAATTACCGGAACGTTGTAGGCTCCCATCCAGCGCAATGCTCTACATAAATACTGGCTCATATAAGCGTCATAGGCGTGGACTTCATCAATTACAATCACTTTTTTACTAAAGCCTAAATGGCGCAGGGCCAAATGTTTTTGTTGAAGAGCACTCATTAAGAATTGGTCAACTGTTCCCACAACAAAGTCATCTAATACTGCAGTTTTTCTACCTGCAAACCAATCATTTACAACTACGTTTTTTTCATCCTGTTCATCGTAGATATTTGTCCGTGGCAAGGAGCTAAAACTTTCATTTAAGGCAGCTTTGCCATGTACCAGCTGAAGCGATTTAGTTTCACCATCAAGCCTAAGGAGCCAATCCTGTATCCGATCAAACATTCCGTCGGACGTTGCTTGTGTCGGCAGCCCAAAAAACATGCCGGTAGCTTGGGTTTTGGCTGATAACTGCTCAACGCCTATTAAGGCGGCTTCAGTTTTACCTAGTCCCATAGGCGCTTCCACAATAATGATTCCGGGTTCGGTTATCTTTTGAATAACATCGAAAAGTTTTATTTGAAAGTGATGAGGAGTGAATTCAAATCGCTCTTCATAACCCATAATAATATCCATGTGTTCTTGGGCAATTTGCGGTCTGGTTTTATACCATTTTTGCCAGCCTTTTCTTTTCCGTTCATCCGGATCTGCAACTGAAGTTTGGTCAATCGGAAGAAGCGGAAAATAATCCTCATTACTGCCTATCCAGTCAGCCATAATTAATAAACCGCTCAATAAAACTTGACCCGGTTGCTTTATCTGCGGTAAATCGTCTACTGATTCAAAGTCGTTAAATCGCAGTGCCCAATCAAATATTGCTTTTTGAATCTTCACCCATTTACGGTGAACCGCATCTTCTTGATTATGTTCTTGATAGTAATTGCTTCTATAAGCTCGCAAATGCATAGAAGCATCTATGCCTGTATTTGGGGGCATGCCATGATGGGCACCAACGATCGAGGTTATATCTGGGGAAACCCCGAAATTTTCTAAAAGGATCTGTCCTGCAAGGGCATGGTGAGTTTCTTTCGGATTCATCAAATTTCTTGAATAATCAGCTATTCCCCTGAAACCAGCCTTTTCTAATTTTTCTAATAACTCATTATCTAAATCAGGCGATTGATGAAAGCTAGGTCTGCTTTGAAAAACAGGGGTTGCCTTACCCAAATCATGGGTAGCGGCTAAAAAACCTACTAAGTTTTTTGCTAGTTCTTCATTTGGTTCACTCAAAGAATTAATTATTTGTTGTCTTTGTCGGCTACTTAACCAATGTTCCCAAAGTAACTTCATCACCTCAGTGACGTCAATTAGATGCTGGTATAAAGGTAACCATTTAAAAACACTATTTTTGTCACTTTTTTTTGCCCACAATTCATCTACAGCTGAGATGAAGATGCGCTCACAAATAATATCTCCTCCTCTCAGATACAAAGCTTTAAATTACGAATAACGTTAACGGTATTAAGGCAATCGATAAAGCAAAAAAAATCTTGCCCTAATATTGGTAACTAACAATCGACATCAACCTACAATAACATTCTGAAAGCTATCATACACGATCATAACTATCTTTTACTACAAATTCCCGTTCTAATGCTCAAAATCCTGCCACTTTGTAGAATATTATGGAAAAGGATTACATTTAAGTTCCGGAGCTATAATTCGCACCGAAGACAGTACGTTAAACTTAACTTTATTTACCTCTATCTTCAAAAACATTTTTTATCGATGCTTTTGAGAGCTTAGTACATTAATTTATATTCACTCCACAATCTGATTTAAAATTTTTAATTAAATCCCTATGTTCCACATAGACAATATATGATAACGTACAATCCTTAATTCCTATATTTAATTCCCTTAATAAGCTGAATTAATCGGTTAAATTCTGGATTTGAACTTGCTACTTTTAACCTATAAATTTTTTATGCCATTATGCTATAGGATTTTTCAGTAATTCTGTATATAAGAAAAGTGTTAGGTATTGTTACAGCGTATCAAGAGTTGAATGCATGAAAATATAAATAAACAAAATCATCGAAAAGAGTAAAAAGCCCAACCGCCCGTCTGTGGGAAATGCTGTCCCCTAGAGCGTCATTGTTGCAGTGTTTAGGGATCACCCCCGCGTATGCGGGAAAGACGTAACAAAAGGTATCTGCTTCATTCGAACCATGGGATCACCCCCGCGTATGCGGGAAAGACTTTCGAGGAAAATTTCCATTCTGACATTGTCCGGGATCACCCCCGCGTATGCGGGAAAGACAAGTAGGCTTATGCCAGACCATTTAGAAGGTTGGGATCACCCCCGCGTATGCGGGAAAGACTTTTTTGTGCTTGTCCGTTGCAACACGGGACAAGGATCACCCCCGCGTATGCGGGAAAGACTTTAAAGCAATTGCAACCATGTCAAAAATATCGGGATCACCCCCGCGTATGCGGGAAAGACTTTTATTTAGTTGATA
>JGI24708J26588_10004014_pt1 | contig 10374 bp, 9 predicted proteins | sample BioPla1DNA2_FD_26588 | JGI IMG/M metagenome (IMG submission 26588) | reverse complement strand
GCAACGGCCTCTTCAAAGACCTTTACCAAGTCTTGCCCTATGTTCGGCACCCACTTGTCGTAAACTGGCTTTGTGCGCTCGCGGAATGCATCTAATTGCTCNGGCGTGAGATCAGTAATGANCATGCCCTTTGACTTGAGGAACTCTAATCCGTCTTTCAAACCAACCCGGCTTACATCATGAATTTGCCAGTGCATCGAGTCCTCGGCTGCCTTTTTAATCTGCTTTTGGATCTCAGGATCGAAACCATCCCAAACTTGCTTATTGACGGCTAAAATGAGCGCGTCATATGAGTAGTGCCAATTTGTCAGATATTTTTGTACTTCGTAGATTTTGTTAGGAATAATGACGCCAACAATGGGGTTTTCCTGCCCGTCGATGACGCCCTGCTGCAAAGCGGTGAAGACTTCGCCCCAGTTCATTGCCACGGCATTAGCTCCGAGAGCCCTCATGATATCAACATAGATGGGGGTAACAACCCTTATCTTCAAACCTTTCAAGTCATCAGGATGAGCTACCGGTCGGACGTTGTTCGTAAGTTCGCGAAAGCCATTTTCGCCCCAGCCGATGCCAACCATGTTGTGCTTCTCCAGAGCCTGAAAAACCATATCTCCGCCTGCGGATTTGGTTGCAGCATCGACGGCCTCATGGTCTGGGAACATAAAGGGAAGGGAGAAAACGTTGCATTCCGGGATTATGGGGGCGATGTTGATCGTTGAGTTAAGCATGAAATCTATGGCTCCGCTTGAAACCATCTCTGCCTGACGGATCTGGTCGCCGCCCACAAGTTGGGCATTGGGATATACCTTCACGTTTACCTTGCCGTCGGTGTATTCCTTCACGAGCTCCGCAAANTTCACGCCACCCTTGCCCCACGCAGTATCGGTAGAGACATTCATCGTCAGCTTGTACTCTTTTTTGAGCGCTGCTTCAGACGCTTCATTAAGCCCGATTACTCCTAAAAGCAACACTACTGCCAAAACCATGCACAGCACCTTTTTCATTTTTTCTGCCCGGCTATGGCCGAACAATTCACCTTCCTTTCGCGATTTGATAAAGCCTTTTGCAGCACATGAACTTTCTCGTCCCTTTAATCCTTTTTCAAGCGCCACCCCCTTATTGTCTAGTCAAATAATGCCTTAATGCCGGAATAGATATCCTCAGCCTTCACCCTATAAGCTGCTTCCAAGGACCTGGCAAAGGGCACAGGCGTGAAAGGCGCACCGAAGCGTAATATAGGGGCATCTAAGAAGTCAATCCCTTCTTCCGCTACGATGGCCGCAATTTCGGCCCCAACACCGCCCTGTTTTACGGCCTCATGAGCTATTGCAAGCCTGTGAGTTTTTGCTACGGAATTTAGGATGGTTTCTTTATCGATGGGGGAAATTGTCCTTAAGTCTATTACCTCGGGGTCAATCCCGTCATTTTTCAACATGGAGACAGCATTCATTACAACTTTCATTGTGTATGAGTATGAAACGATGGTTATGTCCCTGCCCGGCTTTGTGAGGGCCGCCACGCCTATGGGCACAAGGTGTTCTCCGTCAGGAACCGGACCTATCTCCGAAAAAAGCATTTTATGTTCAAAGTATATGACGGGGTTATCGTCTCGGATAGCAGATTTGAGCAAACCCTTCGCATCGGCCGGGTTTGATGGAATTACTACTTTTAGACCTGGAATGTGCAAAAACCAGGCCTCTATAGATTGGGAGTGCTGAGCGGCGGCTTGATTGGTGAGGCCATCCGGTGCGCGGACCACTACAGGCACGGACCTTTGTCCGCCGAACATAAAATGTATCTTAGCCATTTGATTAAAGAGTTCATCCATGGCCACCCCCATAAAGTCAGCGAAGTGCATGTCAACCACTGGCCTCATGCCTCCAAGAGCTGCTCCTACTCCAGCTCCTACGATGGCCGTTTCCGAAATAGGCGTGTCCCTTACGCGATCGGTGCCAAATTTTTGCGGCAAGCCCTTGAACTGGCCAAATATACCGCCTTGGCGGGCAATGTCCTCGCCCAATACGAAGACTCGCTCGTCACGAGACATCTCTTCATCCATAGCTTCTAGCGTCGCCTGAGCAAACGTAATTTCTCTCATTGTATCCATCCCCTATGCATAAACATCGCTAAGAAGCTCAGAGGGATCGGGTTCTGGGCTCGCCTTAGCGAAGGCAAGCGCATTATCAATCACTTCTTGAGCCTCAAGCTTTATGTCATCGAGCTTTTTTTGACTCAATAAACCTTCGTTTAATACCTGCTTTTCAAATCTGGAGATAGGGTCCCTTTTCTTAAAGATTTCTTCAACCTCTTCCTTGGAGCGATAAAGCTCCGGATCGCCCACAAAATGTCCTTTTACTCGATACGTCTTGGCCTCAAGCAGAGACGGGCCTCCGCCGTTTCTAGCCCTTTCTATGGCTGCCTTCGCAGCCTCGTAGACGGCAAAGACATCGTTGCCATCGACCGCAACGCCGGGCATGCTGTATCCGTGAGCTCTGTCGGCTATGTCTTCTACTGACGTGGTAGTCTTATAAGGTGTGGTCGAAGCGTACTGGTTGTTTTCGCATAAAAATATTACGGGGAGTTTCCACACGCTGGCGAGGTTTGCAGACTCGTGAAAGGTACCTCTATTTGATGCACCGTCGCCAAAAAAGGCTACGGTAACTCTCTTTTGATCGAGCATGCTTATTGCCAGAGCTGCCCCCGCCGCTATAGGTAAACTGCCGCCCACAACTCCATTTGCACCAAGCATGCCTATGCTGAAATCAGCTATATGCATGGAACCACCCTTACCCTTGCAGTACCCTGTACGCCTGCCAAAGAGTTCGGCCATCATCTTGTTAACGTCAGCTCCCTTAGCTATGCAATGGCCGTGACCTCTGTGAGTGCTTGCTATGTAATCATCCTCGGTAAGATTTGCGCACACGCCTGTAGCAATTGCCTCTTCGCCTATGTACAGATGTACGAACCCCGGGATTTCTCCTGCAAGGAAGTGCTTTTCTACCGCCTGTTCAAAAAACCTGATGGTAACCATCGTCCTATAAAAGCGACACAACAAATCCTCATCCCACTCTGCCAACTGCAATCACCCCCATTACTTCTTCAAAGCCGGGGCTTTCAAAGATTAGCCCACAATTAGCCTCATCTTTCCACCTTTAAGATGCTCATCCATCTCCTTGGCAGCGGCTTCACCATCTCCTTTGCGCAAGGCCTCTAAAATCCTTTTGTGTTCGGCATAAAAGGTCCCCATATTTCCTGGTAGTTTGAGCATGTCTATNTTGATGCCTTCTATGCGATCCCGAAGCCTCGCAATGAAATCGGTTATCATAGAATTGCCGTAAGCCCTCATCAGGTAATCATGAAAGTTACGATCTTCTTCATGGAAGGCAACTGCGTCCTTTTTTTTGCATGCCTCCTCCTGCTTCTTTAGGATCTTTTCCAGGTTGGAAAAATCCTTATCAGAAAGCATGTCTGCGAGCTCTTTTGTCACGAATTCTTCCAAAGCTATGCGCATGTCGTATATTTCTTTGACCTCATTTATGGAAACTTCTCGGATCACGACTCCTTGATTGGGGATTATCCTGACGAATCCATCCATCTCCAAGCGTCTTAAAGCATCCCTCACGGGGGTCCTGCTCATGCCGAGCATTTTAGCCAAGACATTCTCTGAAATGGACATATCATTGGAGAGCTTGCCGCTGAGGATGAGCTTTTTAATCTCTTCATAAGCTAAATCTCTTTTCGTCTTTTGCTGCATGATCAACCTCACTCTGGTTATATACAACCCCTATACTGGAGATATACAACCGTAATACAAGCAATCTACCATCGTTTANCCTGTTTGTCAANCGGTCATTCAGTTCTGGATCGCTTCAAGTGTTTGTCATTACTATTTTGAGTAATTCGGTAACAATGATCGCCAATCGTCACATTTCTATGGAGCATTCTCTTGCGCTTCCCCTTGCAGTATCTGCAAAGCTTTTTGAGTTGCAATGAGGACAATACATTTCTTCGAGGCTGGTCTGAACACGCATTATTACGGCATCTTATTTTTTAGATGCTTCATTGACGATCGAGTATTGATATATTGACAATCGANCAATGGACGAGATAATGAGATCTAAATACAATATTTTATTTTCGGAGGGATGAGTAANAATGAGAAGGGTTTTAATGTTTTCAGCAATGTATGCGATTATCTCCATCCTATTAATATCACCTGCAATTGCGGACGCTCCCTATCACATTGGCATATGCACCGAGACTGTTTCACAGGCTGAAGATGACTTGCGAGGAGCAGAGCAAGCCGTGAAGGAATATGGCGACGTTGCTCAAGGTGGGATGATACAGCATCTNACCTATCCCGATAACTTTATGCANGAAATGGAAACGGTAATAAGCCAAATTGCCGGTTTAGCCGATGACCCTTTGATGAAAGCCATAGTGGTTAATAACGCCATTCCAGGAACAACCGANGCATTCAGGCGCGTCAAGGAAAAAAGGCCGGACATCTTATGTATAGCCGGTGAAGCGCACGAAGATCCTGGCGTAATTGGGTCCGTTGCCGATATGATAACCAACGTAGACGATATAAGCAGAGGCTATTTGATCCCGGTAGCTGCGAAAAAAATGGGCGCTAATAACTTCGTACACATCTCATTCCCAAGACACATGAGCTATGAGCTGCTTTCCAGAAGGCGTAATATTATGGAAGCGGCATGCAATGATATAGGCTTGAAGTTTCATTCTGAAACGGCTCCCGATCCTCTTAGTGACGTGGGAGTGGCCGGTGCCCAGCAGTTCATACTGGAGAAAGTACCTGCATGGCTCGAAAAGTACGGGAAGGACACGGCATTTTTCTGCACCAACGATGCACATACAGAGCCTTTGATAAGGCAAATTGTTGCTCACGGAGGATATTTTGTAGAAGCTGATTTGCCCTCACCGCTGATGGGATATCCCGGAGCTCTTGGAATAGACTTGTCGGCTGAGAAGGGCAGATTTCCAGGCCATCGTTAAAAAGATCGAAGAGGTGGTTAAAGAAAATGGCGCTTCCGGAAGGCTAGGAACATGGGCCTTTTCTTACGGATATACAAATTCTATCGGATTGGTTGAACTTGCCCGTCGCGTCATAGATGGAGAGGCTCAACTTGACCTGAAAAGCTTAGTGGCCGCCTTCGAGAAATACACCCCCGGAGCTAAATGGAACGGAAGTTACTACGTTGATATCAACACCGGCATAGAAAATAAAAGGCATGTCCTTTTGTATCAGGACACCTATGTTTTTGGGAAGGGATATTTGGGATTAACGAGCTTGCAAGTCCCGGAGAAATATTTCGCCATACGCTAAAACAAGCAATTTATCAAAATAAAGAGCGTCTGCCTTCCTAAATTTCAGGAAGAGACGCTCTATTTTTTACTGGTTGGTACTAACCGGTCTTTACATACATCAAGGCCGTTGAGCTCGTAATTGTGCCGAAGCACTGCTAAGCGGACATTTTCAAAGGATTTTACTCTCGCTTAAATATGTACCTCTCGCTTCCACTTAATAAAGCCGGAATGCTCAAGAGGTCGCCTTCCTTCCCGCTTAACTTGAAAGTTTTTTCAATGGATTTTACTGCATTCCCTTCATCGTCCAGGACCTCTACCTTGATCTTGTGTTCGCCATAACCTATTAAAACCACCAAGTCAGCGCTTTTTTCTTTAAGTTCTAATTTATGTTCGTCATCAAAAATGACCCTAACCGGGCCTTGCACTTCAAAAGTTGTGCCCTCCATGGTGTAATCTTTGTTTTCAACGATGATTTGAAAGCCTTTGCCGATACGATATAAAAATATGCTCACGATTATCAGCAGCAAGACAAGGCCGATTTGCATTAATAGGCGTTTTTTCAAATAGATTACCTCCCCTTAGAGAAATATATATGCTCTACTGACGCTGCAAAGTTTATTTTTTAAGCCTCGCCTCTAAACATGCGTCTGGCATAGGCACGCTCTCTAGCACGACGCCACTCGTATATCACTAAAGCTACAGCCACCACGCCATATGATACGAAAACGCGGAAATATTCTCCCAGTTGCGCNTGCCCGATAAGGTATTTACCTGCCATAGGAGAGACGACAAACATGAGATGGAATAAAATTACGCCCACAAAGACGTTTGGCAGGGTTGCCTTTGCCACGCTCGCTCCTCCGACCAACAGTGCTGCGATGGCAAACATGCCAGCTTGCTCATGGCTGTTGTAGGTGTTAAGGGTGCCAATATTTTGTAAAAATATTATTTGTCCGTAGGCCGCCAACACGGTTGAGATCAAAATGGATATTAANCGAGTACGTTCAACCGGGATGCCTGCCGATCGAGCTACTTCCATATCTTGNCCTACGGCTCGCATGTCCTGTCCTAATTTGGTGCGACGAAACCAGATGATGAAAAAGCTGAAAACCGCTATAACGATGAAAGTCCCCAGGGGGATTTTTATCCCATGTATTGTAAGGGGTATGCAGTAGTCAAGGCAATTTCTGATCCCCAGGAGGTTTACGGCATTGCGGATCCCGTATCCTCTCGAGAGGACCAATTCCGGGCTACGTATGGGTACCAGGTACCCAAATAGGTACAACACTACGAGTTGGTAAAGGCCGTTTACGAAGAACCCCAATATATATGAAGTGACCATCTCGCGTCCCTTTGCTCTATTTAAGATGGCACCGCACATCCACCCCAAAGCAATGGCTAAAGGAGTTGATATAATCGCCGCAAGTGCCATTCCGGGGAGGCCAATTACCTTCCAGTCGGAGACTAATATCAGGCCTATTTGTCCTGCCATAGCCCCCAGGACCATGCCAAAATTTAAGCCCATTCCGGCGATGATGGGTATCAAAAGTGAGAGCACGAGGAAGGAATTCCTCGCAAGTCGAATTAGCATCTCCTGTATCAAATAGCTTGCCGAAAATTGAGATATCGGTATGGCAAATATCGACAGCAATATAAATATGATTGGAACGATATTGGCCATTAGAAATCTTTTTAAGTTAAATGCAGCTTCTCTTTTTTTCATCGCGATTTCACCCTTACTCCTCTAGTCAATGCATAAAGGATCATGCCGTTTGAAACTATGATCCTTATTACCTCTGACATGTCCGTTTGAAGCATGCTGTTTATGACCGATGGCGTCATCGTCAAGATACCCTGAAATAAAAAGGTGCCTATTATCACATGCGTGAGACTTGCCCGATTGATAGAGGCCCCTCCGAGCAAAATAGCAGCCACCGAAGGAAAAGCCATGTAAAATGGTCCCATGTAAAGCTGAATGAACCCGAAACTTTGTTCATATACTATGATACCAATGGCACCAAGCAAAGTAGACAGTATAACCGAAAGGGTTCGCATTTTGTCAATGTGTATTCCTGCTGCCCTAGCAAACTCAGGATTCGCGCCGACAGCTGACATAGCGGACCCTGTTTTTGTGTGAAAGAACATCCATAGGAGCAAGCACATCAACGCAAAGAACAGTATTGTTCCCGTAGGCACGAAGAAAAACTCACCGACTCTTAACGATAGGAAGTTGTTTAGCACGCCTCCCCAGTATTCCTGAACGCTTATGGTCGTTCGCAATCCCTTTCCGGCATAACCCCACACCATCGTTGGGTTGCGGAATGGCAACAGAAGCCACATGATGCACATAAATGCTACGGAGGAAAAACCTACGTAGGTTGCTATCATCATTTCGCCGCCTTTGACCCTGTTTAAAAGCTGTCCGTAGCCAAAGCCAAAAACGACCGCAAATGGAATTGATATTGCAATGGCTGTAAAAAAGCCTAAGAACCCAAGGGCATTCAATTCCAAGCTTATGGTAGCGCCTAAAAGTCCTGCAATGATTCCCAGCGGCAGGCCAAAGTTTAGGCCGCATCCGGATTGTACCATGGGTACCATTGCCAGGACTAAGATGCCGTTCATGCCAAACCTGACCAGAGTATCGCTTATAGATGAATCTATTCGCACATTTACGAATGGCGCCAGGACAAAAAGGGACAATAAAAATAGAGCAATGATGGCCCTTGGCCACCCGATGTCAGCAATAAATTTTTTAATCCTATCCAACTGAAATCACACCTTCCTCGACCGTTGGCTTTGCGCCCATGAGGAGAAGCCCAAATTCCGAGCTATCGGTTGAAGCAGGGAGTATGCCGGCAATCTTTCCTTCATGAACTATTGCAATGCGGTCACAAATAGCTCGCATTTCCTCAAGCTCTGATGAGGTTACGACTATTGTGGTTCCTTGCTCGCGGTTTCTTTTATATATCATGTCCAATACCAGCGATTTCGCCCCAACGTCTATGCCTCTGGTGGGCTCAGATACGAATAGAAGTTTAGGATTCAATGCGAAAGCTCTGGCGAGACACACTTTTTGCTGATTCCCTCCGGAAAGCTCTCTTACCTTTTGGTTTTCATGCAGGCACTTAATGGCAAGCATATTGATATATTCTCTGGCTGCCTTCATTATTGCCCTGTCGTCCCTCCATTTAACAACTCCGCCCAAGAATTTTTTAATATAGAGTTCATGTATCTGCATTGCGGTAAATGCGATATTCAATGCTATCCCTTCGTCGAGGATTAATCCTACCCCTCTTCTATCCTCGGACACAAAACCGATCCCTTTCTTTAAGGGGATAGTCGGATCATTTAACGGTAAAGGCTGTCCTTCAAAGGTTACCTTTCCTCCGGCCGGGTAAAGCCCCATTATTCCATTCGCTATACCGAGCTTCCCCTGTCCGGCCAGGCCGCCAATCCCTAAAATTTCACCCTTGTATATCGTTAAGTTTACGTCCCTTACCGTTTCTCCCGGCATGTCCACCCAAAGGTGTTCAATTGTCATGGTAGGAGTGCTAAACACCCTTTCTTGAGCGGCTCTGGTGGTTAACCCCTCAATTCTGCGTCCGACCATTGCGCTGGCTATCTCTCGAATGTTCGTTTCCGAAGCCTTTTTCTCCAGAGTGATTTCTCCATCCCTGAGGACTACTATGCGATTGGATACTTCGAGTACCTCTTGAAGTCTGTGGGATATGAAAATTATGCCTATCCCCTGTGACGCGAGGCGCTTTACTGCCTCGAGCAAAATTTCTGCCTCGGATTCCGTCAAAACTGCAGTGGGTTCATCTAATACCAACAATCTTGTGTTTTCCTTCTCTATCTCCCTGGCGATCTCGGTGAACTGTTTATGGCCCACCGGCATTTCGGAAATTATCATTTCAGGATCGATGGAAACTTCCAATCTTTTTATCGCCCGGATGGCCCTATCCTTCATCTTGGGGTAATCCAGCGTTGCAAGCCGTTCGCCAAATATTTCGACCAGAAAATTATACAAGGTAGATTCTCTGTTTAAAACGATGTTTTCTACTGCTGTAAAACCTGGTATCAATGAAAATTCCTGGTGCACCATCCCTATGCCGGCATCTAAAGCTTGCAGAGGACTAGTAAAGCACACTTCTTGGCCCTCCAAGTAAATCTTCCCCTCGAAGCCACCTGTTTCAAAAATAACTGGCAAACCGAAGAGAATATTCATTAAAGTTGATTTACCGGCGCCATTTTCACCAACCAAACCCAATATTTCTCCTCTTTCAAGCGTTAGGTTAACGTTGCGCAGTACCGTGTTCTCGAAAAAGGATTTTGTTATACCTTCCATACGTAAAAGCGTAGAAGACATATACAGTTCACCTCTTGCATATTTAGCCTTACGGCATCTCTGAGTAACAGAGGGGAAGCCCCGCTTCCCCTCTGTTAAGACAAAATTTGCTCGCTCTGTTTGCCGTGAAGTTATTTAATTGTAAGGTATTTTTCAGGGATTTCAACCTTGGTCATTTCAAGATAACCTTTTCCGAAGACGTAGGTATCTTGATATACCAACATATGGTTTTTCTTTTCAATGCCTGTGTTAAGATCTACGTAATAGCCGCAATTCCAAGAGGCACCAGGGGTGAACTTCTCATAAGAAGCAATTAAATCGCTCAGAGATATCGTGGCATTTCCGTCTATGATACGTTTTGCCAATTCTCCCAGTCCTACCGTAGTCGTATATCCAAAAGAGTAAACCCAGGTCCCGAGTCGTCCTGCAGCACCTTTTTCTACAATAACCTCCTCGATTTTCTTTGTAATTGCCTGGAAATCGCCCTTCTCAGCCGACAAGTCTATTCCCAGAGCTCCGGGATATCCCATCAGCGGTGAGGGCAAATCAGCTTCTACGAAATATCCCCCGTGAGCAACAATTTGCCTGATCAAAGGCTCTGTATGTGCATCGTTGGTGCAGAAAAATGCCGTGTCCTTCCCGTACTTTTCAAGCCATGCAGGTACTTTCTCCAGTATGAACTGCTGGGCACCGGCCAC
>JGI24708J26588_10004012_pt1 | contig 10377 bp, 15 predicted proteins | sample BioPla1DNA2_FD_26588 | JGI IMG/M metagenome (IMG submission 26588) | reverse complement strand
CACTTTCCTCCCTTCAAGCTATTTCTTACTTATAAATACTAGCTTTTTTATTTTCCCCCATTAATTAAAAATTATTATAAAGGCCTAATAAGACCCTAAAGAACAAATATACCTCCACATAAAGCTGTAACACCAATATTTTCACTTAAGTTATCTCCTTTAAACATTGAAACTATATTAGGAATAATTAATCCTATAAAGGGTATACTTCCTACAGTAATAACTACTAATGATGAAATTAAAGATACAATTATAACTCCAACTTGTACAACTTTTTTATAGCTAATACCTAAATTTGATGAAATTTCCTCTCCCATAGAAACTATAGTAAACTTTTTAGCATACATAAATGCAATTATTAATAATGGAATAATTAAAAATAATAATTCATATTTACCTCTAATTATCATTGAAAAATCACCCTGTAGAAAGGATGTCATATTTTGAACCATATTGTATTTATAAGCAATAAAGTCTGTAATAGATCCTATAACATTTCCTAACATAATACCTACTAAAGGTACAAATATCACATTTTTAAATTTCACCTTATCTAATACCTTCATAAATATTACCGTACCTAATATAGAAAAAATTAATGCTACTATCATTTTCTCCATTAATGTTGCAGAGGTGAAAATAAGTGTTGAAATCAAAACCCCTAATTTTGCTGAATCTATAGTAGCTGCAGTAGTTGGTGAAACAAACTTATTACTAGTTACTTGTTGCATTATTACACCTGCTATAGTTAATGAAATTCCTGCAATTAATATACTAATAAGTCTTGGTACCCTACTTATAAAAAAAACATTTATTTTATCTAAATTACCACTTAATAAATCTCCTAAACTTATACTATGTGCACCAATAAATAAAGAAGCAATGGATAGTATTATTAATGCTATTACTAAATATTTCTTATTCATCTTTTATCCTTTCGATAATTTTTGTCATTTGATAATAATTTTCTCTAGTTTATTATATTGATACTAATTATCAATGTCAAGCACAAATGTAAAAATAAAAGAACAACCTAGTTCATGTTCCTCACTAGGTTGTTCTTTATGAAGTTTTAAAATTATCTTACATCTTCAATCATTCTTTTCATAGTTTCCTTATTCATTGCTCCTGGTATATATCCCTCTACATCCCCATCCTTATTAATAATAAAGGTTGTTGGGAATGCATTAATAGCATATTTATAGGTTAAGTCACCACCTACATCCATTAAAACATTAAAGCTATAACCCTCATCCTCTAAAAATTCAGTTATATACTCCTGAGTTCCCTCTCTGCCTAAATTAGGTGCTGCTACTCCAAGTATAGCTACATCAGTCCCCTCATATTCCTTTGCTAATTCATCAATATATGGCATTTCCTCTCTACATGGTGGACACCAGGTAGCCCAGAAATTTAAGAAAATAATCTTACCTTTATAATCACTTAACCTATGGATATTTCCATATTGATCATATAACTCAAAGTCAATTGCTGATATTTTATCCTTCTTTTCCTCTTCTTCTTCTTCAGGAACCTTATCTTCCTCCTTTGATTCTATAGGTGGATTTTTAGCTTGTACTGATTTATAATAATTAATTCCACCATTAACTATCATAACTACACCAGCTAAAATAATAATAAATCCACTTATTTTCTTAATTACTTCCATATATTCCTTTAACTTATTTATCCTCTTATATAGCTTACTATAAAATAATGCAACTATAATAAATGGTAAAATAAATCCCATGGTGTAAACAAGAATTAATATATTTCCAGTTAATATACTTTCTGAACTTGCTGTCATAATTAATACTGAGGCTAAAATTGGACCAATACATGGTGTCCATCCAAAACTATAGGTAAAACCTAATATAAATGCAGAGGTAGGACCCATTGTTTTATATTCTAATGATATTCTCTTCTCTCTGCTTAATAAGGATGACTTTATGAAGCCTACATAGAATAACCCCATAATTGTTATAATAATACCACCAATTATCATTATTAAATTTCTATATGTATTAAAAAATGAACCTAATGCATTTATAGAAAATCCTAAAATGAAAAAGGTTAAAGATATACCTAATGTAAAAAAGAAGGTGTTAATAATTAATACTTTACTTTTACTACTTTTTATTTCATCCACACTACTATTTGATAACATACTTAAATATATAGGTAATATAGGTAATATACAGGGAGAAAATATTGATAATACCCCCTCAATAAATACTACAAAAAAATTTATTTTATCCATACTCTACTCCTCTCTATGGCTCATAAAACAGTCTATGTTTTATTTGTTTATATCTAATTATAGAGATTATTATACTAATTAGCAATAAATTGTCTCATAACTTCATATTTATAAATTAATCTTATATATTTGTATAATTTTCTAATAAAATCACTTATTTTTAAAAAAGTATTGACCACTATATCGTCTAGCGATATAATAGTATTAAGATATATCGTTAGACGATATATCAACATTCGATATAGTAAAGGAGATCTACTATGGATGGAAACATAAAGTATCAAGCATTAACTGAGTCTACATATTTTATACTTGTTTCTTTAATCACTCCACTACATGGGTATGGAATTATGAAGAAAGCTTCAGATTCAAGTAATAATCGAGTAAATCTTGCACCTGGAACTTTATATGGTGCACTTAATTCACTACTTAATAAGGAATATATCTTTGAACTAAAAGGAAGTTCTTCTTCAAGTAAAAAGGAATATCAGATTACAGAACTAGGGATGGAAGTTCTAAAAAGTGAAATTACACGTCTACATGAATTATACAATATTGGTAATAGTATTGTATTAAATGGGGGGAAAATAGATGAAGAAAATAGGTAGAAAGAAATATAAAAACTATTATTTTGATTTTGAAAAAGAAGAAAAATGGTTAAATGAAATGGCTAAAGATGGCTATGTTCTTGATAGAATAGAAAAAGATTATTACATATTTGAAGAATGTAATAATGGACAATACTCCTATAAAATTGATATACTTAAGGATAATATGTCAGATAATGAAGTTGAAGATTATTTTTCTTTTTTAAAGGAATTAGATATCAATATAGTATATAGTAATAAAAGATGGGTATACCTTCGTAAGGAAACAGGAAAAGGAGAATTTGATTTATATTCAGATAAGCAATCTTTAATAGATTATTATAACAGATATAATTTTTTAAGATATTTATTTGGAGTTCTTTTCTTTACTCAAGTAGTAACATATGATAGTTTTTCTTACCCTATGTTATTATTTAAAATAATTTGTGCATTTATTTCATTATCATGTTTATTATCAGCATTTAAAATTCAAAAAAAGATATATAAACTTAAGAATGAACAAAATATCCATGATTAATTAAGCTTTCACTATAAAATAATTTTATATATAGGAATACTCTATACATTTCGCCAATATGTATAGAGTATTTTTCTTTCTTTACCAGTTAGCTAATTTAGTTTTATAAGAAAATCTGTTTACTAAATACCAGCATCCTACACTTATTGCAGTCATAATTAATCCAGCTACTATAAAACCACAGCTTGCAAATACTGCAGCTTTAATTACACTTGATTTTGCACCAGATAAAGCTGCCCAAAATATAACTCCTGCAATTGAAGTAGCAGCAGTTACACCTATTCCAAATGTAGCACTTAACTTGTTAATTAAAAACATAGTTTTTCCCTCCTTCATATAAAATAATTTTATATATATAGAATCTTTAATTATAAATAATTAAAGTTTCTTGCAAATTAATTTTGTAAATAACTAATAACTATTTCTTCAAGTCTATTTTCCTTGTTATTTTCCCCAGTAAATATTATTGATCCAGACTTTATAATTGCATAATAATCTGAAACATTTTGACAAAAATTAATATCATGAGTTGCCATTAAAATTGTCTTCTTCTTTTCTTTAAACTTTAATATTATTTGTTGTAACTCATATGTACTTAATACATCTAGACCTGTTGTAGGTTCATCTAAAATCAATAAAGATGCATCTATTATATGTTGATAATAACATCAACTTTTGTTTCATACCTTTAGAATAATTCTTAAACAATATATCTTTACTATCAAATAGATTAAATTGTTTTAGATATTCATAGATTTCCTCATCACTTTTCTCACTTTTATATATATCCATAATATATTTAATATTTTCTTCTCCTGTTAGATAATCATAAAATATAGGATTATCTGGAATGTAAGCAATTTTTCTTCTTACTTCCTTATTATATGGAATAGCTAATTTCTCATCTCCATATATTACTTCACCAGAATCTGCATATGATAGTCCCATAATTATATTAAGTAAAGTTGTTTTTCCAACTCCACTAGGCCCTATTAGTGCTACTACGTCACCTTCATTTATTTCTAAATTTATATCATTAAGAACTTTCTTTTCACCATGATTTTTATGTATATTTTCAATTCTTAAATAGCTCATATTAGATCCCCTTTATTTAATGAAATGTCTTGCAATAAGAATTAACACCTGAACATTCAAGCTTAAAACTATTATTATTATGCTATAAATTATTCGATTTACTTTATCTCCAGATACTTTTTTATTAATTAAATACGTAAATATTAATATTTGAAGAGTTGCAAAAATAAAATTAAACCATGCATTATTTATAAAAGCACCTATTATCAAATAATAAATAATATCTACTATCTTTTTTAAAATAATTACAGAATATGATTGTAAATACGTTTCTAGTACAGTTATTAAAGTCATTTTCACTTTGCAAAATCTAGCAATTCCAAAATATATTATTGAAATAGCATAGAACATACATATAAAAATTAAAGCAAAGCTTACTCCCTGTATAACTGGGTCTTCTGCAAAATTAAATAAATGCCTGTACATTGTAGATACAAACTTATCATCTATTTCACTTTCTAAATCATAATACATATCAATAACACTATAGTGTTCTATTACTTTTTGCGAAATTATTAATATTACACTTAATAACAAAATTATATATGAACTATATTTCTTAATAAATTTCTTCACCAAATCACCCACTACTGTAAATTCATTGAAATCTTGCCTTCAATAACAGCTGCAACTACTATTAATATAGTCATAATCACTATTACCGTAATATATTCCTTGAATGTTTTCTTTAAATCTACATCTTTTTTCTTTATTAAATTATATACTAATGAAATTGCCATAAATCCAAAAGCGGTAGATATTATTATCGTTGGTATCTCAATAATTCCATGAGGCAGAATTCTTAGTAAAACAGTAGATAATCCATATTTTGCTTTTGCTATTCCAACTACTATACCAAGTAATAAACCATTATACATATTTGAAACAATACCATATACTCCGAAAGTTAAGATGCTTAATATAATATTCAAATAACATACAGTCATATTGTTCTTTAATATTTTCATAACACCAATTTTACTAATACTAACTTCTTCTGTAACAAAAGGTAATAATACATCATATATATATACACCTATGATAAATGCTACCATAAATAAAACTGATGAAATAATTATTGGCTTTGTAATTAATTTATTTTTATATATATTCTTTATATTCTCCATAAAACTTTCTTCCATCCCCCTGTAATAATAGAACTATTATATTAAAGACAACTGATATCCACAGAATCAAAAATGCAGTTATAAAATAACTACTCTCCATCATACTTCCTATAAGAACTATCATGAAAATCAAATATGAATATGTACTTTCTATAGCAATATATTTTAATGCATCAAAGATATTAAGTTTATTCATACTATCATCTGTAGCTAAATAGTGTGAGTTTATAGATACTGAATATATCTTTATTTGTGCTGATGTGTAAGAAACAATTAGCCAAATTAACAAAAAATGCACTATCATAATAATATTAAATTTAGTTGTACATAACATTATTATTAATGGACCAATAATAAAAAATTGTCTGTATATAAATAGCATTTTAACCTTATTAAATAATATTTTCTTAATACTTATACCAGATTGTATATAGTTTATTATCATTGAATTTTTAGAAGCTATTGGTAAATAAGATTTTATTATCTTATCTCCGTAACTTGTTGCTGTAAATATTATAATGATTTCAATTACATAATAATCTATTTTTATTGGTTGTAATAATTGTACAACCCCTAAAACTAATGAAAATATTATAGATAACTTGATCTTATTTTTTATTTCATTAACTATATTTTTATTTCTAAATATAGCCATAAACTCTTTTTTAAGTTTTATGCCTATTTTTATTTTCTTAAATATATTATATTTCTTAATTGTATTATATTTTATCTCCATATTATTTTTACTATTATTATTTAAAACGTAAAAATTATAGATTTCTACTAACTTATTACGGGTGACTTTTTGTAAAAAATAAACTGAAATTACTGCACCTATTAATAAAAACCAAAAATAATACTTATCAAGAATATTATAATTATCATTATTTAAATTTTTTATTACTTCTAATGTTTTGTTCATAGGGAAATTATTAGAAATAAAATATTTATATGCTAAAATAGCACTTATTGATAAAATAAGAAAAATTATATCTTTAAAAATATTTTTCTTTGAAAGTTTTATTTGTTTCCATTTTGATATCCACTTACCCCAACTTATAAATACAAATAGAATACATGAAATATTTGTAAAAATCACATACTTAATTAAAAATAAAATATCTTCCCCTATATATATTCCCACTAAAAACAATGGTATCAATATCAAGTTAATAACCATCATATGAAAGATAGTATTTTTAAAAGCAATACAGAATAAATTATTCTTAGCATCAATAGGGTAAGATAGTAATATTTTTTTATTATCATCCTGACAATAACTTATAAAATTATCAAATTCAGCTGACTGAAAACTGATAAATATCATAATTAACATTATAATATTAAGTAGCCAAAAATACTTTAATCCAGCATATATACTCGCCTTAACAATAAAAAATAAAACTAACATAAATAACATATATCCGGAAAATTTATGTATATTAATTTTATTTAATTCAAAATATTCTCTAATAGATGCTAAGGCTATATACTTATAACATTTTTCATTTTTCCCCATTTTTTTCTCCTAATGATATTAGAAATCACCTTTCTTAAATAATATGTTATTAAGAAAGGTGACCAATCTTAATTACTAATTAAATAATTTTACCAGAATGCTAATCTATCTGCACTCCAGTTGTATTTCTTTGCAAGATATGATAATCCTACACCTAATACTACACCAACTATACAAGCGCCAATTCCTGTAGCTGATAATAATAAAATCGCTTTCCATGTTGCCATCTTAGAAGCCCATATTATAGCTGAAGCTAAAGCTGCAGCTACTACTGGTGTAACTTTGAATGTTGCACTAACTAATGATTTCATTTTTTAAATCCCCCTTTTACCAATTTGCTAATTTTGTTTTAGTTACGAATCTGTTTACTAAATAAGTAATTCCAATAGAAACTAAAGTACCTAATATTATTGCTAGTACTCCTGCTCCTGCTAGAACAGCTATTTTTTGCCATGTTGATAACTTAACTAAGTAAAGTACCCAACCTGCTACACTTGCAGCTACAGCTGATGATAATCCAAAACTTGCTGATAATAAACTTTTCATTTAATTCACCCCTCCCACTATAAACTTAAAATAATTTTATATATAGAATCTTTAATTATTAATAATTAAAGCCCCTAACTAATTAATGAAAATGTAGCATTTTGTATTGCCATTTCTGTTTCTATGTCTGTAATTCCACTAGCTATTAGATAAGTTGCAATTGTCATTCCTATTGAAATAAATGTTATTACAATAAATAATATTGCACTTTTCTTTATTGATACATTTGCAACTACTGATGTTCCAATAATTAAAATAACTATCCCCCAAATAGTTAAAGGATTAACTTTTTTTATTATAATAGAAAACAGATCAGAATCTATTGAGTTAGTACATTTATACACTATAATATAAGTTATATTAAGTAATGCTGTAGGAATTAATGAATAACTGTATACTGATAAAATATTTTTGTATTTCAAGTTTCCATTAAGAATAAATTTTACACAAGCTAAAAATATTAAACTTACTAATAGTATTGAAAATAAACTACCTACCCCTCCAATAAATAATCCATATATTTTAGATAACTTATTTAATACAGCACTTCCATCTTTACCAAGCTCCTTCACAATTGATGCATCACCTGATGATATTGCTAATGTTGTTGATTGCAAAATAGCACTTGTTATTACTACAAATATAATTGCTAAAAAAGATTTACTCTTTTCTTTGCTATATTCAAAAAATTTACTAGGATTAAAAATATAATCACTAACTCTACTCATAAATCCTAACTTATCATTGTTTGTTTCCATATAAAATCCCCCTATTTATATATTGCTTCTATTGGTTCCATCTTAGCTGCATTCATAGCTGGAATTATTCCAAAAACTAATCCTACACTTATTGATATTATTGAAGAAGCTAAAAAATTTGACATACTTAACATTGTATTAAAAGGTAGAAATATATTTAGTATTTTCGAAAAAATAAATCCTAGAAGTATTCCTATGATACCTCCAAAAGCAGTTATTATCATTGCTTCAAATAAGAATTGACACAATATTGTATTAGATCGTGCACCTATAGCTCTTCTTATTCCTATTTCTCTTTTTCTTTCACTTACTGAAACATACATTATATTCATAACACCAACTCCACCAACAAATAGTGAAATCCCAGATATACATGCTATAAATATTGTTAAGTAATTTATAATGCTTTCAAATGCTTTAGTCATTTGTTCTATATCCTCAAGTTCATACTCCCCATCAAGTTCTGAATGATTTAATACAAGTATTTCTTTTATTTCTTTAAACACTTCTTTAACATCCATTCCAGGTTCTAAATAAAAATCTAAACCTACAATTTCTTCATCACTATCCATTGTTTTTAAGTTTTCTTCTGATAAATATGAATATTCTACTGCAATAAAACCAGCTGCACTTTTACTATTGATTCCAATAACTTCATATAGCTCTCCATTTAGTTCTACTGCTGAACCAACAGCATCTCTACTATTACCAAATAGCTCCTTAGCAGTATCCTCTGCTAAAACTATTAATTTTCTGTCATCCTCCATCATATTAAAACCACGGCCATATTTTATATCTAAATTATTATCTTTATATGAATCCAAATATAGATAAGTGTTTCTTTCAAAATATGATACTTCAGAAAATGAGAATATACCTCCCATGCCACTACTTTTTGTTACAGACTCTACACCCTTAACTTTTGAAATTTCATCAATATCATTTTCATTAAAATATTCAATTAAATCCCCTTCAGTACTATTAAAACTATTTTGATAGAAACTTATTGTGTACTTATTGGCACTTGTTTCCGACATAATATTGCTTATCTCATTTTTTAATCCATCACCTACTGATAAAATTGTAACAACTGAACTTATTCCAATTATTATTCCAATCATAGTTAAAAACACTCTAACTTTACGAGCTTTTATACTGTTAAAGGCACTTATAATTAAGTTAATTATCGACAATACTTTTCACCTCTTTGATTTTCCCATCTATTATCTCTATAACCTTAGTAGCATATTTTACTAAATCCTTGTCGTGGGTAACCATTATTATTGTTTTTCCTTCTTTATTTAACTGAGAAAGAATATTCATTATCTGTATGCTATTTTCGGTATCAAGAGATCCTGTAGGCTCATCAGCAAAAATTACATATGGCTTATTTATTAAAGCTCTGGCTATTGCAACTCTTTGTTGTTGTCCTCCCGACAATTCATTTGGTTTACTATTATATTTGTCTTCAATTCCAACTAATGATAAATATTCTTTAACTTTTTTCTGACGTTCTTTTTTTTTATATTTCTTTTGATATAATAATGGTAATTCTACATTTTGAGCTATTGTTAAACTATCTATTAAATGAAATTGCTGAAATATGAAGCTTAAATATTCATTTCTTAATCTAGCTCTTTCATTCTCATTAACATTAGTTATATCTTGTCCATTAAACAGATATTTACCATTACTGAATTTATCTAATAATCCCAATGAATTCATCAAGGTAGTTTTTCCACTACCAGACTTACCCATTATTATTAAAAAAATCCCCTAACGGGGACTCTCAATAGAGTGGGGCTAGCCACTCTATTGCTTTTCACTGTCACCAGTAAAATAAAAATCTACATTACAACAAGGGCATACCAAAACAGGCATTCCCTTTTTTTTACACTCACTATCATCCTGAAGAACCTCGTCCATGTAGCCAATCTCATCTACCAC
>JGI24708J26588_10004008_pt1 | contig 10378 bp, 8 predicted proteins | sample BioPla1DNA2_FD_26588 | JGI IMG/M metagenome (IMG submission 26588) | reverse complement strand
CTACTATGGTCTCTATTCTAGTCTCTTCTACTTTTTCCAACTGATTTACAGTACCTAAATATGGATTAGCTCCTAAATGGGGCATAAAGGTACCTATACCTTCCACATTATAAGTACAATGGCTGTAATTACCTATATAACCTGCACCTTCATCTCCTAAAACTTGTAATATTAAATCCCTATGACTATTAGGTACAAATACTACTAATTTATATAGATTTTCTTCATATATAGGTTTTAATAGCCTTGGATTTTTAATTCCTAATATTTTTGCTAAAGTATCATTAACCCCTCCATTTGCCATATCTAAATTAGTATGAGCATTATATACAACTATATCTTCTTTTATTATATCGTATATTAGACTTTCTTTATAGCTTAATTTGTTTAAAGATTTTAAAGGTGTAAATATAATTGGATGATGAGTAATAATCATATTAGCATCTATTTCTAAAGCCTTTTCTAAAACCCTTCTATCTAAGTCCAAGGCAATAAGTATTTTTCTTATTTTCACTTCTGGGTCTCCTATTTGAAACCCAGTATTGTCCCATTTATCAACTAAATATCTAGGAGTCCAGTTGTCTAATAATTTAATAATCTTAGCTGCTTTCAATTTCTAATAATACCTCCTTTAAATCCATTAGGTTTTTATTTAACTCTTCTTGCCGTTTAATACTTTTCTCTGTTTTAACTCCTTTTAATTCTATTAATATTCCTTCCACTATATTAATTTTATAATTAATAAATTCTTTTAACAATGGATTTTCATTTATTATTAATTTTTCTCCTATTTCATAATATATATCTTTTGTGACAAAACCTTTACCCTTTTTAGCATAAATTATTTCATAAAATTTATCTCCCTCCATGGCCAGTTCTTCATTTATTATTTCAAAATTATTTTCATATAGATATTCTCTCAATTCCTTTGATGCTATATTAGGCTGTAGTATAAAATGGGTAATAGTATTAGTTTTGGTTTTATTCTTGTCCAATATGTCTTTAATTAACAGCCCTCCCATTCCTGCAATTATTACTGTATCTATTTCAAAGGGTAGTACTATATCTAATCCATCTCCTAATCTAATTTCAATATCTTTTTCAAGATTATTTATTTTTACATTTTCTATTGTTTTTTCCAAAGAATTTTTGCTAATATCTGAAGCTATTACTTTTTTAGATATATTGTTTTTTGCTAAATAAATTGGGATATAACCGTGGTCACATCCTATATCACCTACTATAGTGTTTTTAGGTACAAAATCTGCTATTTTCTGTAGTCTATTGGATAGTTTCATATAATTCGTCCTTTCCTATATTATGATAATTTTAAAAAAATTCTCCCTAAAACTTAAATAAGCAAGAAACAAAAATAACAATATGGTCATACAATTAAAGATTCGCATTTGCGAATCTTTAATTATTCTAAGAAATCTTTTAGCTTTTTAGATCTACTAGGATGTCTTAGTTTTCTTAAGGCTTTAGCCTCTATTTGTCTAATTCTTTCACGGGTTACATCAAATTCTTTACCTACTTCCTCTAGGGTTCTTGCTCTTCCATCATCTAAACCAAATCTAAGTCTTAATACTTTTTGTTCACGAGGAGTAAGGGTGTCTAAAACTTCTATTAATTGTTCCCTAAGCATAATAAAAGTCGCTGCATCAGCAGGAGCTAGGGCATTTTCATCTTCAATAAAATCACCAAGATGGCTGTCTTCCTCTTCTCCAATAGGAGTCTCTAAAGACACTGGCTCTTGAGCAATTTTCATAATTTCTCTTACCTTTTCTACTTCCATATTCATTTCCTTGGCTATTTCATCAGGTGTTGGGTCTCTTCCTAATTCCTGTACCAATTGTCTTTGAACTCTAACTAATTTGTTAATAGTCTCTACCATATGAACTGGAATTCTAATGGTTCTTGCTTGATCCGCAATAGCTCTGGTAATAGATTGACGAATCCACCAAGTTGCATAGGTACTAAATTTATATCCTTTTTTATAATCAAATTTTTCTACAGCCTTCATTAATCCAAGATTTCCTTCTTGAATTAGGTCTAAAAACAACATGCCTCTTCCTACATATCTTTTTGCAATGCTTACTACCAGTCTTAAATTGGCTTCTGCCAACTGCCTTTTTGCAACTTCATCCCCTGCTTCCATTCTTTTTGCCAGTTCAATTTCTTCTTCAGCAGTTAGTAAGGGAATTTTGCCTATTTCTTTTAAATACATTCTAACAGGATCATCTACAGCTATTCCCTTTGGAGCTGACAGATCTTCTTTTTCAATATCTTCTTCATCTACTTCATCTATTTCATCAGTTTCTAAAAGAATTTCCTCTTCCTTATCTCCAACAATGTCTATTCCCATATCTTCTAATCTTTGATATATATCATCTATTTGTTCAACTTCTAAATCAATCTCCTCCAACAAATCAGCTATTTCTTTATATGTTAATATACCTTTCTTTTTACCCTTTTCTATTAGTTTTTTTACGGCTTCCATTTGCTCTTTTTTAACATCATCACCATCTTTGTTTTTTTGTACCAATGCCGCTCCCTCCCTTCCAGAATTTAAATATATGATTCTAATTCATTTTTTAGCTCTAATTGTCTTAAGGATAATTCTTTAAATTCTTCCATGTTTTCACCATTTAAATTATTTCCTATTTCTTGAATCTTTTTAGTTACACTATCTAGTTCCATTTTTAGTTTTGAAAAATTTATAGTATTAATTAAATCTTCTATAGTTTTTTCCATATCATTAGATAAAAAATGTATATTCTGATTTAAAATTTCATTTACAGTATTTAAATCTAATTTTTCTTTATCTTTAATATTATTTAAGATAAATTGATGGTCTATATTATTTAGTAAAGGATTAGAATTATATTCCCTAAATATAATTTCTGCTAAAAAACTACATTCATAATTAAAAAAATCCTCCATAGCCAAATATCTGTTAATTATATCAAAATAAGATTTATTTTCAATCATTAATTTTATTAAAAGTTTTTCTGCCTTTAAATGTCCCGATTCAAGTACAAGATTTACAGGCTCTATTTTATCTTTATTATGTCTAAATCCTCTATTAATATACTTGTCCTTGGAAATTCTTGTATTAGAATTATAATTTCTACCTAATACTTCCTTTTCTATTGCCTCTTTTGAAATTCCTGTTTCTTTTGATATTTTACTAATATATACATCTTTTTCAATAGGAGATTTTATCCTACTTAATATTTTAGCAATTTCCTGAGTAAATTTAATTTTTCCATCTGGATTAGAAAGATTATACTTTTCCTTGTAAACAAATATATAATAATCTATATAGTTTAATGGATTTTTAATAAGTTTTTCAAATTCTCTAATTCCATTTTCTTTTATAAAATCATCTGGGTCTTGATTTAGTGGAAGTAATATTACCTTTGCTTCAACTCCTTCTTTTCTCAATATATTAATTGCCTTTGTAGTGGCATTAATACCTGCATTATCTGAGTCATAACATATTAATACTTCTTTTCCATATCTTTTTAACAATTTTGCTTGATTTGATGTAAAGGCAGTTCCAAGACTAGCTACTGCATAATTTATTCCATTGTTAAAAAGGGCTATTACATCCATATATCCTTCAACTAATATAATTCTTTCCCTATTTGAATGTTTTCTAACTAAATTTAAACCATATAAATTATTTCCTTTTGTAAAAACCAATGTATCCCTAGAATTTAAATATTTAGGCATAGTTTCATCTATTACTCTGCCTCCAAATCCAATTACTCTATTTTTTGTGTCTATTATAGGAAATATTATTCTATTTCTAAACTTATCATAATATCCAGTCTTATCTCTCCTCATACCTATTAATCCAGCTTTTTCTAAATCTTTTTCATTATAGCCTTTTCCTAATAAATATTTATATACACCATCCCAATTATCCTCGGCAAAACCAAGACCAAATTGATTAATAGTTTTTCTTTTAATTTTTCTATTTTTTATATATTTTAATGCTTCTTGGTTTTTAATTAAATTAGAATAATAGAATCTAACAGCTTCTCTATTTATTTCATATATTTTCTCCTTTTCTAATTCTAATTTTTTTTCCTTTTCACTTTTTTCAGTTAAAGGTATCCCTAATTTATTTGCCAAATACTCAGAAGCCTCTAAAAAAGACATGTTTTCCATCTTCATTACAAAAGAGATTACATCTCCACCTTCTCCACATCCAAAACAATGAAAAAACTGTTTTGTCTCTGATACAGTAAAAGATGGAGTTTTTTCATTGTGAAAAGGACATAATCCAACAAAATTTGCACCACTTCTTTTTAAATTTAAATATTCAGATACTATATCTACTATATTTGCCTCATCGTGGATCCTTTCTATTACTTCATCATTAATAATATAAGCCATTTTTACCACCTTTAAGCTTTCCAACAATAATACGCTTTGTCTATATTCGACAAAAATTCCAATAATCCTTCTTTTTTTTAAAATTTTTCCCAAGCTTTTGGAATAAATAATTCCTTAAATAAATTAACTACAAATCTATCTGTCATTCCTGCAATATAATCAGAAATAATATCTTCTTTGGAAAAATTTTTCCCATCATAAAGTTCTCTATGTTCCTTAGGTAGTTGATTAAAATTATTAAAATAATAATTATAAACTTGTTCTATAATATATATTGCTTTATCTTCCTCTTTTTTTGCAACACTATTTAAATATACCCTTTCAAACATAAAATCCCTTAATTTTTTTGTATAATATTTTATTTCTTCACTCATGGATATTTTTTCTTTTTCTAAACTATTATTTATTACATCTAATATCATTGTATTAATTCTTTCCCCATGGGTTTCTCCCAATACATTAATACAATCCCTAGGTATATCAGAGTTTTTAATAATATTTCCACGAATGGCATCATCTATATCGTGATTTATATAAGCTATCCTATCTGCAATTCTAACTACGTGTCCTTCTAATGTTTTAGGCATATCTTTGCCAGTATGATTTAATATTCCATCTTTAACTTCATAAGTAAGATTGAGACCATTTCTCTTTTCTGAGTGTTCTAAATACTCTACAACTTTTATACTTTGTTCATTATGTCGAAAACCCTTAGGATTTAATTTATTTAATACCTTTTCTCCTGTATGGCCAAAGGGTGTATGGCCTAAGTCATGAGCTAAGGCAATAGCCTCTACTAAATCTTCATTTAATTTTAGAGATCTTGCTAAAGTTCTAGATATTTGTGCCACTTCTAAAGTATGAGTTAATCTAGTTCTATAATGATCTCCTTCAGGAGCTATAAATACTTGAGTTTTGTGTTTTAATCTTCTAAAGGATTTAGAATGGATTATTCTATCTCTATCTCTTTGAAAATCAGTACGGATAGAGCATTTTTCTTCATATAAAGTCCTACCCTTTGATTCTTTACTTAGAGTTGCATAGGGAGATAAGATGTTTTTTTCCCATTCTTCAATTTGAATTCTACTAGTATTCATATAATCATCCTTTATTTCATATTAATAAAAACTTCCGCTCTTATATATATACAACATAAAATCAAATAATCCTCTATTATTTAGAAAAGTTTTAATGTATTTTATAAACTAGAAAGAAGTGTTGTATACAACACTTCTTTCTAGTCCAATATAAATTCTCCAAAGTTTTCCTTCATATGGTCTATTACTATTCCAGCTGTTTCCTCAACTGCTTTATTGGACACATCTATTACTACACAATTTAGTTTTTCCATTACTTTCCGAGAATATTCAAGTTCTAATTTTATTCTTTCTATACTAGCATAATTAGCATTATTTTTTAAACCTAAGGATTTTAGCCTTTCTGCTCTAATTTCATTTAATTTAAATGGATTGGCTATTAAGCCAAAAACTCTTTTTGAATCTTTTAAAAATAATTCTTCTGGTGCAGGTACTTCTGGCACTAAAGGCACGTTTGCTACTTTAAAATTTTTATGTGCTAAATACATAGATAAGGGTGTTTTAGATGTTCTAGATACACCTACCAATACTATATCAGCTTTTTTAATTCCCCTAGTATCTTTTCCATCATCATATTTAACAGCAAATTCTACTGCCTCTACTTTTTTAAAATACTTTTCATCTAGCCTTCTTATAAGTCCAGATTCCCTTTTTGGTTCATATTCTAATACTGATTCTAATGCATCTAGTGCAGGAGTCATTAAGTCCACTGTAGGTATATTGTATTTTCTTCCCATATCTAAAACAAAATCTTTTAGGCTTTCAATTACTATGGTATATATTATTATGCATTTTTCATATTGGGCCTCTTCAAATATTTCCAATATTTGATCTTCATGTGTTATATATGGGAACCTTCTGACTTCATATCTATCGGGACTAAATTGACTAACAGCAGCCCTAGCTACCTGCTCTCCAGTTTCCCCAATAGAATCTGATAATACATATATTATAATATTCCTGTCCATATCTTCCCCCCTACTCATTATTTCCTAGTTCCACCAGAAATCTGGTAACAGTAGTCTTGTTAATTACACCTACTACTTTATAGGCTTTTTCATCTTCATCTAATATTACTTCTTCAACTACTGGAAGACTATCTATTTCATGTTCTATTAATTTCATGGCAGCTTCTAATAGGGTTTCATCTGGAGTAGTTAATACTATATTTGGCATTCTAGTCATTATCACAGCTACAGGTGTGTTGTGTAAATTCAAACCACCTATGGCATTTTTTAGAAAATCCTTTCTACTAACTACTCCAGTGAGATAACCATTAGCTGTTACATATACAGTACCAGCATCCTCTAAAAACATAGTCACTATAGCATCATATATTATAGTTTCCTCATCTACTATTACTGGAATAGCCTTTCTATCAGAAACTTTTTCCTCTTTAATTTTTTCTGATATAAAAGAAAAAGTAGTTTTACCAGTATAAAAATAACCTACCTTTGGTCTAGCATCCAATATCCCTGACATTGTAAGTATGGCCAAATCTGGCCTAAGGGTAGCTCTTGTTAAATTTAGTTGTTTTGCAATATTTTCCGCAGTTATAGGTTGATTATATTTAACAATACTGATGATTTTTTCCTGTCTTTCAGTTAATTGTATGGAAATCACCACCTATTTCAAAAATAAATTATTTTACTTAATCAGTTTAGATAAATCACATATTAATAACATAGTTTCCGAAATTTTAGCCAATAACCCTAATCTATTTTCCCTTATATCTTCATCTTCCACCATTACCATTACCTTATCGAAGAAGTTGTCTACTGGTTCTTTTAATGCCATAAATTTGTCTAAAGCTTTGTCATATTCTTTTTTCTTAAGAGAATGTAATACTTCTTCCTCTATGCTATTAAAAGCTTTGTATAGTCCAATTTCAGCTTCCTCTATTAGTAAATCTTCTCTAACTTCTTTTCTATTAGATTTGTCAGCAAGATTTACTACCCTATTAAAAGTCATAATTACATCTTCCAAGCCTTCTTCTTCTAAATAAGCATTTATTTTATCTGCTCTAATTTTTAAATCATATATATCGTCTATATCTGTACTAATAACCCCATCTACTATATCGTATCTTATACCCATATCTATAAACATATTTTTAATTCTGCCATTGAAAAATTNCAGTATTTCAGATTTTATTTCCTTATAATTAAATACTAAATTATTTTCATCTACATAAATATATAGTGCAAAATCAATGATTTCTTCTAGACTAAGGCTTATTTTTTTATCTAATACAATATTGATTATACCAAGGGCTTGTCGTCTCAATCCATAAGGGTCTTGAGAGCCTGTTGGCTGCAAACCTATGGCAAATGAACCTGCTATAGTATCTAATTTATCTGAAATACTTAATATAGCGCCTGCTGTAGTAGTAGGTAATATATCTCCTGAAAATCTAGGTAAATATTGTTCAAATACTGCGATGCTTACTATTTCATTTTCTCCTGATTTTTTTGCATATTCCATGCCCATTTTTCCTTGTAATTCTGAAAACTCTCCTACCATATTGGTGACTAAATCAGCCTTTGATAAATAAGCTGCTCTTTCTAAATTCTTTTGAGTTTCTTCTCCCACTGCTAAATAGTCTCCAATTTTCTTAGATAATCTTTGCACCCTAATGGTTTTATCGTATAAAGTACCTAGTTTTTCTTGAAAAACTACGTATTTTAATTTTTCTACATAATTTTCTAATGGAATTTTAATATCTTCTTCATAGAAAAATTTTGCATCTTCAAGTCTTGCTCCTAGCACCTTTTCATTACCTTTTACCACTGTGTCTAAATGTTCTTCATTACCATTTCTAATGGTTATAAAGTAAGGAAGTAGTCTGTTTTTATCATCTACTATGGGAAAAAANCTAAGTTGTTCCTTCATAGGTGTTATAATTACATCCCTTGGAAGAGATAAATATTCTTCTTTAATTTTTCCTATGGCAGGCTTTGGATATTCAACTAAATAGGTAACTTCGTTTAATAAGTCCTCATCTATTAAAAGATTACCTCCCTTTTCCTTTGCTAATCTTTCTGACCCATATCTTATTATATCTTTTCTCTTCTTTTGATCTACTAAACAATAATTAGCTTCTAATTTTTCAAAATATTCATCTACTGAATTTAATTCTATATTATTATCTCCTAAAAATCTATGACCCTTGGTAATATTGCTTACCCTTATTCCTTCAATTTGAAAAGGTACAATCTTATTATTCATTATAGATACTATCCACCTAATAGGACGAGCAAATCTTAAATTTTTTCCACCCCATTTCATGGATTTTGGAAAATTAATAGATTTTATAATCTTAGCCATATTTTCTGCTAAAACTAATTCAGTTTCTCTTCCCAGTTTTGTGACATTTCCAAATATATATTCATCTCCATTATATTCTTCTATAGTAATTTGAGATAAATCTATTTTTTGTCCCTTCATAAAACCTTGTAAAGCCTTACTTGGATTACCTTGATTATCATAGGCAATTTTCTTTGTAGGACCTTTAACTTTTAATTCTAAAGTTTCTTGTTTGTCATATAGTCCTTCTATTATTAATGTCAATCTTCTAGGTGTTGCATAAGTCTTTATACTTTCATATTGAATTCTTTCTTCTTTTAATAAGCTTTTCATATTATTTTTTAATTGTTCCAATGCGTCATCTATTAGCCTTGCTGGTAATTCTTCTACTCCAATTTCCAGTAAATATTTGTTATTCATTTTTTATACCCCCTTCTTTTAATAGAGGATACCCTAATTCTTCCCTCTGTTCTATATATTTAGACGCAACTAATCTAGCTAAAGCCCTAACTCGTCCTATATAATGAGTTCTTTCCGTAACCGATATGGCACCTCTTGCATCTAATACATTAAAGGTATGGGAACATTTCAATACATAATCATAGGATGGAATGACTAATCCTTCTTCTATATTGTCTATTGCCTCTTTTTCATAAATATCAAATAAGTTTTTTAGTGTATCTATATTTGCCTTTTCAAAACTATAAACAGAATGTTCCTTTTCTGCCATTTTAAAAATATCTCCATAAGTAATGTTTTTATTCCATTTTATATCAAAAATACTGTCAACATCTTGTAAATACATGGCAATTCTTTCTAAACCATAGGTTAATTCTGCAGATTCTAAATCACAATTAACACTACCTACCTGCTGAAAATAGGTGAATTGTGTAATTTCCATACCATCTAGCCACACTTCCCAGCCTAAACCCCAGGCACCAAGAGTTGGCGCTTCCCAATTATCTTCTACAAATCTTATATCATGTTTTAAAGGGTCTATACCTATAACTTTTAAACTGTTTAAATAAATTTCCTGGATGTTCTCTGGTGAAGGTTTTAAAATAACCTGTAATTGATGATGTTGATATACTCTATGGGGATTTTCTCCATATCTTGCATCTTGAGGCCTCCTAGAGGGCTCCACATAGACTACTCGCCAAGGTTCAGGTCCTAATGCCCTTAAAAAAGTATGGGGATTCATTGTTCCTGCACCTTTTTCCACATCATAGGGTTCTAATATTATACAATCTTTACTACTCCAGTATTCCATCAGTTTCAGCATCATGTCCTGAAAATACATATTTTAACCTCCCTTTTAAATCTAAGTAAAATAAATACAAAAAACCTTTACATCCCCTATAGGGACGAAAGGTTACTTCCGCGGTTCCACCCTATTTAATACCTTTATGGTATTCTCTTAACAAAATATGCTCAGAAGTGCCTTTATCAATATTGTATTAGGCTTTCACTATCCCTAATTCGCTATTATTAAAATATTGATTTTATCTTCTTCATTGCATAAAAATAAAAATTTTCTACAAATAATAATTTAGCAAAAAAGTTTAGTT
>JGI24708J26588_10004007_pt1 | contig 10378 bp, 18 predicted proteins | sample BioPla1DNA2_FD_26588 | JGI IMG/M metagenome (IMG submission 26588) | reverse complement strand
ATTAAAGGACGGATAGACCATGTGTCCGAGTGGAAGGAGTTCGTTTTATTTTTCCTTTTTCCAAGATAAGTTATAAGCAATGGAGTGCCTTGCTTAATCGTTCCATTATTTACGTATTGCTCAAGAATTCCCACCAGCCTCCGAGAGCCATTTATTACAGTTTGAACTGCTTTGTCATCGCGTTGTTCAAGAAATACAGCACATTCAAGGTCAATAAGTTCACCGGTACCTGTAGCAGAAAGCACTTGCTGAGTTTTTATTTCAACAAAAAACATCCGCTTGCTTTCCCCTTCTTTCTCTGGAGTCCAATAGTTACCGGATAGGTCAATAGGTAGTTCTTTTGCTTCCTGCAAATTTGGCAGTCCAGCAGAATCACTGATATCTGCCGTGGCTATTTGATAAGCCGATTGTTCACGAGTTGCAATTTCAGTCTCTTTCATTTCTTTTTAAGTTTGATTGGTTAGTTATTTGATTAATTAATTAAGTTCATTGATAAATTCTCGCATCATTTCTATGTCTTCTCGTCGCTGTATCAACTTGGCTGCCGATATCACATTTGCGAAAAGCTTGCGCCTTTCTGCGTCATTTGATAGTTTCGAAATTTCCAAACAATCATTTACTAATTTAAATTCATTTGTTTCCATTGTTTTTGTTTTTAATTGGTTCGTCACTTCCGGCGTAAGCAAGCACAAGTGCAACAATTGCAATCATGTACAGATGCTTTAATCCGGTTATAATTCCCGCTACCAGCGAAATCACACCAAGTAGCGCGGTAATAGTTATTAATGTTAATTGAATTACTTTCATTAGTGATATGATAATAGTCTGTTAAAACTCATAATGCTTTCATTCCAAGATGTACATTCACGCTCATTTAACTCTTTATATTTATCATCGATTTGCTTTTCAAAAAAAGTCTTCCATTCATCTATCTGAGCACTTGAAAGCGGTACATCTTCCGAGTAAATCTCACCGACAATGCAGTCGCCACGCTTTATTTCGTAGTCGAAAATTAGCAAAGCATTCCCTACTTCAATTTCAATCCATTTGTCGGATTCCATTTCTCGTGTATTCGTGTATTTTTCCACGAAGTCTGAAATTTGACGAGCGATGTTTTTTCTCATTTTATTTTTATTTTACGCTTAACTCCTAATTTTTGATTGTCAATTAGATTCATATAATGAACCTTCCGACTTACGGAGTGATTTCTCTTTTTTCGATTATACCCCGGAGCATCAACCGCCGTTGATAGCTCCTGCATAATCTCATCCAGCGAACTACCCAGTTCAAGTAGTCTTTCTCGTGTAATATCAATATTCATAATAAATCTCCATTTCGTTACGTCTGCCCCTTCTCACACGTCTTGCGCGCATATCAGAGCTGTTTTGATTAAATAGATTAAAGGATAGAAGTACAATTAACACGGTAGCACCTATATTCCTGGCATATTTTATAAAATACACCTTCGACAATTCTGTGGCTTTGCTTACTTGCTCTTTTATCTTGATATTTTGGATGTGATTTCTGACTGTAACCACAGAGATAAATAACCTATCTGCTATCTCTTTTGCACTCAAGCAATCCCAAGCGGTCAGCTTTAATACTTCTCTCTCTCTTGGTGTCAGTTTCATAGCATATCTGCTATTTTAATGGTTTCATCTTCCAATTGAGAAATAGCTTCATTTCGCTTTTTGATTTTTTCCCGTACAAATCTTAAACATCCGCGCCATGCTTTCATTTCCATAGGTGTCATTTCATCTAAGCAGCATTTATTTAGTGCTGATTCTAAGGTAGGTCGTGAGACTTTTACACGCCTCGCAATCTTAATCCTATCGCCATGTTCAAGCGTATCAAGAATTAGTTGTTTGTGCTGTGAAAATTCAGTCATGATGCTTTTCTTTTTGAATTAATATGGTTTACCGCAAAGTCAAGCCCTATAAGCTTGTGGATTAATTTGTTTATCTCAGATGTAATATGCTTCTTTTCGTCATCCGTATAGCACGATTCACTATTTACCATGCTTCTTAAGTCTTGTAAGTCTTCTAAACTCATTAAATATGCTTTCATAATTTTTTATTTAAAATGATTAGTTTTAATTATTGACTTTTATTATATTTGTCGTTTACTTTGCAATTGATTTTGCATTTGGTTTCAAATTGATTTCGTTATTGCAAATATAATGGATATTTTCAACATATATACTGGAATTATCTTATATTTAACAATGATTAACATTGTGTTTTTATATTTACATATAATTATCTGAATGTCAGGCATATGATAAATACTGATTTTAACACAAAAAATTTAGAAGATCGGAATGTAGCTGAATCTATTTTAGATTATATTTTGAAAAACGAAATCATCGAAAGCATCGAAATCGATAAAATGTGTTCTGATAGAAATGCGAATAAAACTGTAGTATATCAGCTTTTGGATGAGTGCGTAGATACGAAGCATTATTATGGGAAAAAAACACTCCGCCTTAAAAGTGGAAGTGCTAATTTTGTTTACACAGGATGTTGGAGTGGTGCAGAGAAGCGTGAAAAACGTAAAATAAGAATACATAATACCATCACAATCACAGCATCAGTAGTAGGTGCTGTTATAGGTGGTGTTACGGTGTATGTATTAGGTAATTTATTATTTTAGTCTGTATCAGTGGTGGCAAATTGACTGTGCGGTTCTTGAGTAAACCCATCGGTAATAAAGTAATAGATTTTACGTGCCAATTCTGCAGGATCGCAAATGCTATTTGATTTCATAGCTATTTCAACACTGTATTTGCGAAGTTCAATCTCATCATGTATCCTGCGCACAATTAAAACATAAACAACTTTCATTCAGAGAATTAACCAGTCAAGTAGTCTTCACAGTGAATAAAAACGTGAATAAAACTTGACAAAATGAAATTAAAAAAATCTTACACAATTCCGAAGCTATGCACTCGAAAAGGTGACTTAGATAAGGACTGGTTTGTCTATTTTTACTACACAGTTGGAGACAAACGCAAACTTTTCCGTTACAAATTAGGGTTAAACTATTTCCATACTCGTAAAGAGCGAGAACGAGAAGGTGGATACATAGCATCCGCGTTGCTCGAGAAATTAAAAAATGGCTGGTCACCCATATCTGATAAATCAAAACCAAATCCAAATATTACAATTCCAGATTTATTTGATGAGCTTTTAGCTATTAAAAAATCATATCTCACTCCTCGAAGCCATAAAACGTATTATGACCAAATAGGGCTTTTTAAAAGATATCTAAAAAAAACTAAAACGGATCATCTTTATATCTATAACTATTCTCCACATCACGCACGTAAATTTATGGACTATTTATTAAAGACTAAAAAATATAAAGGAAAATCATACAATTCCATGCTTTCAACTATAAAAACTTTCTTTAATGATGCTATTGCAAGAGAGTATATTGATAAAAGTCCATTTTCAGATATTAAAAAAATAAAGGAAGAATATGGAAAAAACACAACATATTCAAATAAAGAAGAAAGAACCGTATTAGATTACACATATGAGAATGAGAGAAATCTATTCTATGCTATTATGTTTGTAAAATACTGCTTCCTTCGTAGATCTGAACTTGCTAATTTACAAGTAAAACATATTATATTTGATAATAAAACTATTATCATCCCATCCGCAAGCGCTAAATCAAGAATACAAGATAGTGTAACTATACCTCTATCGCTCGAAAACTACATTATTGAAATGGGAATCCTTAAACTTAATCCGGAAACGTATGTTTTTGGAAAAAAATTAAAGCCATCTTTAACTAAATTAAATCGAGTTGATGACTTCACAGATTTACAAAGAAAAGTAAACAAAATATGCGGTGTAAAAAAAGAATGCACTTTTTACAGCTGGAAACACACGGGAGCTGTAGAACTATATCAACTCACAAAAGACCCGTATGTGGTTATGCGCCAGTGCAGGCACACTGATATAAAAGTTACAATGATATATCTGCGTTCGCTTGGATGCGGGATTAATGAACATGTTAGAAATTGGTAATTATGGGAATATTGAAATTATTCAAATATCAGGAAGCACGTACCTGCGATGCTGTTCATTTTATTTTCAATTACGCGAGAAAAAGTAAAAGAAGTGCGACTTATAAGCGTAGCTATCGCTGCATTGCAAGGCACCTGCAGAACTATGAATTAGAAAGGGGTGTAAAACTACTTTCAAATAATTTTGATGCGAATACAGCTGAAGATTTCGTTGACTTTTTGAAAGATAAAAATTTAATGAGCACAACCATACATAGCTACTATGCTAAGGTTTGCCATATGTTCATTTCAATTCAACTATTGTACGATTAAAACAACAGCGGATATGCTGAAAAGAATAGCTGCTGCACTGGATTGCTCGATTTCTGAATTAATCGAAGAGCAGAAAAATGAAGCTATATGCCCGCACTGCTTAAAACCTGTTAAATTAAAAAAAGCGGACTAATTAACCCGCTTTTTATTTTAATTATATTAGCAAGTGTAACTAACAGCATTTAATCACCACTCCCCCTTGTATTTTTTATTCAAATACGTAGTCGTCATATTTCCATCTATAACTGTAACGCCGGATTTGTCCACGTTCACCGTTACCGGGTTATTTTTAGGATACTTGATGTTATCGGCTACTGCTTTACCTAATTTTTGATAGTCAATTTCAACTCTTCTACTTATATTTATATCGGAAAAATCTCGGATATTCTTGTCAATATCCCACAATTTAGGTATTCCAAACATCTGCATAACATCCGGTGTTAATTTTTTCCCATTCGGAATAATGCTTGCACCGTCCGGAACCCACATAATTTCCGGACCCAACTCACCTACCATTGCAAATTCACCTGGACCGCCTTTTCTACCTTTCGCATATTTTGGTAATGGTTTTGAAGCAACTGCAATAGCCTGGGCTGCACCCAATGCACTTGCAATAGCAGTGAGTGCAGTCGTAGATGCCCCAAAGTCAAATTTAGGAACATCTGCCCATATTCTCATTATTGCCTGGGCTGTGTTTATTGCAATTTGAAACAATGCTTGTGCCTTTTCTGCACGTGCTTGCTTTTGCCGTATTTCAAGTTTCTTTTTTGCCAACGCCTGTTCCGTTATAAATTCCTGATCAGCTCGCTTCTTAGCACCTTCTTTTGCTACCACATAGTGATTTTCTAAATCTTCAAGCTCTTGCTGTAGTTTGTCCCTTCTGAAATCAAAAGACAGTTGCATCAACCTAATTCCAAAATCAAACACAGCCTTTTGAATTTCCTTTTCAGCTTGCGCTTTTTCACGCATTCTTTCTAAATCAAGCTGCCTTTTGCTTTCTTTCAAATCTAATACCGCATCTTCATATTCAGTTACGGAAATCAGATTGTTTTCAAGCTGAAATTTAAGCAAATCACCTTCTTCATCTAATTTCTGATGTTCCAGCTCCCATATCCGTTGTTGTGCTTGTTGTTTTTCTCGCCAAGTCGATTTACTGTTTGCAAGCACCATTTCAGCTTTGTGTTTTTCAAGCGAAATACGCTCATCTGATTTTAATTTTGCAATATCATACTCTTGTTGTGCTATTTCAGCATCAATTTCAGCTAATTCTGACTTTAGATTTAATCGAACTGCCTTTATTTTTTCTGCCTTTATAATTTCGTTTGCTTCACTATTTTTTATAGACAATATCTCAAGTTCTGCTTCACGTTTAAGAACTTCTTTTTTGAGTGCAATATTTTTAGCACTTCCGGCAGCCGCATTTTGAGCTTTTAGCAATTCAAGTTCTTTAGCTCGCACAGCATCTTCACGAGCATACTTAATTTCAACTTCTTGTATTTCACGATTCATAAGTTGATTGAGTTGCTTCCTAAGCTCTATCTCATTTTTCGAATTCCCTTTTATCTCAGCTATTTTACGCTCATAATTCACCCGTATCTGCTCTATCTCTTTGAATTTGCCTTCTTGCATTTGAGCTATTAATGCATCTTGTAAATCCATACCAGCTTTTTTAATTTCTTCAGCTCTTTGCCTCGCATCTGCTAAGGCTTTGTCATGAGCTTGCTTTGCTGCATCTCGAGCTTTATCTGCTGCTTCTCTTGCCCTCTTTCTTGATAAAACATTAAATTCATGTTTGATTTTCTTACGTTCATCGTAGAAATTTTGAACAACACTTTTAGCTTCGTCAAGCCCCGCAGAAAGTTCCTTTTTTGTCTTATTGTTTGCCTTATTATATTGATTCTGAAGTTTTACTAAATTTTTTTCGCTTTCAGCTATAAACTCTTCATTCCGTTTTCTTCTGTGTTTCAAAACATCTTCTTCTGTCTCACCGGACGCCTGCATAAGGTCAACCTCGTTTTCCAAATCTTTAATTCTTTGGTCTGAAATTCTTTTAAATTCCGCCAGTTCTGCGTTAAACTCTGCTTGCGCCCGTTTTGCCTCTCGTGCTTTGTTTGCAAATAGAGAATAAGCTCCTATAAGTGCCATAATCGCAGTTAAAATTATCCCTGCCGGATTAGCCCTCATCGCTGCATTCAAAGCCTTTTGAGCAACAGTAGCTGCTATTTTTGCAGTCGTGCTTCCTGCTTCAGCTTTTGCTTCAAGTGCTGTTACGGTAACATTAGCTTTTTTGGCAATTGAATTTTTTAATTTTGCAGTAGTATTAGCATCTTCTACAGCTGTACCAATAACTACATTAGCAACGCTATCTTTATTAAGAACATTAGCTACTTGCTGCACGCCATTTAAAATTGATAAAGCAGCTTGAACTTTAAAAAAAGCTTGCTGAAGTTTCTCGCTTTCGCCTCCGAGTAAAGCAGCAGTACTTGTAGCTACTGCAAATCCGCCTGCAAGTCCGGAGCCTAAGCTCATTGCCGCATCAAGGTTTTTTGTATCACTCGCTAAATGGGCAATTCTTTGACGAGTATCGCCAATTTGGTCTTCCATTTCAGCAGCCCTAACAGCTAAACTAATAAATCCTTTGTCAGTAGGATCTATTCCTTCAGCTTCTAATTTTGCAAGTTCATCTTTTAATTGTCTCAACTGAGTTGTGAATTTAGGTGTACTTAGAGCACCTTCAGCTATTTTCTCATTTATTTTACTAAAATTTTTAGCATATTCTGTTATGGATTTCCCGGATTTACTGACTTCGGCATTGATATCTTTGAATTCTTCCTTAACACCCTCAATCATGCCTGCATAATACTCCCATTCCATAGACCCTTTTTTCTGTTCAGCTTGGAGCGCTTCAAGTTTCTTAATCAATCCATCAATAACCTGCTTAGCCTGCTCCATATCAGATAAACTGCCATCTATTTCGCTCTCAGCAATAAACTTTATGATTACATTCTTATCCATATTATTTTACAATTTTTCTTAATGTAGTACTGATTGAAGGGAAAAATACGCTTAATAATATCCCAATGACAATGCCTATCGGAAGTAAGAACAATGGATATTTTGCCTTAGTTTTTTGCTTGAATTTCAACTCTGAAGTCACTTTTTCTAAAAATTTAACCTTCTTATCAAGGTTTGTTTTTTCATCGATAACGCTATTTAATTTAGACGATAATTTTTCATTTAATAGGTAAGTTTTTGATAATTCATTTTCCAAAAATTTATTTTTTTGCTCACTTCTATTCAGGTCTTTTGCTAATTTTGACACCTTTTCAGAATAAGTGCGTTTTGCCATATTGCCGTGTATATCGTATTCTTCCACCACAGTTATTAGTTTTTCATTAAGCTGTTGTTTTTCGCTTTCCGATAAGTTTTGTTGTTCTGAAATTTTTATAATTTCTTTTTTTAACAACTCTAATTGATTGGTTAGTTCTAAAGCAGATTTTTTAGCTGCATTTAATTCGCTCTTAAGTTGTATGTTTTCGACGCTATCTTTCGTGTTTCTTGCGTTCTCAATAAGCACTGTCTTAGTCGTGCAGGAAACAAATAGCAGTGACAGAATAAATACGATAAAGGCTGTTTTTTTCATACTTCAAAATTATTTTTGTTACTAAATATTAGCGTATTCTGTTCTCGCATCAAAGCACGGGCACGCCTTATTTGCAAAATCTCTGTGTCCGTACACTTTTGCCCCGTGATACCTGCTTTTTAATTCTCTAATAATTTTAAGAAGGCTTTTTTTCTGTTCAGGAGTACGCGTATCAGCGGGTTTTCCATTCACAAGACCACCCACGTACGCCACGCCGATTGAATAGCGGTTAAAACCAGCTACATGAGCGCCTACCTGCCACTCTTTCCTGCCCTCCCAAATCTCGCCGTTAAGACCGATTAAATAGTGATAGCCAATTCCTTTCCACCCACGTTGCTTGTGCCACCTATCCACGTCTCGAACGGTTACTTTACGACCTTGTGGCGTTGCTGTGCAATGAACGATTATTTTATCTATTCTTCTCATCTTTTATTTTTCCGCACTTTGCAATTTAAATCGTAACAAATAAAAGGTTTATTCGCATTAATCTTTTTAGACAACTCTTTGATTTTAGTTGTATTAATATCTAACTGCTTACTGAGCTCCTGATACCTGCGTTCGTGGAACGATTCTATTTTCTCAATTCGCTCGTCTTGTGATGTGATAGTAGATTCTAACCGATCTATCAGTTTTTCGTAATTTTCTACGATAGAAGTTTCCGCCGTCGCATCTGTGAGCTTTACATTCGCCGCAGCGAGCTTTACATTCACATCCGCCAGCTCTACTTCTTTTACTTTCAACTGCTTGTTTTGCTTGAAGTAAGCAAAAATGCTGAACATGCCGCCTGCTCCGAAGATGTATCCTAATATTTCTACTATATTATAGTTCATGTTCAGTTAAATTTTAAAAATAAAGTTACGAAAACACTTGTAAAACAAGCTATTTCGAGCCAAAATGTTCTGTTCCCAAATTTTAAAGAAATCAAATATGCTATAAACAGCAGGCACAGCGGCAGCAAAATAAAACCAGAAAACAACAAGATTAATAACGCAGCTGCCGCTGAAACGCCCGCCGAAACTCTATGTACTTTACCTTCTAATTTATCTTTGTAATCAGGTGAAAATGCTACAAAAATAAGTGCCGATGTGGCAAAGAACGACAAAAACTGATACCATTTCCCTGCTGTTTTATCAAGTAAGTAAACAAGCATCAACGCACCCACAACACCCATAACAAGCTGAAAAATCCACTTCGGTTTAACTACGTAATAAGTAGCTGAAAGCGACTCTTGCATCCCAGCCGTGTTTATTGCAAAAACGATGTAGGATGTCAATATTAATACGGATATGTGGAGTAGCGTCATAACTCTTTCCAACCTTGCGGGTAATCCGTAGGGCTATATGTATTATTAGCGATTAAACTTTCGTAAATCTTACCGTTAAACTTAACTTTATCCCCGATTTGGTAAGCATCATGTGCGCCTTCGGGCTGTGTCCATTCTAAAATTTCGTTATCAAAACCTACACGTACCCACAATGCAGGAGTGTTATCAGGTTTCCAATCTGACTGCGTAGTATGTGTTTGGATAACTTTATAAAGTACTATATCACCGCTTTTGTTGAAGTGTTGGTATTTTTGACCTGCTTGAACCGTTATATCTGTTTCCCAAAAAGGAAACAGAGCCTGATTGTCAAGCGAAGTTGCATCATCAAAAGATTGTGCCGTTTCCTGTACTTGTTTTGTAATAAACATCATAACTGCTTTTTCTTGTGTGATTTTGGCAACATATACTGCATCTTGCTCAGGAGTAGCTGTTTCAATCTCATCAAGCAGTTTATCAAGAATATCCTGACCTTCCTGCTCTCCTACTAATCTGAAATCGGAAACGTTATACCCTTCGGGAATATAAATTATCCTGCCTATTATCGTATTCGTGCTATTAACATAATAGCCTGTTTTAGTTTCGAGTTTCATGTTTTTAAAATAATATTGAGTAACCTTTTGCTGTTGCTATTGCTATATCGTCATCTGTAATTCGGTCTTTAACATCTGGGTGAAACTTAACCGACTGCCCTGTTACAGTCTGCATGTTATTAAACAAGTATAGTACGCTTTCTCTGTCTAATAGAGAACTTGCTGCAAGCGTAATGCTCCCTTTCAGGTTCTTCATTCTCAAGTACCTTAAGCTTGGTAATTCTCCGAACGTATAGGTATGATTTAATCCAGTAGAAGGAGCTACGTTAATCATATCCAGCAATTCTATTCTTTCAAGCGATGAACAACCTTGAAACATATAAGTCATATTCGTCACGCTTGACGTGTCAAGAGCAGGGATGGCTGCAAGCGATGAACAACCTTGAAACATATAAGCCATATTCGTCACGCTTGACGTGTCAAGAGCAGGGATGGCTGCAAGCGATGAACAACCATAGAACATATTAGTCATA
>JGI24708J26588_10004004_pt1 | contig 10381 bp, 8 predicted proteins | sample BioPla1DNA2_FD_26588 | JGI IMG/M metagenome (IMG submission 26588) | reverse complement strand
GGGTTATCTCCCCCTTATGCTCCAAAGCGGATTCATCAGTTGCCGGTGCCAATTTCCACCAAGTATTGGCTCTCTATTACCTTATAACTAATTACTATTCTCCTTCACTGCATTTACTATTATTTATTTAATGTCTATCCTACTACGATTAAAAACTTTTGTCAAGGACTTTTTTATAAAATAAAAATTATTTTTTGCTTTTTTCCTGCCAAGCATGTAATAATAATGCTAATCCAATAACACCATAGGCTACAAATACCCTAAAGAATTCACCTATCTGGCTATCACCCATTATGTTTTGTCCCGCCATTGGAGATATGATAAATAGCATATGGAATAGGAAAGTTCCTATCAATGCTTGACCATAGGTAGCTTTTTTAACTGAAGCTCCACCAATTAATAGAGAAGCTACAGCAAATAATCCAACCTGTTCATGGCTACCATAGGTATTTAGGGTACCAATATTTTGCAAGAAAATGATTTGTCCCCATGCTGCTAGTACTGTGGATATGATAACAGCAATATTTCTAGTTCTATCTACATTAATACCTGCTACACTGGCCACATGCATGTCTTGTCCCACAGTTCTCATCTCTTGACCTAGTTTAGTCTTTAAGAACCAAGTTAAGGCTACACATAGTATACCCACTACTATTATAGTACTCACAGGTATGGCTATGCCTTGATATGGCTTAACCTTCCATATATTATCTAGTGCATACCTAATACCCATAAGGTCCATACTGTTTTTAATTCCTACTCCGGTAGACAATAATAATTTTTTATTTTTAAATGGAATAATCGTTCCAGCCATTACTAAAAATACTAATTGATATACACCATTGGCAAAGAAACCTAGAATCATACTGGTAATCATTTCTCTACCCTTTGATTTATTTAGAACTCTACCTGTCAAATAACCTAGTACTATGGCTATGGGAGTGGAAATTACAAATGCAACCATTAATCCAGCAAATCCTTCTATAGCATGATCAGTAATAAAGAACAAAGCCATCTGTCCAGCCATTGCTCCTAATACTATACCAAAGTTAAGACCCAAACCAGCTATTACAGGAATTATTAAAGAAATTACTAAAAAGGAATTCCTTGCTAGTCTACTAATCACCTCATTTAGTACAAAGGTATAGTGAAGTCCTGAAAAATAGAATCCTACCCCACATAATGCTAAAAATACAATGGGTACAATTAAGGAAAATATATGTTCCTTTACATTTTTTGTCTTTACATTTTGTACTTCCATATTATTTTCCATTAGGCTGTCTCACCTCCTGTTTTACGAGTTAAAGCATAGATGATAATACCATTTTGAACAATGGTTCTTATAACTTCTGACATATTTCCTTCTGATAATATATTTAATACAGGAAGGGAAACTACTAATAGTGCCTGGAATAAGAAAGTCCCAACCACAACATGTGATATCTTTACCCTATTAATAGACGCACCACCAATTAGCACAGCTGCTACTGCTGGCATAGCTGAATATAGGGGTGCATTGTATAATTGTAAGAATCCAAATGATTGACTATATACGATGATTCCTATTGCTGCCAATAGGGTAGATAAGATTACACCTAAAACTCTTTGCCTATTTACATTTATACCGGTAGCAGTTGCAAATTTTTCATTTGAACCAGCTGTCTTCATAATCATACCTGCCTTGGTCTTACCAAATATCCATATTACCAGACAAGTTAATGCAAAAAATAACAATAATCCTGTTGGGATAGTGATACCTGCAATTTGAAACTTACCAAGATTGTCAAGTATTTTTTCAATAGAAGATTCTAATGAGACAGTTACCCTTAGACCACTACCTCCAACAGCCCATATTAATTCTGGACTTTTGAAAGGTGCAAGTAACCAAAATATACACATACCTGATACAGCAGAAAAACCTACGTAATTTCCTACTGTCATCTCTTGTCCTTTAATACGATTTAGCATTAACCCATAAAAATAACCNACAATAATAGCTATTGGTGTAGCTACTAGTATGGCAGTTATAAATCCTGTAAATCCTGCTAATTTANACTCAATACTTATTAAAGCACCAATTAATCCACATACTATTCCTAATGGTAGAGCAAAGTTTAAGCCTACCCCTGCCTGGATAGCTGGTACCATAGCTAGTACTAATATACCATTCATTCCAAAACGAGTAAGAATGTCACTTATTAGTGCTGGCATTGGTATAGATAATACAGCAGCAAAAATACATAGAATTAATAAGAATCCACCTATAATTAGTCTAGGATAGCCAATTCCCTCTACAAGTTTTTTTATATCCTGCATTTTATGATACCTCCCCTTTGCCATATTCTCCAGCCATCATTAAACCAAAATCCACATCACTGGCATCAGGTTCTAATACTCCTTCAAGTTTTCCCTCAAATATGATAGCAATTCTATCAGAAATTGAACGCAGTTCAGCTAACTCACTTGAAGTGATAATAACTGTCATGCCCAATTCTTTATTTAATTCCTCTAATAAATCCAACACAATTTTCTTTGCCCCAACGTCTATACCCCTAGTGGGTTCTGATACCATGATAATATCTGGTTCCAATGTCAAGGCCCTAGCTATACAAACTTTTTGTTGGTTACCTCCACTTAACTGGCCTGACAATTGTCTTGGTCCAGTGCATCTGATATCCAATTCCTCAATCATCTTTAAAGCATATTCCCTAATATCTTTCTTTGCCATTATATTCATACCTGCTATTTTTTTAATAAATCTATTTTTTATCTGAAGTGCTGAAATAGCAATATTATCTTCAATGGAATTGTCAAGTAGTAAACCTACACCTCTTCTATCTTCTGTTACAAATGCAATCCCTGCATCCAATACTTCCTTTGGTTGATTAAGTGGTAGAGCTTTACCGTCTTTTATAATTTCACCTGTAGTATTATATAGACCCATAATACCATTAGCTACCCCAATCTTACCCTGGCCTCCAAGACCACCAATACCTAGAATCTCTCCCCTACGAACTTTTAAGTTTAACCCTTTTACCATTTCACCAGGCATATCTACGTTTACATTTTTTAATTCAAGTATATAATCATCCTTGTTTTCTACACTTTTAGTTTTTTTTGTAGTGTTCACATTATCTAATTTTCTTCCAACCATTAGCTCAGCAATTTGGTTCACATTGGCATTTTTTGTCTCTAAATTACAGACAACTTCCCCATCCCTCAATACAGTAATATTATCTGTTATCTCTATAATTTCATCTAATCTATGAGAAATAAATAGGATAGCTATACCTAATTCAGATAGCTTTTTTACTACTTTTAAAAATTTATCTGCCTCTGATTCTGCTAACACTGCAGTAGGTTCGTCAAATACTAATAATTTCAAGTTTTCCTTATCAATCTCCCTAGCAATTTCTATAAATTGCATAAAACCTACTGGCAATCCTTCCACATATTCTCTTTCATCAATAGTCATACCTAATTTATCTAATGCTTCACGACTATCTTTTCTCATGGATTTAAAATCTAAAGTTTGCATTTTAGGTCCCAAAATACGACTAGCTATATTTTCCTTAGTAATTTCTCTATTTAATTTTATGTTTTCTGTAATAGAAAATCCTGGAATTAACATAAATTCTTGATGAACCATACCAATTCCCAACTCCATTGATTCTTTAGGCGTCTTTGGATTTGCAACCTTTCCATCAATTATAACATTACCTTCAAAACCACCTGTATTGTGAATTACAGGCATTCCAAAGAGTATATTCATCAATGTGGATTTTCCAGCACCATTTTCACCAACTAAACCATGTATTTCACCAGGTTTTATGTTGATATTAACGCCTTTTAATACCCTATTGCCGGAGTATTCTTTAATTACATCTTTAATCTGTAACAAGTATTCCGTTGTCAAAATCTTTCCCTCCTTGACAATGATGTCCATAACATTGAGGTTGCCGAATAGTTTGGCAACCTCAAATATTCTTTACCATATTATCTAGCTTGTAGCTAAGCTTTCTTTAATTTAAAATATTTCTAATTCTGAAACAAATGTTAAGAAGTTATCTAAACCTTCTAATGGTCTTAATTGTACTTCTCCACCTGTTTCTTGCTCTAAGAATTTCTTCATTGCATCTTGGTCAAATCTTTCAACTTCACCTTTAGAATATGCAACACCATATTCTACACCAGCTTTAACCATAGCCATACTTGAAGGTGCTACCCAAGTAGCCATTCTGCCTTCATTTCCAGCTGCTGCAACCTTTTCTTTGATTTGGCTTAGCATATAGCCAACATCTCCAGCTTTATCACTAGGAATTTCAATGCCTAGAGCTCCTGGATAAGCATGGTATGGTGATGGACAACATTGCTCTGCAAATACTGCTCCCGCATCTATGATTTCACGGATTAAAGGCTCCATCATTGCACAGTTTGTACCAAAGAAAGCTGTGTTTTCGCCATATGCTGCAATTTGTCTTTTAACATCTTCTATAATAAATTGTTGTGTTCCTGGAATACCAGCATCACCTGTTGGGTCTGGTGNATCCACTTCCACAAATTTNATACCTAATTTTTCAGCAGTTGCTTTCATGATATCTCTACGTTGAGATAATAATTCATATGACATATGTCTTGGGAATGAATAGTGAACAAATGTTTCAGCTCCCATTTTTTGAGAATCTTCTACTATTGTTTCTCCACGTTTTGCTTGGTCAACGTCAAGTACTATATCAGCACGAGCCGCAATTAAGTCTGGGTCTTCATGGGCATTACCAACAATAAATAAAACATCATCTCTAGTTTCCCTTACCTTGTCAATAGCAGGTGCTGTTCCTGGTACAGCTTGTACTACAACAATAGCCTTTACCTCAGGATCTGCTGCTAATCCAGCGATTTGAGCAATTGTAGTTTCTTGCTCTTTCATAAAGTTATCTGGATAAGTTACATGTTTAACTACATCTGCACCGTATCTAGCTACCATTTCCTCTGCTGCACGGAACTCTTCCTCGTTTTGTGATACTGTTGAAGTTGCAAGTCCAATCTTAAATCCTAAGCTTTCCCCTGGCTCTCCTGTTTCCTCTGATACATCCCCATCTGTTGGTGTAGAAGGTTGATCATCTTTAGGTCCACAAGCTGCCAAACCAAATACTAACATAACAACCATTAGTAAAGCCAATAGCTTTTTAAACACAAAAATTCCCCCTTAGTTTAGATTAGTCTAAAAATTTTTATGAAATAATACTCCCCCTTTTTGCCCATTCCTTTATATTATATAAGCTGTTATAATATTACTATTTCCATATAAAAGAAAAGAAGGCAAAACTTTATCACTGCCAACATAAAATTTACAATATATAATTTTACTGGCCGTGAATTTATGGGAATAAATATTACTTCCTTGAATATTGTAAGAATTTAAACTACTATTTATCTGTTGCTTAGATAATATTATGTGTCATTTCACGATATATGGACATTTAATATCCTTTATCTTCAATAACAAAACATTATCTGACAAAAAAATTATTTGTATATATTCTATCTTATAGCAGTAAAAAAATCAACTGAAAGTTTTTGAAAACTTAAAAACTTTTGTTATATATAAGTATACCATTATTTTTTTATTATACTTTTTAAAAAAATTTTTTATATATTTTATAATTCTTTAGATGCACTTTCCCCTGCTATATATCCTGATGACCAGGCCCACTGAAGATTGAAACCTCCACAGTCACCATCTACATCTAATATTTCCCCCGTAAAATATAGTCCAGGAATTAATTTGGATTCCATACTCTTGCTATGTATTTCGTCTGTTTTTATCCCACCTGCTGTTGTCTGAGCATTGCTCCAGCTTTGAGTACCTATAATTTCAATTTGCCAATCTTTTAAAATCTCAACAATTCTTTTTAATTCTTTATGGGAAACTTCTGTACACCTTTTCTGTCTTTGTTCAATGCCAGCCTCTTTTAATATTACTGGGATTAACCGTTTATTTAATAATCCAACAAATCCAAAGTCCAAAGGCCTTTCTGGATTATAACCTAATCGTATTTGTAATAATTGTAACAACTCATCTTCTTCCAAATTAGGAAACATATCTATCTTTATATAAACTTTTTGTCCTTTGTTTAGTTTTTCTGCTGCCTTACGACTTAACTGTAATATTGGAGGGCCTGAAATTCCGTAATCAGTAAAAAGGATTTCTCCCTTTTCTTTTCTAATTATTTGTTCATTGAATAAGACAGATGCCTTGCCAATAAATTTTACACCCTTTAAAGCCTTTAAAAAAGATGCCTTTAATTTTAGCTGAACCAATGCTGGGTAAACATCTGTGGTCTTATGGCCTAGGGATTGGGCCAATAAATACCCTCCACCATCGCAACCAAATTGGGGTGCTGCCTTACCCCCAGTAGCAACAATTACCCTATCACCCTTTATAATCTTATTGTTTTTCAGGTGTGCTTTAAAACCCTGGGCACATTTTTGTATATCAATGACCTCTGCATTACAATATTCTTCTACTCCTAACTCCATTAATTTATATCTTAGAATATCTAGAACACTTGATGCTTGATCTGACATGGGGTAGACCTTTCCATCTTCCTCTACCTTATGGGTTACACCAATATATTCAAAGAAATTCAATGTCATGCCTACATCAAAGGCATTTAATGGTCCTTGTATAGCTTTTTTATTGTTACCATGAAAAAATTTTAAATCAGTATTAATATTAGTAAGATTACACCTACCATTACCAGTGGCCAAAATCTTTTTTCCTACTCTATCCAGTTTTTCTAATATTGTGACCTTTGCACCGTTATTGGCAGCTACAATTGCCGCCATCAATCCTGATGCTCCCCCACCTATAACCAATATATGTGGTTTTCTTTGCATATGAATATTACTCCTTTTCTAAAATAAGTTACCCTAAATTTATTATGTAGTATTAAACTATAATTTTATCCTATACCATGAAGTATTTGCATAAACCTAATTCTATTAGTAGAGGGAAAAATTCCAAACCGATTCAATTCAAAAACTGGGTCTCCCGGTCTTACATAACCTCTATTCGTTGTAAAAGCCATACTATAACCTAATTCTTCTAAAATATCTATATTCCTAGTGTTATATTTCCCATACGGATATGCAAAGTAATCCCCCTTGGTAATTTCTTTATTAAATTCTAAATCCCTTATTAAATAATTGCGAGACTTTGTCAATAAATATGGCTCTTCATCTTCATTCATTTTATGTAGGTCGTGGGTATGATTAGCATATTCAAAGACATCAGAGGCTTTGGTAAGTTGATCCCAACCTATTGCCATTGTTCTCTCCGGTGAAAACTCCTGTGTTTCATCGGGAATTTTATGTGTTATCAAAAACATGCTAGCATTAAAATCATATCTTTTTAATATTGGATATGCATAATGAAAGTTGCTAGAGTATCCATCATCAAAGGTAATTACTACAGACTTTTTGGGTACCTCTATTTCTCCTAAAACAAATTGTTCTAATTCATATAATGTTAGGGTAGTAAAACCCTGTGTATATAAATATTTTATCTGTTCATCGAAAACATCCACATCTAAAACTGCAGTATTGTTAATATATGGGTTTTCTTCATCCTTTAAAAGATGATGATATAAGATTACTGGTACCTCTTCTGCTATTCCTTGGGATAAGTCAAATTCCCTGATAACCTTTTCCCTTTTTCCAATTGCCTCTATATATTTTTCGTAATTTGGTGTGCTATCAAATTCATACTCTATTATTTCTTCTTCCATTTCATCTAATAATTCTTCTTCCATCTCTTCAGATAATTCCTCTTCTATTTCTTCCAACAATTCACCCTGTATTATTTCTTCCATAGGATCTACGTCTGTAAGCTCTATTGTATTAGCATATACATTGGATTCCAGTAATAGTATTGACAATAACAAAATGCAGGCAATTCTTTTTTTCATCAAGTCTTCCCCCTTAAGGTGTTTCCATTTTATTTAAGTTTTTCCTTATTTACTATATCATAACTTTTATTTTCCTGCATCAGAAAAAAATATATATTTGTCGTATTATGACAATAAAATACGTTGATTCTATATACTATAGAAAACTTAATTGCTGTATCTCTTTTTCCTCAAAATTTGTTACAGATAATCCTATTAATCGAATATCTTTCCTTAAATCTATTTCCTCCAATATTCCATTAGCTATGGCAGATAATTCTTCTGGTAGGAAAATAGGATGATTCAATGTCCTACTCTTAGTATGATTGTTAAAATCTGTGTTTTTAGTTTTAATCGTAATGGTTTTTGCAGAGAGGTTCCTTTTGTCTAAACTTTTTGCAATATCCATTGCAAATAAATTTAATATATTACTTAAATAATCCTTATCTTTTGTATCCGTATGAAAAGTCGTCTCCCTACCAATGGATTTGATCTGTCTTCCCACCTCTACTTCCCTATGGTCTATTCCTCTAATCATCTCATAGATATCAGACCCTATCTTTCCTAAAAAATCTACCAAATACTCCCTTGATAAATTCATCATGTCATCTATTATAAAGATTCCAATAGAATTTAGTTTTTTAGCAGTTTTTTTTCCAATACCATATACTTTATTAATGGGTAGTGGTCTTAAAATATCTGGCACCATATCTTTTGTGATTACTTTAATACCATCAGGTTTATTCCAGTCAGAGGCTAGCTTTGCTAAAAATTTATTATAGGAAACTCCAATGGAGAAAGTAAGTCCTGTTTGTTGCATTACTTCTTTTTTTATATAATCAACTATTTCCATTGTTGAGGACTTATTGCTGCTTATATCTAGATACGCTTCATCAATGGATAGAGGTTCTACTAAATCAGTAATTGTATATAGGATATCAAAAATTTCATTGGATACTTTTTTATATAATGAATGTCTTGTAGGTAAATATATTCCGTGAGGACATTTTTGTTTTGCTATAAATATGGGCATAGCAGAATGAATACCATATTTTCTTGCCTCATAAGATGCAGTAGCCACAATTCCCCTTGAACTGGTACCCCCTACAATCACTGGTTTTCCCTTTAGTTTTGGGTTTTCCCTTATCTCTACTGCAGCAAAAAAAGCATCCATATCCATATGTAGTATTTTTCCTTCCATAGTATCCTCTCCTGTTATCTCTTCTCAATCGCTATTTTATAATATATATGGTCCTGTAGACAAATGTTTTGTCTAATGAATTTTTATAAACCTATTTTCCTATAAAAAAAACCTTCACAGTATAATTTTAATACTTTTTGTTCATAATTAAACCGTAGAGTTTTATTTTTAAGAAAGGATGGTGTACTTATGGCAGTTAAAAATGCAATGACAGCAGATTTTTTAAGATCCGCCTATGGTGGAGAAAGTATGGCCCATATGCGTTACCTTGTATGGGGGGATGTGGCTGACAAAGAAGGCATGCCTAATATAGGTAGATTATTCAGAGCTATTGCCTATGCAGAATATGCTCATGCAGATAATCACCTAAGGGAATTAAAGGATGAAAAAGGTGATTTTACTGTTGCAGCCGGTGCAGTATTTGGAGTAGGTAATACAGTAGAAAACCTACAAGGTGGCATTGATGGCGAACTTCACGAAATAGAGCAGATGTATCCAGTATATTTAGAAACAGCTAGATTTCAAAATGAAAAAGGTGCCGAAAGAGCCTTCCACTATGCCCTTGAAGCTGAAAAAGTTCATGCTACCCTTTTTAAAGAGGCACAGAATATAGCCCGTCAAGGGAAGGATATGGACATATCAGCTGTCCATGTCTGCCATGTATGTGGACACACTACCACAGATGGACTACCAGATCAATGTCCAATATGTGGTGCTAAGAAAGAAATGTATAAAGAATTTTAATTATATACTAAAAAACTCGTCTTCTAAAGGCGAGTTTTTATATTTTTTGAAACATATTTCCCTTTTCTCAGTCTATAATTATGATATTGTTTTTACTGGCCAGTAAAATAGAAGGGATAGATTGTCTTGAATAGAGATTTTACACTCTTGTATCAAAAATATAAGGAACCCATATTTTCATATATATATTATCTTTCACGAGATTACACGGAGGCCGAAGAAATTTGCCAAGATGTTTTTTTAAAGGTTTATTTAAATATTGATAAATTTGAAGGTCGGTCTAGTTTTAAGACTTGGGTTTATTGTATTGCCAAAAATACATTTTTGGAATTTAAAAGAAAAACAAAGAAAGAAATACTAATTGAAGAATTTCATACTATAGAAAATTCCTTTAATGTGAATATTGATACTCCTGAAGATCATGTGCTTCAAATTGAATCCCAAGATTTAATTAAAAAAGTCTTAGCTAGAATGAATGATAAATATA
>JGI24708J26588_10004002_pt1 | contig 10390 bp, 10 predicted proteins | sample BioPla1DNA2_FD_26588 | JGI IMG/M metagenome (IMG submission 26588) | reverse complement strand
ATACAGCATTGGACGATGAAAGGGGAAAAGACAAATGATTAAGATTGAAAACATAGAAACTTATGGATGGGAAGCGGCTATTCGGGGAATGCGAAATCCTATGAATTCATGGGATAAGAGCGATACTGCTTGGGTGAATGACCCTGATGCTCAACAAAAGGCGGTTGCATATAATAGTGAAGGATCCGCACTGCTTATCGGTGATAATGATCGAAATCTTATGAAGAGACTTGCTAAGGCCGGAAACGATCACGGTAAATTCTTGAGGTTCATTTGTGTCACCCTTGATATTAATGCACCACTTTATTGGTGGAAAGAATTTGACACCTACAAGGTGGGAACCGTTGCTAATTCATGTTCAACGATGCATAAGATTCATGCCACAACATTTACCCTTGATGATTTTTCTCATGAACACTTGACCAGTGAAAGCCTAGGTGTTCTTGAAAACTTAATATCAATTTTGAATGGAGTAAGAGAGAAATATCTAGAAACGAAAGATAAACAAGATTGGTGGCAAATGATTCAGCTTCTGCCGTCTAGCTACAACCAGCGTAGGACAGTTCATTTGAATTATGCCGTACTAAAAAATATGTATCATGCCCGGAAGAATCACAAGCTGGATGAATGGTTGGATTTTTGTAAATGGGTTCGGGAACTTCCCTATGCAAAAGAATGGATTGTAGGGGATAGTGATAGTAATAATTAAATAAGAGTGACATTAAAGAAGCATCAGCCTTGAAAATTAGGTTGGTGCTTTTTAATAAGCGGATAACGGGAATCGAACCCGCAACGCAAGCTTGGGAAGCTCGAATTTTACCATTAAACTATATCCGCATACTTTAATTTTATAACTTTTGTAAAAAAAGTCAACAAGAAGTAGAGAACTACGATTAAAAAAATCTCCAGATGGCAATAATTAAGTGTAAGCCAATTACAAAAGTTGTTTAAAAATATACAGAAAGGAGGATAAATGAGCTTAATAATACAAACAATAAATTTGTAATTTTGTGGGCGGAAAAATGTAAAACCCATTTACTGTAAAAGGTATAAATAAATTATTATCTGAGAAGAATATAGTTTGAGGTGATAACATGAAAAAGAACAGATTTATGGAATTTTTCAAAGGAAAAGGTTATTATGTGTTATTATTTGTCGGTGTTATAGCAATTGCTGCAGTAGCAATCGTTGGGTCCAGATTATCTTCTGATAGAAAGGAAGAGGATAATAATAATTTTGTGGACTTAAATGATACAGATAATAACATAGCAGCCAGAGATGATAGCAATGATTTGGCTGATAATAACGCAGAATCGGATGACGTTACCGATAATAATCTAATCGAAAACGAAGTAGCCGATTCAGGTACAGAAGAGGAAGATGGTCAGCAAGTTGCAGATAATGACAGTCTGCTAGAGTTTGATGTTTATACAGAAGAAGAGGAAGAAGGTATTGATATTTCAGAAACGAAAGATCCTGTAGAAGAGGCAAATGCAGAGGAAGAAACACAAGAAACAGAAACTGTTGAGACTTCAGGCTCTACAGTAAAGGCAGATAATACACCTGTTCAGGAAACCCTTTCATTCCAGGCTGATAAGGGTCTTCTATGGCCGGTTAACGGCAATGTTATCAAGAACTACAGTATGGACCATACAGTTTATTTTGAAACTTTAATGCAGTACAAATGTAACCCGGCAATTATTATAGATGCTGAGGTGGATACTGAGGTAAAAGCAGCAACAACAGGTATTGTAACGAATATTGTTAATGATACGGAATCTGGCCTAACGATTACTACAGACATTGGAAATGGTTTTAGTTTAGTTTATGGTCAACTAAAGAACGTAGATCTTAAAGTTGGGGATGTTGTTAGAGAAGGAGAAGTAATAGGGTTAATCAGTGAACCTACAAAATACTATGTGATAGAGGGAAGCAATCTTTACTTCCAAGTTCTCGAAAACAACCAAACTGTAGATCCCATGCTATATCTTCGATAAGGTTACGAAAGCAAAAAGTTTGGGTGATTATTAATAGGATTAATAATTCGCCCAAACTTTTTCTGTTTCCATATGATTGTTTTCTTGTCTAAGTTTTAATGTAGAATTGTGCTATGGATTTGACTGCTTTTTACAAGAAGCTAATCTAAACTTGGGCTAGCATTCTTGCCAAAACTAAGACTATGCTTTTATAAGTCTAATTTCATATCTCCAAGCTTGATCCAATTCTTTTTTCTCATAAATTCGGAAACAAGAAGAGATAAAATAGCAGGTAAAATAAAATGTAACAATGCTATCTTTATCAAAACAATCACATAACCTTCGGTTTCTGCCATGGTCTGGAAGGTCATAATCTGACCAACAAGTCCAGAGGTGCCCATGCCAGCACCAGTTGGATTATTAGTCATTTTAAATACTATAGTTGATAGTGGACCTAGGATTGCACTAGAGATGATTGCAGGCAACCAAATAATTGGTTTTTTATAAATGTTAGGAACCTGAAGCATACTGGTACCAATTCCTTGTGCCAAGAGACCGCCCATCTTGTTCTCACGATAGCTTGCAACTGCAAAGCCAATCATATTTGCACAGCATCCTACCGTTGCCGCTCCAGCAGAAAGGCCAGTAAGACCTAAAGCCATAGCAACAGCAGCTGAGCTAATAGGAAGGGTAAGAATCATTCCCATCAAGACAGATACTATGATTCCCATAAGGAAGGGTTCTCGATGGGTTCCAAATTCAATTAATGCTCCAACACTGGTCATAAATGAAGAGATTGGTGGGCCAATGAGTAGGCCAGTTACAGAACCAGAAATAATCGACACCAAAGGGGTTACGATAATATCCAATTTTGTTTTTCCTGCTACTAAATGTCCCAGCTCAATTCCTACATAGGCTGCAATAAATGCACCAAGAGGCTCTCCNGGACCGATTAATTGAATGGTTCCATTTTCAAGAAGAAAGCTACCAGCAGCTATTTTACCTGCAAATGCTCCTACCATACCAGCCGTTGCTGCAGATAATACAACTAAGGGTTTTTCCTTAAACTTATATGCAACCCCGCAACCGATACCTGCTCCGGTTAAAGAGGATGCAGCTTTCCCTATCANTGCTAAGGTATGGCCGATTTCTCCTGGGATAAAATTNGCAATTTGAACAATAATTGTACCAATAATCAAAGTTGCAAATAAACCAAGAGCCATCCCGCTTAAACCATCAATAAAGATTCTGTTTAAATATTCTTTAAATTTTTTCATATGTCCTCCCTAATGTAAAATGTTTTTAATTTATTATGAGCTTAGTTAAAAAATTAAATTTGAAAAAGAAATCTTACGAATGAAGCATTTAATAAGAATTAATGAAAGCGAAAAGCTGACCTTGCCTTATGAGTATACAGCGTTCTTTACAGCTGTCTTGTCAACCAAAGGTATAAAAAATAAAACTACTCATAAAGATAATTTTTTTCTCGAAGTGCTTTTTCTATACGATTCAAAATTATCTGAGTATCTGCCTCTACGGTATGGTGATGAATGTCTCCGGTTAGTTCTTTAAGTGGAACAACCCTCTTTTCATTAATTTTCTTGACAAAATCATAGACATCTTGGCGATTTCGTATAATTAACTCCGTAGTAATCTCACCATAGATTTGATGGCATACCAATACATCAAGAATTCTTCCCCCATGATCAACGAAGGTGCAAAGTTCATCCTCAATCTGATCGGTGGTATGTCTGACTCTAAAGCAGCGTCTTGGTTTCGGAGAATCTGCTTGATATAGAAAATAACCCTTGGTAGAGGAGAGAATATTAATGTCGGAGGCTCTAAGGAGTGCGATATCCTGAACAATTACTTGTCGGCTTACCCCAAGAAGGCGAGCCAACTCACTACCAGGGATTGGTTCCGTACGCATGTTTAAGATTTCTATTAACTTTTCCCTACGTTCCTTTCCTTCCATTATTAACCTCATTTCTACTCATCTTTCATGACCTATAAATTAACTTTTCTTTTCACCAATATTCCTATATAATGATTTAATACAAGTATTATATCATGTGAGATTGCAGTTTGCAAGAGAATCCTTATATGGAAGCGAATTAGAAAAGAGGAGAACTATGTTTCGGTTATGGGCAAAAATATTTAAGAATAATAGAATGTTACGGGATATAGTAATATGTAATGAAGACCCGGAATTAAGAAGAACACAAAAAATATTTGCAGCAATGGATGAGATTTGTCGTAGCTTTGATCTTTCCAAACCCATTTGGCTGGATTCTACGATCAAGGACTTTAAACGTCACGATAAAACAAGATTTACTCAAGATAATTTTATGGAGACCATTGATTTTGACTATCTGGAGATCCATGTGATTGAAGAGGATGAATAAAACCCCTTATGAACATACTACTAGAAAATATAGTCTTTTTGTGGATAAATTGATTAAAAAGGAAAGGTAGTGTGGAAGGGTATGAGGCAAAAAGTACTTTACTTAATCTTAGCATTATTTTTGATAGGTTCTTTGGCAAGCTCTTGTAAAAGAGAAGATGGGTATCAAGAACCATTAAACAATCCGTCCGAAAAACAATCTGTAAAAGAAAATCAAAAGAATGAGAATGATGTAGATCGTAGCGAAATTGTTCAAGCAAAGGATTTGGATGAAAGCGATTTAAATAAGGAGGAAGTAAAGGCCGTGGAAAAAGGTTCTGATTTTAACGATTCTGCTCAAGATAACCTAGATCTTTCTGAAGTACTGGCTAAGGGTGCGTATATAGAAGAAATACATGAAATCGTTTGGGTTTACCCTTCTGGGAAAGTCCTTGATTTGACTGGGGTTGAAAAGTCAATTTGGGAGACTTTGTTTTATGCAGAGGAAATTGCCCAGGATGTGAAAAATCGTATTGTGGGAAAATCCTATGGAGAGAACTGCGATGTTCCCTTTGAAGATTTAAGATATATTCGAGTTCTTTATCAAGGGTTTGATGAATTAACCCATATTGGTGAAATGATTGTAAATACAAAGATTGCTGAGGATGTCGTTAGCATTTTCAAAGAATTGTTTGAACAAGGCTATCCCATAGAGAAGATGGTATTAGTGGATGAATATGATGCCGATGACAATGCTTCTATGGCGGACAATAATAGCTCCGCATTCAATTATCGGAATATAGACGGAAGTGACAACTTATCTTTGCATAGTTATGGTNTGGCAATCGATATTAATCCCAAGTATAATCCTTATGTAAAAGAACGGAATGGAAAAACAGTGGTTCTTCCGGAAAATGGTCTTGAATATACGGACAGAAACCAGGATTGCCCCTATTATATTAAAAAAGGGGACATTTGTTATGAAGCCTTTATAAAGCGAGGATTTACCTGGGGTGGAGATTGGAAAAAGACCAAGGATTATCAGCATTTTGAGATGAAGAAGGAGGATAAGTAATCACTTACTACCTATTATATATATTCTTTACTGGTCTCCCCTGATATTTACGAGAGCCATTTGAAGTCATTGATTTTGATTTTTTATAATGATATAATGACAGTTAATATAAGATACATGCTAGACTAATGAGGAGAGGCATCATGAAACATATCCTGATAATTGAAAATGATCCTTTGATCATACAGGAACTAGAAAAGATTTTATGCAGAAAATACAAAGTAACTGTTATAAATTCAGGAAAAAATCTCGAAGATTATTTAAAATCAAATACTCCTGATTTAATTTTACTGGCAGCAGATATCTCTGGTGAAGACTATCATACAACCTTAAATGTGATTATGGACAGTAAAATAAGTTTGCGGATTCCGGTGATGATGCTTCTATCAAGCAAAGATAGATCTTTAGAACAGGAAGTAAATGCACTAGAAATTGCTGATATAGTTACAAAACCGATTGTGGAGTTTACCTTATTAAAACGCATAAGTAATTGTCTTGAATTGCAGGAGTACCGAAATGGATGGTCGGAGGCAGAAAAATTTCAAGATGCCTTGTCTGTAAGCTTTGCTCAACTGGTGGAGTTTAGAGATGAAGCCACCGGTGGACATATTATAAATACCACAAGATATTTTAGGATACTCTTAGATGAGGTTATGAAGAGAGACAAATATAAGGGTGCGATTTCTCAGGAAGATTATAAAAGCCTGCAGCGTTCGGCATCACTTCATGATATTGGGAAAATTGGTATTAGTGATGAAATTCTTCGAAAAGCTTCTTCCCTAGATTATAATGAATATGAATATATGAAAACCCATACCTTACTAGGAAAGATGGCCTTTGAAAAAATTATACGAGAAACAGGTGGCTCTAGATGGCTTTACATGGCTAGGGATATTGCCTACTGCCATCATGAACGTTGGGATGGTAATGGATATCCGAATGGTTTAAAAGGGGAAGATATTCCTTTATATGCAAGAATACTATCGATTGCTGATGTGTATGATGCACTGACTTCAAAACGATGTTACAAGAAAGCATTTTCTCATGAAGAAGCTGTAAAAACCATAGCGGAAGGAAGAGGAAAAATATTTGATCCAGATTTGGTAGATATTTTCTTGGAAACAAATCAGAAGTTTAAAGAGGTTTTAATCGGGATTATAGAAGCAGCTTCTGAAGAAAAAAGGAGTAATTAATATGTCATATACGGCACTTTATAGAAAATTCCGCCCGGATCATTTTTCAGACGTAAAGGGACAGGAACATATTGTATCTACCTTAAAAAATCAGATAAAGGCCGGAAGAATTGGTCATGCATATTTGTTTTGTGGAACTAGGGGTACTGGTAAGACTACCGTTGCAAAGTTACTTGCCAAGGTGGTCAATTGTGAGCAGCCGGTTGATGGAAATCCCTGCAACGAATGTAGTATGTGTAAGGCGATTGCAGCTCAAACTTCTATGAATGTAATAGAAATCGATGCTGCCTCCAATAATGGTGTGGATAATGTCCGGGAAATTGTAGAAGAAGTGAGATATTCACCGACCGAGGGTCGATATAAAGTGTATATTATTGATGAGGTTCACATGCTTTCGACAGGAGCCTTCAATGCATTGTTAAAGACGATAGAGGAACCTCCTTCTTATGTTATTTTCATCTTAGCAACAACAGAAGTTCATAAAATTCCAATAACAATTCTTTCTCGCTGTCAACGGTATGATTTTAAGAGGATTAGTATTGATACCATTGCTAAGCGTCTGGAAGAGCTAATGGAAGAAGAAAAGATTGAGGCGGAAGAGAAGGCACTGCGTTATGTGGCTAGAGTAGCTGATGGCTCTATGCGTGATGCCTTGAGTTTGCTAGACCAGTGTATTTCCTTTTACTTAGGGAAAAAGCTGACTTATGATAATGTTCTGGAAGTACTGGGTGCAGTGGACACTATGGTCTTTTCGGAATTACTTCAGTTTATACGAAGTCAAAATGTAACAGGATGCATTCAGTTATTGGAGCAGATTGAAAATGGAGGCCGTGAGCTAGGGCAATTTATTATTGATTTTATATGGTACCTACGGAATCTTCTATTACTGAAAAATACAGAAGATGTATCCGATATGATTATCGAGGTTTCCTCTGAAAACATGGAAGCTTTAAGAAAAGAAGCCTCTATGGTGGAAGAGTCCATGTTAATACGTTATATAAAAAACCTATCGGAGCTATCCAACCAGATTCGTTATGCTTCTAGGAAACGGGTAATGGTTGAGATTGCATTAATCAAACTATGTAAACCTCAAATGGAGAATAATCCAGATTCCATATTAGAGAGGATTAGACTACTGGAAGAAAAATTAGAAAATGGTATTATGCCAGTCTATAAAGAAACAGTGGCAACGGTTCCAGAACAGAAAAAAGAGGAGCCTGTAAAATCTACCATATTGCCCCAAGCTCTTCCCGAGGATTTGAAGGAAGCGGCCAGAAAGTGGAAAAGTATAATTTCACAGGTAATGCGAAAATCACCGGCTCTGGGATCGATCCTTCAGGCATCAACCTTAAGTGTCGATGGGAATCAGGGACTGGTAATTGTAGTGACCAATCCATTGGATAAGGAGTTCATTGACCGGGATGGACAATTGGATTTAATAAAAAATACAATCTCAAATCAAATTCAGAAAGAGGTTAATCTTAGTTTAAGATATGTAGACCGAACCAAGGAACGGATGGAGGATGTTCCGGATTTGTCAAAGTTAATTAATATGCCCATTGAATATGAAGATTAATTGAAAATGGAATATTCGTACGAAAAGATAATAATTTAGCAATACAAAATATAAAATTAAGTATATAATTTATATGAGTTTGAAACATATGAAAATGCGAATTATTGAAAGGAGATCATAGAATGGCAAGAAGAGGCGGTTTTCCAGGTGGAGGTATTCCTGGAAATATGAACAATCTAATGAAACAAGCACAAAGAATGCAAAAACAAATGGAGGAAAAGACCAAAGAGCTAGAAGAAAAGGAATGGGAAGCAAGTGCTGGCGGTGGAGCCGTAACAGTGAAGGTTTCCGGTAAAAAGGAAATCGTTTCTGTAAAGCTTTCTGAGGAAGTTGTAGACCCAGATGATATAGANATGCTGGAAGATTTAATCGTTGCAGCTGCAAATGAAGCCCTAAGGAAAATGGAAGAGGAATCCGCTAAAGTTATGGGCGAAATCTCCGGTGGCTTAAGTGGATTTGGAGGATTTCCGTTCTAATGGATCATTATAGTAGTCAAATCAGTAAATTAATAGAGGAACTGTCAAGACTACCGGGAATTGGTGTAAAGACGGCACAACGTTTGGCATTTCATATTATAAATATGCCACAAGAGCAGGTGACCGCTCTTTCCAATGCGATTACAGATGCAAAAAACAATCTGAAGTACTGTAGAGAATGTCTAACCCTAACGGATAAGGAGCTGTGTCCCATTTGTTCGGCTCCCGGAAGGAACAAAGGTCTAATTATGGTAGTAGAAAATCCAAGAGACCTTGTGGCCTACGAAAAGACAGGGAAATTTAACGGTGTTTATCATGTACTTCATGGTGCGATTTCTCCTATGCTTGGGATTGGTCCAACCGATATTAAGCTAAAGGAGTTAATGCATCGTCTCCAAGGAGATGTTGAAGAAGTTATCATAGCAACCAATTCCAGCCTGGAGGGGGAAGCAACGGCCATGTACTTAAGTAAGCTAATCAAACCAGCAGGAATCAAGGTAAGTCGGATTGCCAGTGGTATACCGGTCGGTGGTGACCTAGAATATATTGATGAGGTGACTCTGCTTCGGGCCTTGGAGGGTAGAGTGGAGTTGTGATTTGAGGATAAAAGTTGTATACCTCAAATAAACTTCTTTCATTTTGCAAATTATCGATAGGAAGAAAATAAAGTTCTTGCAGGAAACATGGTTTATTAGGGTCAAGGAAAGCCCTGTAGGCCATGTTTTTTATTAGGATTTTTAATAAGAAAAGAAAATAGATACAAGGCTAAAGTTCAGATAAATCAATGGATGGAGAGATTGATTAGAAAAGAAAATGCACATGAGAAATGGATAAAAACCACTCATTCATCTTCATTCCAGAACATCATTTTAAAAGTACTTTATTTTCGGTTTTTGGGGTGAAAATTAGGAAATGTAAGGACTTTAGAAGTGCAGATTTAAAGGGGAAGGAAATTTAAGAAAAAATGGAAGAGAATAACAGGTTAGTGTTTTCAAGGGGTTGAGGGGTGTTCGTGAAAGAAGTTTATTTTAATTGTGGGACGAGTTTGTTTGATGAACACAAAAGTGTCTAAACCAAATAAACTTCTTTCATTTTGCAAATGTCTGAAGTTAAGTAAATAAAGTAGTTTTATGAAAACATGGTTTAATAGGGAGAAAAAAGCCCTGTAGGGCCATGTTTTTTGCTTAGAAGTTTTAAGGGATAAGGAATAATGAGAGAGGCCGAAATTAAGATAAATCAATGGATTGATAGATTCATTAGAAAATAAAATGGACATGAGTAATGGATAAAAATCACTCATTCATCTTCATTCCAAAATCTCAATTTACAACTACTTTATTTTCATTTTTTACCCTTATTTTTAACTGATAAAAGTACTTTACTTCAGTTACTTTTACTCCATATACAATCATGTTAATTTGTGAAGATTTTGGCGGAGATTACTCAACAGTGGCCTGTCTTATGATCTTCCCTCATAAGCCCGTTCAATACAGCTTTATTACTACAGTTCTACCAGCTGCAGCTCTTTGAGAAAATAAACAATCATTTTTATTAAGCACATTCACAGATTTTAAATTATAATTTAAACACCCCAAAGTGGAAACAAATGTAATACTTTAGTACTAATTGACAAATAACAAAAAATATAATAATATAATATTGAATAAAACATATTCAATATAATATTATTATAGTTTATCCAATTGCATAG
>JGI24708J26588_10003999_pt1 | contig 10391 bp, 11 predicted proteins | sample BioPla1DNA2_FD_26588 | JGI IMG/M metagenome (IMG submission 26588) | reverse complement strand
TTTTTTTGCTGTTAATATCCACAACTCTTCTGGCCGTTGCGGTTAGTTTCGATTCTTTAACTATGGGCATTACTTATGGCTTAAATTCTATTAACATTCCATCGCGTTCAAAGATTGTTTTAAGTCTTGTCTCCGGTGCTACGCTCTTTATATCTATGGTACTAGGAGATGTACTGGAACAACGTCTCAATCCGGCATTTACTAATACATTAGGCGGCTTCATTTTTATTATGCTCGGACTTTACAATCTATGGAGAAGCTATCGCCCGAGTCAAGAAAAAATACTTATCAACTTGAGAATTCCGATTTTGGGGGTTATCGTCCAAGTTTTCCAAGAACCACTAAAGGCAGATAGTGATGGTTCTCATCACATTACAATGCCGGAAGCACTGATTTTAGGAGGTGCCCTCGCCCTCGATGCAATCGCTGCGGGATTAGGTGCCGCGGTTCTGGGACTACCCCACCTTAGTACTACATGTTCGGTAATATTTGCCAGTTATGCCTTTATCTCCTTGGGTCTAAACTTAGGAAAGCATTTCACTGAGTTACCAGCGGGCTATTCTAGCCTGCGTTGGATACCCGGAACAATAGTAATTTTCTTAGGTATCTTTAAAGTTTGTTTTTAAAACCGTATAATTACAAAGATAAGAGCAGAGAATAATTGCAGGGTGAATCTGCTCATGAAGCTGAAAAGAACAGTTTAAGCGTGGCTGGGTTAGTAAATAAGATGTGTAGCTTTCTTCACCTCGAGTCTTTTCGGCCCACTCAAAAGAACGTTGATTATATACACTAAGATGTGTTCATGATTGAGCGAAGTACACAAACACTAATAACCTGGTTTACGTAAAAAGAGGAGCATAGGCTCCTCTTTTGTTTAAACAATTATTTTTCTTCTGCCGTAGGGCTTGTCCCGTTTTTAGGCAGTATTAAATTCAAGATAATTCCTGCAACAGTGGCCAAAGCCATTCCATGCAAATTAAATGTTCCGATGCTTAATTCTGCCCCACCAATACCTAAAACTAATATAACGGAGGAGATTACTAAATTACGTTTATCACCGAAATCGATACCGGCATCTACCAATGTTCTAATGCCTGATGCTGCTATTACCCCAAATAAAACAATGGATATTCCACCCATTACCGGTTCGGGAATTGTGGAAATAAGTGCACCAATTTTTTGAACAAAAGAAAGCACTATGGCGATAATTGCTGCAGTTCTAACAACTGAAACGTTAAATACTTTTGTAATGGCCATAACCCCAACATTCTCACCGTAAGTTGTATTGGGAGGACCACCAAATAAACCAGCCCAAGACGTTGCCAACCCATCTCCGAGTAAAGTACGATGTAGACCGGGATCTCGATAATAATCCTCACCTGTAACACGGCTTAATACCATAATGTCACCTAAATGTTCCGCAATTGTAACAAGGGCAACAGGAAGCATCCCGGCCATGGCTAGAAAGCTAAATTTAGGCGAAATAAATTTAGGTAAACCTAGCCAAGCAGCCTCCGAAACTGCTGTAAAATCAACGGCTCCCCTTGTGATTGCAAAGATATATCCAGCGATGATACCGATGAGAATAGGCACAACGGCAAAGAAACCTTTGAAAAACATGGTGCCCAAAACTGTCACGACNAGGGTGAAAAGTCCGATTTGCACGTTGACGTCTGCTAAAGAGTTACCTTCAACGAATCCGGCCATTCCAACTGCATTTGCCGCAAGCCCTAAACCAATAACCATAATAACCGAGCCGATAACAACTGAAGGAAGGACTTTATCGATCCAATCCAGACCAATGCGAGAAATTATCAAGGCTATAGCGATGTATACTAAACCAACAGCAATCGCCCCACCTAAAGCATACTGAACACCGAATTGAGCCGAAGCCGCAATTAACGGAGTAATAAAAGCAAAAGAAGAACCTAAATAAGCAGGAACCTTACCCTTAGTTATCAACATGAAGATAAGCGTACCCGTTCCTGACGTAAATAAAGCTACAGCCGGATCCAAGCCAGTTAAAAGCGGAACCAGAACTGTAGCGCCAAACATGGCAAATAAATGTTGTACACCTAGAGCCAAATGCTTTCCTACACCTAAATTGCTTTCCTTTTCCAATGCTAAACTCATAATGTCCTCCTTTAACGTCTTCCAAGATTTTGTTGAAGATCTTATTCTTTTTCTAAAATAACCACACGATCGTCTTGATCAATTTCTTGCAAGCGTACTGAGACAATTTCCTTAATGGAAGTGGGCAAGTTTTTTCCCACAAAATCGGCGCGAATGGGTAGCTCCCGGTGACCGCGATCAACCAACACTGCCAATTGAATACATTTCGGTCTACCTAGATCCATTACAGCATCTAAACCGGCTCTAGCTGTTCTTCCCGTAAANAGNACATCATCAACCATTACGACAACTTTACCCGTAACANCCACCGGTACTGAAGTGTGATTTACTACGGGCTGTTCTGCTACGGAAGAAAGATCATCGCGATAAAGAGAGATGTCTAACTCACCAACATCAACTTCCACACCTTCGATTTCCTTAATCATTTGAGCAATACGTTTAGCTAAGGGTACTCCCCTTGTTCGAATTCCGACTAAAAGTAGACGGTCCGTTCCACGGTTATTTTCCACAATTTCATGGCTTATTCTTGTTAGTGCCCGTCGAATTTGCGCACCATCAAGAATCTGAGCTTTTTCCTNAAAAATCTGTTTTCCTCCTTTCTACAAAAAAACTTCCTGCTCATACATAATACGGGCAGGAAGCACTTTTCTCACCGTTCCTTGCCAGCTTCACAGAGCTAACTTAAAGGACCATCATTATGATTGTAGATTACACTAAAAATTAGCATTTGTCAAACAATCAGACGCGCTTTTTGAACTATCTGCATGAAGCGGAAATCAGGATCGGAANTAAACTCAACAAATCCCCCTAAGGGATGATTAAAAGCCAAATAGCAAGAGTGTAGCAGTTGACTTTTTGCTCCTAAGTTATTACGCCTAAACCCGTATATTTCATCTCCGACCAAGGGGTGNTGGATGCTTGCAAAATGTACTCTTATTTGATGCATACGCCCTGTGACTAACTTACAAAGTATTAATGAGTACTTATTGAATTTTTCTTGAACTTGATACTCTGTTTTAGCCCAACGTCCATCGTTGATTATGGCCATCTTCTTACGGTCCTTTACATGGCGTCCGATGGGCTGTTCTATTATACCCTCGTCTTCTACCATGGCTCCGTGCACTAACGCAACATAATGACGATGGATTAAGCGCTGTTTGAATTGCCCGGTTAGATATCTATNGGTTTCATTAGTTTTGGCAATTACCATAAGCCCACTTGTATCCTTATCTAAACGATGAACAATTCCCGGTCGATAAGCCTCCCCTTCGCTGGAAAGGTTATCTAGATGAAAAAGAAGAGCATTAACTAATGTTCCTTNCCAATTTCCCGGACCGGGATGGACTACTAAACCTTTGGGTTTATTCACAATTGCCAACTCTTCATCTTCGAAGACAATATCAATGGGGATATTTTGGGGTTCTAACTCATAAAGGTTCTTTTTAGGGACAATGGCAGAGATTTTATCTGCCNTCTGCAATCGATANCCTGCTTTTTGTGTTACTCCATTTACTAATATATGATCTTGTTCAATTAATTTCTTTATATGGGAACGACTAAGTGACAGCTTAGTTGACAGCCATGAATCTAAACGAATTATCTGCTCTTCATCGAAGGTTAATTCGTAAAGCTCACCGAGTTTTTCTGTCATGAATCACGACCTCCCAGAATAGCAAAGCCGCACCAAGTACAATTGCAACATCGGCTATATTGAAAATAAAAATCCGAATATCAATAAAATCCACCACAGAGCGGTAAAGTATACGATCAATTAAGTTTCCAATAGCACCTGCGAAACTTATGACTATTCCCCAGCGAATGAAAAAGCTTTTGGCCTTGATTTTTTTCCACTGCGTCGCAATTACTACTATAAATGCCAGTGATACAAGGGAGAGGAAAATAACTTGTCCCTTTAAGAATCCAAAAGCTGCTCCTTTATTATGAACGTAAGTAAGATATAAGACGGGAGGAAGCAACGGAATGCTCTCGCCTTCCACCATCTTGCTCATCACTAACATTTTAGTCAAACGATCTGCAATTAAAATAAGTGTTGTTACGATGGCATAAATCAAATATACAACCCCTCCCCTTCTTCAATCAGTTGATAATTCTGCGTCGGGAGGGGTTTTCCTGCCATGGTTAATCTTTTTCAATATAACTGGATGTGCCGTAGCGTGCAACTGCCTCCCAAGCATCTTCTCCATCAAAGCCAACGTTATCTGTCTCGTCTAAAAAAGTTCGCATGAAGGCCGGTGCCATTGATTCCTCCTCTATTGGTCGATCATTGACATCCCTTTCTTCTTGCTCGCGCTTACATTGTATACACAGCAATGCTTGGGGTAGTGCCAGAAGGCGTTTTTGGGATATGGTTACCGCAATTACGGCATAACCCATAATTACCCTCTCTTATGGCATCTAGAGCCTCATCAATCTGGGCGATTTGCTTTCTCGTTGTCTCTAGAAGTCCCAGATCCTTGCTTCGTTCGTAAAGCTCGGTGGCAACATCTGCAGGGTGATTATCGTAAATAGAAAGTTCCGAAATTGAATCCTTCAAAGATTCTCCTAAGCCGTCTGCTTCACTAAGTCGTGTTTCGACTTCTAATAACTCCTTTTTTTCGGAATTCAACATTTGCTTCACGCGGTCTAGATCGTTTCCCATTTTTGCCTCCTAAGGTCTTCCTGCTAATTCATTTTGGACTATGCGGGTAATCTCGGCGATGAATTCCCCCACAACGGGGATGTTTAACGATGCTATAGTACCCAGAATATACAAAAAGAGCGCCCCTACCACAGTAAATCCAATGGCTAAACCAAAACCCCTAAAAATTCCTGCTAGAAAGTTAAGGTAAAACAATCGTTTTGGTTTTCGATACAGCTCAATATATTCTGCAATACTTGCCTTATTTAATGATAAAATCAACTCTTCAAGTTTGACAAAAAGGTTTTGCACCAATCCGGAGCTAATTTTATCCATCGTCCGCACCCACCCTTCACCTTTTAGAATGCACAAACTCCCCACTCGTATACATTACAAGTGGGGAGTTTAGTAGATTGTTATTCAATTGCATCTAAGCAACGATGACATATTCCTGCATACTCCGTATGCCCACTCAATTCGGGGAATGTCTTCCAGCATCGTTCACACCGTTCACCGGAAGCATGTTGCACATCAACTGAAATTCCTTCTTCACCGTATAAGGGTTCGTTGTCGTCTTCAAAGTCTTTAATCTCCACACTGGAAACAATAAACAAAAGACGTAAATCTTTCCTAAAAGCATCTAAAACTTTTTTAAAATGTTCGTTAGCGTAAATGGTTACATGGGCTTCGTTAGCTGCACCGATAACTTTAGCTGCTCTAGCCAGTTCTAAGCCTTTGGATACGACACGTCTAATTTCTAGGAATTCGTCCCAACGAGTATCCAGTTCAGTGTCGAGATAATGTTCAGGTAGATCTTCCCATGTAGAGAAATGAACACTTTTAGCTGTGCGTGCCGCTTCGGGCAGGAAGTCCCAGATTTCTTCTGCTGTAAAAACTAAAATAGGTGCCAAAAGTTGTGTTAGCTCTTTAATGATGATCAAAAATGTCGTTTGAGCTGACCGTCTTTCCTTACTATTTGCAGCATCACAATACAAGCGATCCTTAAGCACATCTAAATAAAATGATCCTAAATCTACAGAACAGAATTGATGTGCCACATAATAGGCAATGTGGAAATCATATTTTTCATAAGCCGTCTTCATTCTACTACTTAGTTTGGCTAACTTCATCAACGCCCAACGATCCAGCTCTTCCATTTCATCATATGGAACCACATCATTTACAGGATCAAAGTCATGGAGGTTACCTAAAATAAATCTGGCCGTATTTCTAATCCGTCTATAGGCTTCTGAAAGTTGCTTTAAAATATCATTGGAAATTCTAATGTCGCCCCTGAATTCTGCGGAGGCAACCCATAAACGCAATAGATCTGCACCGTATTGTTCCCAAACTTCATGGGGACCAACAACATTACCAATGGATTTAGACATCTTCTTGCCTTCGCCATCTACCACCATACCGTGTGTTAATACCGCTTTATAGGGTGCAGTTCCGGTTGTGGCGACGGATGTGGATAGCGAAGACTGAAACCAACCTCTGTGTTGGTCGCTTCCTTCTAAATAAAGGTCGCAAGGCCAAGTGAGTTCCGGTCTGGTTTTTAGAACAGCTCTATGGGAAACACCTGAATCAAACCAAACATCCATGGTGTCTGTTTCCTTTTGAAAAGACGAGCCACCGCAACTAGGACATGTATAACCTGCTGGTAATAGCTCACTGGCATTTCTATTAAACCATGCATTGGAACCTTCTTCACTAAAAATACCTGAAATATGATCAATTGTCTCCCTGGAAGCAATGGTTTCGCCGCAATCACAATATAATACCGGAATTGGTACGCCCCAGATTCTTTGTCTTGAAATGCACCAGTCTGCACGATCTGCAACCATACCCTTAATTCGATCAATACCCCAACCGGGGATCCACTCCACTTGTTCAATGGACTTAAGCATATTATCTCTAAATTGATCAATGGAAATAAACCACTGATCTGTGGAGCGATAAATTACTGGTTCTTTACACCGCCAACAGTGGGGGTAGGAGTGTTCTACAAAGTCTAGCTTAAGCAATGCCCCTGCTTTCTCCAAATCAGATACAACAATCTTGTTTCCTTCAGATAGCTCGAGTCCGCTATATGGACCTGCTTCATCGGTGAAACGCCCTTTGGCATCCACCGGTGACAAAATCGGTAAATCATATTGTAATCCAATAACATAGTCTTCGTGTCCATGACCGGGGGCGGTGTGTACACAACCGGTACCGGCCTCTAAGGTTACATGATCACCTAAGATTACTAATGAATCCCTTTTAAATAAGGGGTGTGTGGTTACAATGCCCTCTAGCTCTGATCCTTTAAATTCACCTAAAAGATCGCTTGCAGTTAACTCTAACTCTTCTAAAACCTGTTCTGCTAGTTCCTTAGCCAAAATCAACCTACCTTTTTCCGTTTGTACCAAGATGTATTCGTAGTGAGGATGAAGAGCTATACCTAGATTAGCCGGAATAGTCCAAGGTGTAGTTGTCCAAATCACAAAATAGGTATCTTCTTCAGATAAAACTCCTTGACCGTCTTTAACAGCAAAACGCACATATATGCTTGGTGAACGATGATCATCATATTCGATTTCGGCCTCTGCAAGCGCGGTTTGACAATCAGCACACCAATATACCGGTTTAAGGGCCTTATAAACATAACCCTTTTCCATCATTTCTCCAAATACTTTAATCTGCTCGCTTTCATATTGGGNATTGAGCGTTAAATATGGATTTTCCCAATCACCCCATACCCCGAGACGGCGAAATTGGTGTCTTTGGATATCCATTTGTTCTAGAGCATAAGTGGCACAATACTCCCTAAATTCTGCCACGCTCATTTTTTCTCTGCGTTTTCCTAAAGACCGCACAGCATGCAACTCTATGGGCAGACCGTGGGTATCCCAACCGGGAACATAAGGTACCTTATAGCCCATAAGGGACCGCGAACGTAAAACAAAATCTTTCAGTATCTTATTTAGCGCGGTTCCGATATGAATATCCGCATTTGCATATGGCGGGCCATCATGCAAAACGTACAAAGGTCTATCTTGCTCTTCGCCAAGTTTTTGAAGTTGTCCGTAATAATCTTCATCGTCCCAACGCTTTAACATGTCCGGTTCTCTCTTTGGCAAATTACCGCGCATGGGAAAATCCGTAACGGGCAATTGCAGTGTTTTTTGGTAGACTGAACCCTCGCTCAAAATAAACAACTCCTCTATAAAATAATAAAAAAACTCGCCCCCCATAAGGGACGAGAGATCCGTGGTACCACCCTAGTTAAGGCATGACAAACATACCTTCACTTTTTTGGTTCTAACGTAACCACCGACTTAGCTTACTCATATTTTCAGCCAGCAACTCCCAGGTGATTTTCCTTAATTATGCGTAGGACCCACTCTCAGCTCTCCGGGTTTTCTGTACCTACTAGTAATCAGTACTGTCCTGTTCATTGTCTTTTTTATATTATCGCCATTATACCTAACCATTACTCCGAAGTCAAATCAAAATCCTTGAAACCAAAGCCCAGTTCGGTTTCTAATCTATTGGGGTCGTACTCTTCTTTGGCAGTATCTTCTGTGCGCTCTGCCCTACCCTCAGATAACCGGGAATCTTCCATGGGCTCAGATACTTCAGTAGCCTGAATTCCATCACGATCTGTGGTTGCTCTGATTTCGGAATATACCTTTGTGCTTTCTAGATCATCGTCGAAAGACTCCTCTTCCGAAACCTCTTCCTCATTTAAGGAACTCCAAATGGATTCCATCGTCGAACGCATCTTTTGACGCAATTGTCTTTCGGCCCATTGTGTTTTAGCTAAACGATTTTCTGCATCTGCCAAAAGCCTTTCCGCTTTCAGCTTGGCCTCAGAAACTAAATGATCGGCCTTTACTTGGGCAGCATTAACCATGTTCTCAGATTCCTGTTGTGCAACAGTTTGAAGTTCCTTCACTGTTTCTTTCGTTAAAGAAATTAAGTTTGAAACGTCCTGCCCTTGATCTTGCGAACCTAATTCCTCACGAACTGAATTCAGTTCTTCTTGAAGTTTCCTATTTTGCTGATAAAGGGTTTCGTATTTACCAACAATCGTAGCCAAATAATCGTCGACCTGATCGGGACAGTACCCCTTAAAGACGCGCTTGAAATTCACATTGTGAATATCCATGGGTTTAAGCAAAATCATTACCTCCTATAAATAACGGTGTAAAATGAGACTAATTCGACCTTTACGCGTTCTTCCACCCACTTCGGATACGATTACTCTACCCCTACCGCGAATGGAAAGAACATCCCCTTCTTCGACACTCAAAGAAGGATTCGAAACTTGTTTCCAATTTAACTTAACCTTCTCAGCCTCAATCTCTCGCACCATTTTTGTACGAGAAGTACCATAACCCTCCGCAGCCACGGCATCGAGACGTAAAGAAGCGACTGTTGCCCTGATCTGCTTTATTCTCTCCGGTTCAATTGCCAGTTGCTCTTCATCAATTTCCTTCACCTTAACCGGAACACGGTGGACTTTGTCCCAATTACTCAACAAATAATCAGCAACTTCACTGGCGACAATAACCTGACAACCGTTTTCTAAAACGAGCAAATCTCCGATTTTTGACCGTTTAAGCCCCGTACCTAAAATCGAACCTAAAAAATCTCCGTGACTTACCTTTTGGAAGTTGAAATTACCCTCTGCTTCCAGAACACGTATGGATGATGGAATGGTTTCTAGAAGGTAAAATTCCGGATAAATTATTAACCGGGCTCTTTCGGCCTTTTTATAGCCACCTTGATAGAAGACTCCAACTTCGGGAATACCACCTAAAACACTTTGGATAACCTTGCGTTCGTAAGGATCAAAGAAATCGCTGGTCTGGGGGCGATTGGTTTCCCAAGCTAACTTAGCTAATTCCATGGCATGTCGCCCTAAATGAAGTTCATCTTCGCCCTGCAAATGCCCTAAAAGACGATCACTATACACCTGCACGTATCCCCCTTGCTAGTACAACCCTAATCGGAAAATAATATCTACTAGTAGTTTTTTAAACAATGGATAAATTAAACGCAAAACCAAAAACAAGATTAAGGGGGAAAAATCAATGTTGCCAAGTGGAGGAATTATTCCTTTAAACAGACGAACTAATGGTTCGGTTATTGCATGAATAAATTTTACCACCGGGTGTCCGTAATCCACATTTGGAACCCATGATAAAGCGAACCTGGCAATCAGGATCCACCAATAGACCTGAAATAACACATCCAAAAACGAGACTATAAGCAATTAATATCCCTCATTCCTGAGCATTTCAAAAAAATCAGTTTCTAAATCACCTTCGATAATGACCGAGCTCGGTGTGAAACAAAAAATTGTCTCCCCTAACTTTCGCATATTACCATCTAGGGCATGTGTTGCTCCGCTCATAAAATCTACGATGCGCTGAGCCTCATTTTTATTCACCGAATGCAAACGTAAGATCATGGATTTGCGATTTCTTAGGTAGTTAACATACATTTTCACATCTTCGAATGCAGTCGGCTCCACAATATGCATTTTTGTATGACCGCTTTGACCGCCCGCTAATCCCACGAGGTTAGGTTTGCGGGTATTTGTCTGTTTTTTTCGCTCCCGACTAAA
>JGI24708J26588_10003996_pt1 | contig 10395 bp, 6 predicted proteins | sample BioPla1DNA2_FD_26588 | JGI IMG/M metagenome (IMG submission 26588) | reverse complement strand
AATCCACATATCCAGGAAGGAAATGGGATCGTTATAGTCACCAAGCCAGCCGTTACGAGCAATCTGATAATCACCGTTTTTACGGGTATTGAGGAAAGTATTCCATTCCTGGGAAGCCAGATTAACTTCTACGCCTAATTGAGCCCACATCTGCTGCAGTGCTTCGGCAATCAGGCGATGGCCGTCACTTTCCGGATTGTAGAGATACTCTACAACGGGGAAGCCTTTACCGTCCTCGTAACCGGCTTCTTTCATCAGTTCTTTGGCACGTGCCAGATTCTTTTCATAGGCGTCTTTAGATACATCAATATAGTCGCCGCCTACTTCACGGAATTCTTTTGTGGGATCAGCATCAGACAGACCGGTGGGAACGAAAGCACCTGCCGGCTGCTGTCCTGCTTTACCGATGTTTTCCACGATATAGTTACGGTCAATGGCTAAACTAAAAGCTTCGCGGACCAGTTTATTATCAAAGGGCGGTGCTTGGGTGTTAAAGCTGACATAGTAAGTGCCCAGTTGTCCTTGAATATAAAACTCGTCACTGTCTCTCCAGGAGTCAATTTCCTCTGTGGGCAGGTCGTCAGCAAAGAGGATTTGTCCTGTTTTAAATGCGCCCAGAACGGAGTTAGCATCAGACATTAAGATAAATTTAATCTGATCGGGTCCTAGAACATCGTAATTCCAGTAGTTTTCGTTCTTCTCATAAAGCATATGGGAAGAATCTACCCACTCAATTAATTTGTAAGGCCCGTTGCCTATATAGGTTTCCGGAGCCAGAGCCCAAGCTTCACCATGTTCTTCAACAATGTCTTTTTTCACAGGGCTGAAGGTGGGAAAAGCAGTTAACTCAAGGAAATAAGGTGTTTTGGCCACTAGATTAACAACCAGAGTTTTTTCGTCAACGGCTGTTACATCCAGTTTACCATCTTCATAGCCTTTAATAGATTCGAACATGTAGGCATAATCTGCCCCTGTGTTCGGATCGATGGCTCTGTTCCAGGAATAGACAAAATCTTCGGCTGTCAACGGTGAACCGTCGCTCCAGGTCAGACCGTCCCGCAGTGTAAAAGTATAGGTCAGCCCGTCTTCACTAATGTCTACTTTTTCAGCCTGTCCCGGCACAGGAACACCGTCTTTATCCAACGTATAAAGTCCTTCAAACGCATGGATAATCAGGGTAGCGCCGTCAACGGCAGAGTTTAGTGCCGGATCAATAGTATCCGGGTTCGGCCCTACGTGTACGTTCAGAACGACAGGATCAGAGCCTTTTGGTGTGGTTTGACCGTTCTCATCATTACCCGGCAGGTTGTTATTATTATTACCGGCACAACCTGCCAAGGTTCCTACCAGCAGTAGTAATGCCAGCAGGATTGACAGTTTCTTCCTCATCTTTCTTTCTCCTCCTAAATTTTAGATTTATATGATATATATTCAGGCATGTATCCATGCCCAAATCTCTCATTAACAGCAGTGGTGACAGGCAACAAAGTGACCTGCCGAAACTTCACGGAATTCAGGTTCTTCTTCAGCACAAAGTTTTGTTGCATATTGGCAGCGTGTACGGAAACGACAGCCAGATGGCGGGTTTAGCGGGCTGGGAACATCTCCCTCCAGCACGATCCGTTTTCTGTTACGGCTGGTTTTGGGATCTGCAATGGGAATGGCGGAAATTAAAGATTTTGTGTATGGATGCAGACTGTGGAAAGTCAACTCATAACTGTCCGCCAGCTCCACCAGTTTTCCTAAATACATCACACCGATACGGTTGGAAATATGCTTAACCACGGACAGATCGTGAGCAATAAAAAGGTAAGTTAAGCCCAGATCAGACTGCAACTCTTCAAACATATTAATAATCTGTGCTTGAATGGAAACGTCCAAAGCAGAAACAGGCTCATCACAAACAATAAATTCAGGATCTACGGCCAAAGCCCTGGCAATACCGATACGCTGCCGTTGCCCGCCTGAGAATTCATGGGGAAAGCGGTTAGCATGTTCAGTATTGAGTCCAACCTTATCTAAAAGATCATAAATTTTATCTTTCCGTGCTTGTTCGCTCTCAGCCAGCTTATGAATATCAATGGCTTCACCGACAATATCGCCCACAGTCATACGCGGATTTAATGAGGCGTACGGATCCTGAAAAACAATTTGCATTTTCCTGCGGTAGGGAAGCATATTTACATGAGTAATATCAATACCGTCAAAGAAAATCTTCCCGGCTGTGGGTTCATGAAGACGAATTATTGTTTTACCTGTAGTAGTTTTGCCACAACCTGATTCTCCCACAAGTCCTAATGTTTCCCCTTTGCGAATGTAGAAAGAAACATCATCAACTGCTTTAATAAAACGTCTTTCAAATAACCTGCCGCCCGGTGCCGGAAAATACTGTTTTAAGTTTTTTACTTCTATTAACTTACTCATGATCTAACCTCATTTTTTAAAGTTTCAAAAGCTTCTTTTTGCCGCAGCCAACAGGCGCTGTAATGCTCCTCTGTAATCTGGGTATAGGGCGGCATTGCTCGCAGGCAGATTTTCATACAGCTATTACACCGGGGTGCAAAAGGACATCCTTTCGGCGGCATCAGCATGTCCACGGGCGTACCTTCAATGGGAATCAGTTTTTCATGTTTTTCGTCAGTTAGTTTGGGAATACTTTGCAGCAATCCTTTAGTATATTCATGTTGCGGATTATAAAAGATATCGTCTGTGGTACCATACTCCACAATTTTACCAGCATACATTACGGCAATTTTTTCACAGGTGCTGGCCACTACACCCAGGTCATGGGTAATAAGGATAATGGACATGCCAATTTTTGTTTTCAAATCCATCATTAACTCCAGGATTTGCGCTTGAATTGTTACGTCCAAAGCTGTGGTAGGTTCATCGGCAATTAACAGTTTTGGTTCACAAGCTAAAGCCATGGCAATCATGACCCGCTGGCGCATACCGCCGGAAAGTTCGTGCGGGTATTGACGCAGACGTTTCTGCGGGTCGTTAATACCAACTAACTGCAATAATTCCAATGCCCGTTCACGAGCTTCCTTTTTATTTTTTTTCGTGTGCAGCAAAATAACTTCTTCGATTTGATTGCCAATGGTATAGACAGGATTAAGGGAAGTCATGGGGTCCTGAAAAATAATGCTAATCTCATTACCCCTGATGTTTCTTAATTCCGCTTCTGTCATTTGATCAATCCGATGTCCGTTAAAATAAATGCTTCCCCCAATGATGCGCCCGGGATGCGGGACAAGCCCCATCAGTGAATAGGCCGTCACAGATTTACCGCTGCCGGACTCACCGACAATACCCAGCACATCCCCTTCTTTCATGCGAATAGACACATCATTTAAAGCTTTTACTTCCCCTGCGGGCGTAAAAAAGGAAAGTCTTAAGTTTTTGATCTCAACAAGATATTCATTCATATTCATTCTCCTAATCCTTAAGTTTTGGATCAAAAGCATCCCGCAGGCCATCACCAAAAAGGTTAAAGGCTAAAATAATAATACTGATGGTAATGGCAGGAGCAAACAAACGGTATGGATAAGTGTAAAGTCCATCCAATGCTGCTGAAGCCAGTGATCCTAAAGACGGCATCGGTGCCATTACGCCCAAACCTAAAAAGCTAAGGAAGGTTTCTGTAAAGATGGAAGAAGGAATTTGTAAAGTTGTCGTCACAATTAGTGTGCCGATACAGTTTGTCAGTAAATGTTTGCGAATAATACGGCTGTGGCTGGCCCCCAGGGCCTTGGCAGCCGAAACATATTCCAACTCTTTTAAGGTCAGCACCTGACTGCGCACAATCCTGGCCATACTTACCCAATAAAGCAGCGAAAAAACAATAAAAATACTGATTAATCCCACACCGACTTTATTAATCCAGGCAAAGGCAGGAAATTCCGCCAATTTCTGCAGGGGATATTTTAAAGTTACCGACAGCAAGATAATCAGTAAAATATCCGGAACAGTGTAAATAATATCTACAATCCGCATCATAATGGTATCCACCCAACCGCCGAAGTAGGCGGCGACAGCACCATAGATTGAGCCAATGACAAGAATAATGGCGGAGGCTACAATTCCGACTAGTAGCGAAATACGGCTGCCCATCATGATACGGGCCATAATGTCGCGCCCCAAAGTATCTGTACCAAAAATGTGGGGAAATACTTTTCCGCCTTCTGCCATGATGGCTTTTTCTGTTTCTGAATACTCAAAAGGCGCCAGTGATTCACTTCCGCGGATTTGCTCATAGTAATTATAGGGATAGAAATAGGGTAAAACGAAAGCGAAAAACATCATAAATAAAACGACTATGAAACTGGCCATACCCAATTTATTTTTACGGAAACGGCGAATGCCGTCCTGCCAAAAGTTGACACTTTCCCGTAATGTCACCAAGTCCTCTTTTTCCTCTTCGCTGGCAGGCAAAAAATCTTCCGCTTTTAAGTGGAAACTTAATTTCCACTGCGGACTTTTATCAAGTTCAGTATCCTGCATAGGGTTATTTTGGTTCATACCGTGCACCGCCTATCTAATTAAGATTAATCCGGGGGTCAATTATTTTATAAATAATATCTACAAGCAAATTCATCGTCACAATTAAAAAGGCCAAGAAAATAGTTGTCCCCATAATTAACGGGTAATCCCGTCCGGTAATGGAAGAGACAAAAGAGTCGCCCAAGCCGGGAATAGTAAAAATCGTCTCTACAATGAAACTGCCTGTCAATGCATAAGCCAATAGCGGACCCAGGTAGGTCACAACAGGCAGAATAGCATTACGAAGAGCATGTTTAAAGAGAGATTTTATTTGCGACAAACCTTTGGCCCTGGCTGTACGCATGTAATCCTGGCCTAAAACGTCCAGCATACAGGAGCGCATTAGCCGGGATATATAGGACATGGGGTAAAAAGCCAGCGCTACCACCGGCATAATATAACTACTGGTAGTATTTAAGCCAAAAGTAGGCAATATCTCCAGCCTTACTCCGAAAAAATACAAAAGTAAGGTGGAAACAACAAAACTAGGGATGGCAATACCGCAAGTGGACAAAAAGATAATAACATTATCCAGCCATTTGCCTCTATTTAAAGCCGCAATGGAACCAAAAAAGACTCCAAAAACCACAGCTACCACAATGGCCATTCCGCCCACTCTTGCGGAAACAGGAAGTCTGGTGGCAATAATATCATTAATCTCACGGCCCCGCTGCTTTAAGGAAGTACCTAAATCGCCTTGCAATAAACGGAGCATATAGTTTTTATACTGTATATGCACAGGCTGGTCCAATCCGTATTTGGCCTCCAAGGCAGCTAATGTGGCCGGAGAAGGTGCTTTTTCCGCCAAAAATGGGCCGCCCGGCACCAAGAACATTAAAAAGAATGTCAGGGTGGCTACAATCCAAATAGTAACTACGGCCAAGACCGCCCTTTTAACAAAATACTTAAGCATCAAATATCCTCCTAACGTAATGGCTTGCACCAAAGTTCACAAGTAAATAAGACAAGTTAAGAAAAAAGATTATATCAACACACAAGAAAAGCTTGCTCTTTGCAAGCATCAAGGCGACATATAAAGATGCGGCTGCTAAAATCACCTTTTATTTTATCTCATTTTATTATAATTCGCAGCAAAAATAAATTTCCCTGCCGCAAAATAACAGAAATTTTTACAAATAACGACGTTATTTTCCGCCAAAAACGCTTTCCATATCTTTTTTTTGTACTAAACCTACCCCAGGTTGATCTGGTGACCGCCTAAGATTTTCGCGGTTTGCGGGTCAAATGTGGTTATAATAAGCTGACTTTTTTCCGCAAATTCTTGCAAAACCCGAGCGGCAGAAATTTTTCTTTCCGGATCCAAATCCACCAAGGGGTCATCCAAAACAAGGAAACCTTCATTTTCCTGCAACAAGCATTGTGCCAGAGCCAGGCGCAGTGCCAGAGCCACACCGCTGACGGTGCCGCAGGAAAGTAATTCCAGCGGTAAAGGTTCCGCTCCGTTATCAAAAGCAATGCCTTCAGGTAGCGCTCCGTCCATCTGCACATGTTTGTAGCGATGCCCCGTCAAGGGCGACAAGTTTTTGACAAACTGCTCCCGGAGGGGTGAAAAAGTATCTGTATCCAACTCTTCTTTTAACTCGTTAAATTCTTCCGCTACTACAGATAAAGCTTTTGCCTCTTCTTTCAGAGTTTGTAGTTTTTTTCCGGCAACCTGTAAAGCTTGTTCAATTTCCTCCGGTGAGCTCTCTGGCATATTACTTTCTGCCCGGATTTTATTTTCTTTCAAGGTAAGCAGCTGATCCCTTAACATCTCTTTTTCCTGTCTGAACTCCGCTAACTCCTGCAGAAAATCCTGGGCACTATTATATTCTTCCGGTAAAGGAGTCAACTTTTCCAATGTTTCCAGGATTGTTCTACTTGCACTTTTTAATTCTACCATTTCCTCCAACAATTGATCAGGACTCTCGTATTGATCCTGCCAAGTTTTTAGCTGTGTTTGCAACTCTTCTATTTCTGCAGTCAGCTCTTTCAGCTCCCACTCTTTCTCGTTAATCTCCGTTTTGATTACCACCAGGTCACGGGCAAATTTTTCTTCCCCTGCTTGCTTCATTTCTGCTTCCAGGCCATTAAAATCATGGCCTTGTAGAACTTCCTCCAGGCGCTTTTGCAAAGTTTCCACTTTAATTTTCAATTCACCGGCTTTTTGGTTAACTGAACGTGCTTCTTCCACTGCAGACAGACCCAAGTCTAGCAGCTCTTTTTGTAGTTCCTTTTCCAGCGTCTCCACCTTATTGAGCAATGCTTCCACATCTTTTTCTCCCGACTGCACGTTTAAACTCCAATCCTCTGTCTCCAGGGAAAAAAGTCCCTGGGCGGTAAAAATGTTTTTGCCCTGCACCTGCCTGGTGATTTTTTCTGTAAAAGCAGAATGTACTTTTATCTCCATCTCATTTTTGGTGTCAAATCTTATTTGCAATTTCATGCCGCTGATTTCTGCTTTTAGCCCGGCCAATTGTTTTTCTTTTTTTGCCAATTGTTCCGAAATCTCATTTGTGACAGGGGGCAGTTTATTAAGTTCAGCTTTAACTTCATGCAGTTGTTCATTTAGCTGCCTGGCATTTTTGTATATTTGCCGTTTTCTTTTCAGCTCCTGCTCCTTTTCAGCTTGCTCCAATTCTTGCTTTAATTTCTCTATTCTTTTTTCCGTTTCCGGTTTATTTTCACTTAAATATCGCAAACGCTCTGTTTTTTGAGGCCATTGTTGCATAACTGATTTTAACTGCTCCAGCTTTAAATTACAGGCTTCAAGTTGCGGCTCCAGAGCATTTCTCTGATTCATCTCATTTTCTAATTTTGCCATAGTCTTTTCTTTATCGTCAACAAGACTGTAAGTCTTTTCAGCTTCTTCAAGCTGTATAACAGCCTTTGCCAAGGCTTGTTCCGCCGTCCTGGCTTCCTGTAGTTTTTGCTGCAACTCCCGCATCTCATAATATTGCGCCAGGATTTTACCTACATTACGCCGGTGGGGATTATCTATGTCACGTCCGCCCCGCGGGGCATCCCTGTCCAGATCCCAATTGTTTACCAAATCATTAAACCTTTCTTCCAGTTTCCGCTCCAAATCATCCATGGAAACACCGCCTGATTGCAAAACCACGGCACGCAGCATGTCCGCCACCGTGCCCAGGGCACCCTGATCAGCTTTGATGCGCTCTACCGTGTTTGCCAGCTCATCCTGGCGGGCCAGAAAAATCTTTTCATAAGTCCCTCTGCCAAAGCAAAGCAGTGCAGATAATTTTTTTTGCATGGCGGACTCATCAGTTATTTCAGCACCATTTTGTATAATCAAGCTGGCTTTTCTTTCCGCCCCCCAAGCACAGGAAAGTTGCCAAATTTCATTGGTTCTGCCATGGACCAATTCCACTGTCACCCTGGCTGTATCCCCATCCGGGTAGGGTAGGCACGGGAGAATGATATTTTTCCAGTCTTGTGAGTTTCGCTTTACACCGGGCGGGATAAAAAGGGCTGCATAAATGGCATTGACAAGTGTTGTTTTACCGGCTTCGTTTGGTCCCACAACCACATTCAGGCCCGGTTTAAATTGACATTGCAGGCGGGAAAATCCACCAAATGGTTCCAGCTGTATTTTATTGATGATCATTTATTTTTTCACCTCCTGCAGCAAGGAATAAGCCATTTGCAAGGCCTTTTTATCCTTCCTTTTTACCAGCCGTTCCAAGAAAAGGTACGGGAAAGACCCTTCCGGAAAAAGTTCCGCAATGGTTTCGGGACTGATTTCCAGTTGCAAGTTTGTATCATCCCATTCCAGGTAAAAAAGTTTCTCTTGTAGTCGATCCCGCCACTGTAGGCGGTTTTCAAAATCTTCCCTGTTCAGTATTCCCTGCAGTTTTACCCTCACTAAAGTGCTTTCCCCTGCCTCTGTCAGTTCCTGCATAACTTCTGCAAACTCCTCCGCAGAATTAATAGTTCTTTCCAGATCAAGAAAACGATAAATTCCTGTATTTATTGCTTTTCCCGTCACATTGCCGTCCTCACCCAGCTTTACCAACCAGGCCGATCCTTCATGGCGGCAATCAAAACCGTCCGGCTCCGGGGTACCGCAATAGGCAAAGGGAGTGTTAACAAATTCTGCTGCGGCAGGAACCCGTACATGGGTATGGCCCAAAAACCAAAAGTCAAGCCCTNTTGCGAGCAATTCGTTTTCCTGCATCGGGTAGTACTGCCGGTCAAAATCAGGAGAATACCCTTCCACGGCACCGTGAGCTATCCCCAAATGCCAGCGTGCAGGTGGTTTTTCCGGCAAAGTAAAAATCCACTCCAGGGAATTTTCCGCTGAATGCTTGGCCTGGCAAGGAGCGGGATATAACACCACATCCAAGCCGTAATCTGATAAAGAATACGGTTTTTTCACATAAAGCAAAATTATATTGTCAGCAGCGTAAGTATTAAACTTTTCCCAGAGAAAACTACCGGGGTGATAATAATCATGATTACCGGGAAGTACGGCACAAACACCGCTAAAGTCGGATAAGATCTCTGCTGTCCGCAGGATCTGTTCTTCTTTAAGCCTGGGCCGTTCAAACAGATCGCCGGCTACTACAAACAAATGGCATTTCTCCTCATTGGCTTTACTAACCATGTGCTCAAGCACCCGAAAACGGGCTTCAATCAATTCCTGCCTAATTTCAGCACTATATCCTCTATTTGCAAATTGCATGCCTAAATGTAAATCACCGGTATGAAAAACTTTTATAGTCATAGTCAATTCCACCTTGCCACCTTTGCAAATCCGATAATTTGGACAAAGGGAAAGCAGGTGCCCTTTTTTTGTAGGCACCTGCTTTTCTTGCCCCGAAAAGTACCTACATATCCATGAACATACTGGCTGTACTGCAGCGGTCATGATATTAGGCACATAAATCCTTTTTCGCTTTAAGCTTCATCATAAGCACGATGGAGTATTTCTAAAATAGTTTCTTTTGGTGTTTCTTTGGGAATAAAACCAAAAGTATCATCGTTAAGGGCTAATTCGGCAACTTTTTCCAGAGTCTCTTTTTCAATTCCCAGATCTTTCATGGTGGGAATGCCAATTTCTTTGGCAAGAGCTCTGACTGCATCGGCAACAGTCTTACCTGCTTCTTCCGGAGATTTGCCTTCCAGATCTAACCCCATGGCTCTGCCCATGACTTTAATTTTATCGGGAACCACATCAGAGATATATTCAATTACATACGGGGTGGCAATGGCACAGGCAATACCATGCGGGATATGACAGATAGCACCCATGGAGTGGGCAATGGCATGTCCCAGATGTAAAACAGTGTTTTCAAAAGCCATACCGGCCAGGGTAGCAGCAAAACTCAAATTAGTCCGAGCTTCAATATTGCTACCGTCCTTTACGGCGATGGGTAGGTATTTATATACCAGGGAAATAACTTTTTCTGCCAGCATATCGCCCATGGGATTGGCTAAAATGGTTGTCATTGATTCTACCCCGTGAGCAAAGGTATCCATGCCGGTTGTGGCTGTTGAACTGGGTGAAAGTCCCAGGGTAAAATCAGGATCAATAATGGCCAGATCGGGTAAGCAAGGCGGTCCAATTACCCCACCTTTAACGCCCCTCTTTGTATCGGTAATGACGCTGACAGAGTTGGCTTCACTACCTGTACCGGCTGTTGTGGGAAGCAGGATTAATTTCTTGCCGGGGTTCATTTTAATGCTCTTATCCAGGTAACGTGTAATAGGAGAAGGGTTGCCTAAAAGAACGTTAATGGCTTTTGCTGTATCTTGGGCACTACCGCCGCCGATACCGATGATTCCGTCCACATTTTGTTCTTTAGCAAATTCTGCACCCCGTTCAACAATAAC
>JGI24708J26588_10003993_pt1 | contig 10397 bp, 3 predicted proteins | sample BioPla1DNA2_FD_26588 | JGI IMG/M metagenome (IMG submission 26588) | reverse complement strand
CCGCAGTACCTGTGTTCTGCAGTGAATTTGAAAGTGTAAATATGGTCAAAGCCCTTTGGTACAAGGCTTTGACCTTTGTCTTGTCACAAGCAATTCTTTTGCAGTAAGCTTGCTTTAGTTTTTTGCAGTAAGATCATCCATTACATCCAATCACACCATACCTTTTATCTGGTCTTTTTTCACATGTCATCAATGGTGTAATTAACTTCACAACGACAATTATTCAGAAAAGTTATCCATCGAATTCAAACTTGTCCACCTTCAAAGTTTTGCTATTTTCAGACACTGTTCGTACCGTTTCTTCTGAAAATCCTTCACTAGAAGTTGCAGCAACTTCTAGTGAAACTTGTACACGACTTCCTTCAGCATTTATAAGGTGACTAATCACTTCTTCTATTAATTTTTGAACATCTCGATTAATACGAGTTATATCGAGATCGGCAGACATATGGAAGTTTGCAATTTTCTGGGTTGTCACATCCTCAGCTATATTTCCACTACCGTTTGAAGGGTCGATAGGATAGACACTTATACCTCCTGGAACTGTAATATCATCGGGCTTATATTTGTTCTCTTTCTCCTCTTCCACCTTACGCTTCGCATCATCTTCATCTTGTTGTCTTTTTGCAACATCAACTTTTACTAAATAACCCGAATGTTCGATAGTCCCCGCATATTGATTAAAAATCAGACCTATATAACGATCTTCAGCAAATCCAGAAGCAAATGCAAAGTATTCTGTTGAATCCAAGCCACTGCGAATAGTCTCTTCAAATACGCTTATATTAGCCAAACGAGGTAAATAACAATAGGTACAAAGGTAGTCCCAAAGTGCTTTGACAGAAATATGATCTTGATCTCTCCATAATAAATTATCTAATTCCATCTTTAACAAAATCGGTGCCCAACGATCAATTACTGCTTCGTTTTTCAGCATGGCCTTTGCAGCTTTCTGGACAATTGTCTCATTACCACCGCTAATGCGATTTATATCCCATTCAATAGTTTTCATATCAATACTGCGATCGATCATTGGTATCAACAACCAACAATACGTTTCTTTTATACGACTATTCACAGTATCATCACTACGTCGTAAGCTATTTTCTGTCTCACGATTTTGGGCTGCATCAAGATTAAGGTCTTCACTGTCTTCTTTGATTGAACGCCATGCTAAAAATCTACGTACTTCTTGCTTAAGAGACACCATCAAATCCTGATCGGGAGCTACAAAAGCTAGCATGTTACGAAATATTCTTGGACTGTTACCTCTGTTATTTAAAATGTCGTTTATGCTTAAAAGCGCTGGATTGTTTTCAACATTTGCTTTAAACTGATCTTCCGGTCGTAAAATAACCAATCTGGTACTTTGTTCATCAGGGACGTCTAAAGAAGATGCAGGACAAATATGGACCCCAGAGAAAGGGTGTTCTTTGCGGAATTTATGCAATCTTTGTTCAATCTCGTATTCCACATCGGGTTCAGATACTTGAGTGGCCCTATCTTCTGCCGTTTTACGAAGTGTTGGGCGATTATCATACCAATATCTATCGCCTGACGGATTCGAATACAAATAAGAGAGTTCATTACGTAATGCATTAATTGCGTCATTAAAGATAGGTATGCTTTCTCCCGGTTGCACAACTCCTAAGCGAATGCGCGATGTTTCAATTCCTCGCACCGTCTGTTCCCGCCCAGTAGGTGCACTGCCAAGCATAATTGTCCGAGATACTCTACGGGCGCCCATATATCTGCTATAATGTGTACCCGGTTGGTCTTTCAGGTAGGGAATTGAATTTCTGCCATCAACTTCTCTGTCTACAATACTATTCCAATTTTCCGATAGATGCCTAGTAAGCTCATCTCGAACACTAGGAACATTCATTGGAATGGAGCCGGGCATAATCAGTAGACTACCATCATTCCCCATCCATAATTCATGAATTACCGCTGCCATTAAACGAAGCACACCACGTGTTCGTTGAAATCGTTCCAAAGTTGACCAGTCTTGATATAGCCGATCGAATACTTCAGGGTGTATTGGATAACAAGAAACTAAGCGCTCCTTATAGCCAACCTCCTTAGCTTCCAATGGAAAATCACTAGAGTTTTCTGAGTACATACGACTAAAAGCGGAACATACCGTTTCTCGTGCGTCTGGGTCTTTACAATTTAAGAAAAGACGTCGGCGCACCACTTCAAAGCCTTCGCTTGCGGCTACTGGTTTCCAAATAGCCTCCATTCTTCCGAAGGTGTGCTCAATTGTATCTAAAGCAATTTTCCCAGCATCGCCACCAATCTCAATAACTGATTCTGGGATAGAAGCCACAACAAGACTATTCTTGCTAGCACGAGCTGCTTCTGACACTTCCTGAATAAAGGAAACAAAGTTATCAAAAGAGCCGGATGGTAATCCGTCCACTCCATAAATTTTCTTCGCATATGCAACGAGTTCATCCATTAAGATAACACACGGTCCTGCCGCATCAAATAAATTTTTGAGTGCTTCGGAACCTGGTGATACACCTTTTTTATCAGCTTCTTTCACATAATCGTATAACGTTAGGTCACCAGCAGATTCCGCCAATTGTGCAGCCATTTCACCCCAAAAAGTATTAATTGTTATACCAGGCATATTTGCAGGTCGTTTGCTGCGAGTAGGATCTAATGCTGTACCGACTAAAACTGCCACATTAGCTTTCGGTAAAGTGGAGAGGGAGACTTGATCTAAAAGTGGTTTCACACCTAACAGTTTTTCGGCAGAAACTCTTGCCCTCATCATATGATACAAGGCCAGCATACTATGGGTCTTACCACCACCAAACGCCGTTTTTAGCTGAATAACAGGCTCGCCTCCACCTTCACTCACTCTTAATAACGACTGACGAAGTAATCCCGCCATGCCTTCTGTAATGTAAGTACGGGCAAAGAACTCTACTGGATCTCGATATTCATAAGCCCCTTCGCCACGAGCAACTTGAGCTAAATCAGCGGCAAACTCTGCATTTCTATAACGACCCTGGGCCACATCCGGATGCGGTTCAATTACATCTCGCCAACTAGGTAACCCATTAGGGCTTCTCTCTAAAACCCCTATATTATTTTTTCTTTTACCCTCAGGAACTGGTGATACTTCCGTTACTGCAGCCGAACCTTGTTCTGAGCCATATCGCAAAGTACGTAATATCGCTCGTATTTCTTCGGCTCCGTCTGAATCGATTTGTTCACAAAGACGCGACATTGTATCCAGTGCTCGCCAAGTATCATCATCAGAAAAATCCTGCCCACCAAGATGTGCTAAGCGATTTCTCACACCAACCAATTCTTTTGCCCAAGTTCTGTGATCTATGGAGAGTTTCTTGCGAAAGACCTCGTTCCAATGAACATCAAAAAGAGTTAAAGTTCGTGCAATATCCAGAGAATCAACAAGTTCGCTCCAATCACCTGTACTTGGCAAATCACGTTTTTGTTCTTCCCAAAGAGTTTCGATCACCGCAACACTCCACCAATTTTTACCAAAGTGCGTTTGAAATTCCCTTGCTAAATAAGGGGCCATTGCACCTAGTAAAATCCTAAATCCGCTAGAAACATGAGTATGGTTATCACCCATCTTTAGTCCCCCCATAAATCATATAATTATTTAAAACAGCTTCCCTTGCTCCGCCTGTCTAAGTCGTGCTTGCATTTCTCCCGCTTGGGCTTGAATATCTCGCCACGTTGTAACCAAAGAGTTATAAGCATAAGCTTCTGACGCCCATCCCTTGCGCTCAGATATTGTATAAAGACGATATGCCAGTGCTCTAGCACGCTCTGGTTCAGAGGTATGAATATCTGCCACAATTTTTGCCACGCCTTGAATTCCGTCTTTTTCGAAAGCATGGGTAAGTTGTTGTGTAAGAAGCCAAATGGACTTACGATCAATCTTTTTCGGTATTTCTTCGCGAGTTAACAATCGTACTACACCTTTTTGAGCGTGTAATACTCCATTAGCTACTAAGCCTTCTACTGAAGTATTTTTTGCTCTAGCCAATACATCAGCTTCACCAAATCGCATTTCATTAAAAGCATATTGAGTATAAAGATCAACACAAAAACGGCTATCCGAATCAAGTTCTCCATCCTGATCAGAAAAATACAGATCAAGTTCCTGATTTATAACTTGTAATGCGCTACGGACAGTCATTGCTTCTCCATTCGCTTCTAACACTTTAGAGTATCTAGAATAAACGGCCATACCAGGTCCAATAGCAGATTGAGCCATATCAACTGGCGCAATGTTAGATACCTGTAGATTTTTAAGCGCGGGTTTTAGTTCTCGTCTCAATGCATTAATGAAGTCTCGCCGCGTACTAATAGGGGCACTTTTAGATCGTTTACGGCAAACTAAAACGATCGATGAGGCAAGTGCATTTTCGGAGGCTTTATGACCAGTAGGTCTTTCGGTACGGATTGGCCAAGTCGCGGTTATAACAAACCCCGCTCGTATTATTGATGTCAACATTGCCTCCCAACCAGTTGAGGAAACATTTTCATTTTCATCTGTTTCCCTTTGTTTATACGCGTAATAAATGGTCGTTGGTGCATCATCGCCTGAGTAATTATACATTTGTAAAAGTGCATCATACATTCCACTTTCAAAATGTGCACGTGCTGCAGCTTCATCTCCATCATATTTATTTGGATTTACTATTAATTCCTCATCTTTTGGTGATAAAAGTGTATTAAATATCTCCGGATAGATATTCTTTAATATTCCGCGCATCCAAACATAAAAAAAATCAGAGAAATTAGCGTATATAATGCTATCATAATAAGGTGGATCGGTGGAAATCAATATGTTTTTGAACTCAAGATTACTGCGGGCATCTAGTTGATATACATGCCCTACATTACCACTAGGTAGTCGTTCGATACATTTTGGAATCCACTCAAGTGATCCTCTCCAACTACCCGTTGCGCCACTAAAAACATTAGCTTCAGCATAATTCCAAGTCATTTGAATCCCTTGCATTCCAAAAGTTTGTTCAATTTTTTCTCCTGTAGCATTCCAGATACATATATTTGAAAGACGATTTGCAAGTCGATTAATGGCTAAGGCTAAATACAACACTACGGCATCTCCATATTCTTGAGCTTGTACAATATTATCGAAGCATTCTGAAGCGTCTTTAACGATCTGTTCCAACACAAAAGGAACTTGATCACGAAATGTCGTTAGTGCTGCCAGCTGGCGATTCGTAAACATCATTTTAAATTCGGTTATTCCATAACCAACTGGATTAATATAACCTGGATAATAACCTAGATCGCCTTCAGGAGGAGCTGAATATTGTGCAGCCATAGCAATGGCTTTTTGTTCATCTGTAGCAGAAACATAAACCCTTCTTCTCTTACCTTGAAGAACAATAGCAACCATTTCTTGGCCAATTCTATGTGCTTTTCCTTCTTCGCGTATATAAGAAAAATTAACAGGTTGTCCACAACAAATGCATCTCGCACCAGATCGACTTACTGTACCCTTTTGAATACCTTCTCCATATCGAACGGTGTAGTGTACCTTATTCCCAGAGACTGTCGGGTGTATATAAGCCTTCCTATCCGGGCGTCTTGACAGCGCAAAATTGCTAGTTAATGGCATAGAACAACCACAAGCCGGATTTGGACACTTCACAGTTCTCATCCATATGTAAGCAATAACAGAAGTTTCTTTCCCTCCAAATTCATTTGGTAATTTCATGTCAGGATATAAATGTCCGATCTTTTCAAAAACCCTTTTTTCAATCAGTGATCCATAATAACGTACATCTTGAGCAAGTCCGTTGGTTCCTTTCCACTGATTATTAATAAGCTTCTTTTGTGTTACTGGATTAACAGGAGGACAATCTGAAAATTTTGGTGGGATTTCGATCATAGCTTTATTAATCATTACTGAAACTGGATTGAGATCACTCGCATAAGTGGTCAACCCAAGTCGCTGTGCCTCCAAGGGAATTGACCCGCCACCGGCGAAAGGATCAAATAATGTAGGTGGATTTCCATTAGTTGACCTAAGAATTTCTGCTTTTGCTTTCTCTAATACCTCTTCATCATTAGAATTTTCCCAAATAACTAGTTCTTCTAGGATCTTAAATAACCGCTCTCGTTCTGCCTTTTGTTCTTCTTCAGTTGGGAATTTTCCGGGGTTGCTTGACGGATCATCAACGAGTGAAGCCCAAATAACCGCTCGCGCCGTTGCAGTAGGCTTGCGCGACCACCATAAATGAAGTGTTGATGGATGCCCGTGACGAATTGATTTTTCTCTGGCTGATGCCGCATTAATAGCATCTAATGGAAGCGCTACCTCAATTAGCTTTTTCTTGTACATGATTAAAACCTCGCCTAAGAATTATTTCCGAGTTATTGATAAGCTCGGAGATATTATAATTAATACTCGTAGCCGCAAAATCCGGACGCTCTTTAAATGGGCGTTTTAGATACGTAGTACTAGTTTGCATTCCGTCGACTTCTACAATAGCCAAAATATACTTTTCCGGTTCATTGAATGCGGTAAGAATTTCGTTCTTTGTTACGGTTACAGTATCAGCACCTAATGTTCTACCTTTAACCTCAATAAAGCGCAAGGAAGAGCCTTCTTTGTCTCGCTTGCTATTAGGTACTTTAGATTCTATATCATAGCCAACTTTTTCGCTGCTAACATCCCTTGGAATAAAACCTAACTCTCTTTCAATACTCGTAACTGCCTTCATTGCAGCTAATTCAATCTTACGTCGTGCCGTAGGGTCAATAAAGATGGCGTCTGTACCCATTAAGCGATTAAGTAGACCTCTAGGGATGATAATCGCCCCTCCTGTCACAACTGCTGGCATCGCGGATATCANTTTTTCATTTTCAAGTTCGGCCAGTCTTTTCTGCATACGAACTTGTAAATCTTCGGCTCGTCTCGCTGCCATTTGTGAATTCAGCTTCGCATTGATCTTCCCCGCTGATTCTTTCTGCTTTAAATCAGCTGAACGGAAATCCCAATACTGAATTTCAGATATTAAACGCTCTCGAACTGCCCTCATCGTTTTATCAATCAAAGCAAGTTTATGAGTGCGTACTTGTTTAATATGAGTAGGTACGATATTCGTAATTGCGTACTCTTTAGCAACTTCCTCCACGTCAGTTTGTAACCATGCTTTTTCTTTTAAAAACGTACGAATTGATTCTTGTTCCTCAAAGGTTGCAGAACGATAATCTAGATAAGGTGCAAACCCTCCATTTTTTGCTGTTCCATCTTCTTTCATTTCGACATAATGAACCTGCTTGGAAATTACTCGTTTACTCCCATCTGGTAGAATAACTCCATCCTGGACACTATGTTCTATATAAAAAAGTAAACGTTCATTAGTATCATCATCATTTTCATCTATAAAGATTGCCCCTTGCTTTAATACATCAACATAGCGCTCACGAATTAAGTCAATTGTTGCTTCAAGTAATGGATGCCCAGGTGCAATTAAAGATGCTATAACTTCTCCTTGTACGTTAGTATAGATTTTATCGAAACAAATACGTTCATATTTTGATAGCACATGTTCACCAAAGCCGATTTGTAGATCACGATTGCGCACTGCAAAAGGTACAAACGTAATCTCATAGCGCCCTTTTTCTCGAGGACGAATTTTGCCGCCCAAAGTAGAAAATGCTTCTAGGAAAAATGACTCAATGAAATTAGGTTGTAACCTACGTGCTTCCATCCGTTCCATATCTTCACGAATGTCCATTACTTGTTGTATATCCATTGTTTCTTCAGTGAGTGCATGCTGTTCGATAATTTGATACAAATTATCATGTTCTAAGGATTTATCTACAGCTTCATAAAGTCTCGCTTTTATTGATGGATCATTACCATATCGAACTGCTTCTATCAACAGTTGACGCAATGATTTATTGTCAAAAGTTACGCTACCCAAGATATCAAAAACTTTTCCTTGCAAAGCTTCGTTCGCCCGCTCTAGTTTTTCTAATAGCCTTTGAAAAACCATTCCTTCACGTGTTTCATTAGATACTAAATTCCACAGATGACAAACCTCTGTCTGACCAATACGATGTATACGTCCAAATCGCTGCTCTAATCGATTGGGATTCCAAGGTAAATCATAGTTGATCATTAGATGGGCTCTTTGTAGATTAATACCTTCACCGGCAGCATCCGTGGCAATTAAGATACGTACATCTTTATCATGTTTGAATAACTCCTGGATTTTCCGCCTTTCATCGCGCAAAAGACCGCCATGAATGGTTACCACAGCGTTATCGCTTCCAAGAAGCGAACGAATCTTCCCTGTTAAATAACGAAGTGTATCACGATGCTCTGTAAAAATAATCAGTTTTTCCCTTAATCCATCTTGTCCAAACATATTATCACTATCTTGCAATAACTTTGATAATTCGTCCCATTTACGATCTTCTCCACTTACGCGCACTTCATTAGCCATCCGCTCAAGACCTTTTAAAGTGGCTATTTCCGCTTCAAGCTCCGTTATAGTCTGAGCAGCGGTTGCCTGGTCAACAACTTCCTCTTCAACATTTTCGAGCTCTGATGAAGAAAAATCATCTTCATCATAGTCATCATACAAAAAAGCAGAGTATTCTGTGGCTCTAAAACCAATTCGCTCTTCACCTAGTCTATATTCTAATCTTTCGCGTCTACGCTTTAATGATTGATAAATAGCTTCAGGGGAAGAGGCAAGTCGTCTTTGCAAAATAGTTAGAGCAAAGCCAACCGTATTTTTTCGTTCACCGCTGAGCTGATCGGCACGATTAAACTCCTCGCGAACATAATCAGTTACTGCTGTATAAAGTTGTGACTCTAATGGTGAAAGATTATAATTTACAGTATAAGCGATTCGTTCTGGAAATAAAGGTGTCCCGTCAAATCTTAGTAATTCTTCCTTTACCATCCGGCGCATTACATCGGAAACATCAACTGCTCGACTTCCACTTCTAACTACTCCTTCAAAACGATCTTGGTCTATCAACGACATGAAAAGTTGGAAATCTTCTTCTTTACCATTATGAGGTGTAGCAGTAAGTAATAAGAAATGCCGAGTTATGGAAGAGAGTAACCTGCCTAATCGAAAACGTTTTGTTTGCCTTACCTCTCCGCCCCAAACAGTCGCAGACATTTTATGAGCTTCGTCACAAACAATAAGATCCCAATCCGTAACTTTTAATTTTTGTTGAATATCTTCATTACGAGAAAGTTGATCAAGGCGAGCTATACAATGGTTTACTTCCGTGAAAATATTACCAGATATAGATGATTCAATGCGATCGTTAGTCAATATTTCAAAATGTAAGTTGAACTTTTGGAAAAGTTCGTCCTGCCATTGTTCAGCTAGGCTCCCTGGTGTTACAATCAAGCAACGTTTAAGATCTCCTCTGACTAACAGTTCTTTTAAAAGCAATCCTGTCATAATGGTTTTGCCTGCTCCGGGATCATCTGCTAAAATATAGCGAAGTGGTTGTCTAGGTAACATTTCTTGATAGACTGCAGATATTTGGTGAGGTAATGGTTCGATGGACGATGTATGAACCGCCAGATACGGATCAAAAAGATGGGCTAAATGAATGCGATAAGCCTCCGAAACGAGGCGTAGCTTATCGGCATTTCCATCAAAGCTCCATGGCAAATTTTGATCTTCTATTGTTAGTCCCGCTTCATCTTCTCTATATAAAAGTTGATTGCCTAGTTGCCCTTTTGTATCCTTAAAAGTTACCTCTAGGACAGCAGTTCCATACCATTTAACTGCTACAATCGTAACATTGACATTCCCGACAAGCCCTTTAACACGGCTACCAACAGTTAAATCTTCAAGACGCGCCATTCATCTCCACCTTTCCTATAGGATGACTTAAACATTATTTACAGAGCCTTGCTTTAAACTTAATTCTTCCACATCTATACGCTAATATCCTGCTCAGCAAGGCTCATATCTCCTGCTAGTACATAAATCCAAAATAATCCTGGGTAACTTTTTGAATTCTTGATGTACAATAAAATTTTGNAAGAATAATACATTCCTTCAGAAAAAAAGAAGGTTACGGCTACACCGCTACCTTCCTCCTCTACTCCTAGTACTCACTAGCCAAGAGCATCGTACAATAATCTTCTGAATCGATTACATAAACCTTATCTGTGATGGGCTCATCAACACAAAGAGCGTACGATTTATTGTACTCCGGTGCCTCGGTCCGATGAATAATCATTTGATTTTCAGCAACATCTCCTTGTTTAATTTCCTTCAGTTCAAAAACCTGTAAGTAGTCCATATTTCCCTTGCTCTCTTCCTTAAGCTCATCAATTTTAGCCCAAAGAAATATGATAAGTGCCATGGGTAGCTCTGCGTTAA
>JGI24708J26588_10003992_pt1 | contig 10401 bp, 10 predicted proteins | sample BioPla1DNA2_FD_26588 | JGI IMG/M metagenome (IMG submission 26588) | reverse complement strand
ATAAATGTATCTTGTAATACTACACTAATATGCTCTCTTAAGCTTTCTAAACTTAAATCTCTCAAGTTATGACCATCAATGATGACACTACCATCAGTTGGGTCATAAAAACGACTAATTAAATTTGCAATCGTTGATTTACCTGAACCAGTATGTCCGACAAGAGCGATCGTTTGCCCTGCTTTAACCTCAATTGAGATTTCATGGAGAGCGATACGTTCATCATCGTAAGAAAACTTAACTTTATCAAAGGTAATTTGACCCTTCATATCATCTAAAATAACCGGTGTTTCCGCTTCTTTTACTGTTGGTCGTTCATCTAGAAACTCAAAAATTCGTTCTGAAGATGCCATTGCAACTAGTAATTGGTTATAAATTTGTCCTAATCGTGAGATCGGCTCCCAGAACATGCCCAGGAAGAAAGCAAAGGTTACAAATGTTCCAATTTCCATTGACTGGTTAATGATCAAGACTGAACCGTAAGCAATTAAAATAACAGTACCAATTGCGTTACTCATTTCAATAATCGGACCGAAATAAGCACTCTTCTTCATCGCAATTCTTTCACGCTCATAGTTTTCTTGGTTAACACCCTCAAAATAGGCAGCATTTTCATTCTCTTGAGCGAAAGACTGTGTAATTCTCATCCCTTGTAAACTCTCGTTTAAGTGAGAGTTCAAGCGAGATCTGATTAACCGAACATTTTGCCATGTTCTTCTAATGTTTCGACGAAGTTTTGTTGAAATATAAAACATTAACGGCAAAATAACGAGCACAGCAAGCGCTAACTGCGGACTTAGTGAAAATAAAATAACAATAATCGCAATCAACATGAATGCATCCATTAAGATGTTAATAATCCCATTAGTAAAGAGTTCTTGTAATGAGTTAACATCGTTTAAAATACGAACTAAAATTGAACCAGCTGAACGTTTATCAAAGAAATCATGAGACAAGTATTGAACGTGTGTAAATAACTGCCTTCTTAAATCGTGAATCGTTCGTTGCCCCAATACGTTCACTGTTTTTATTCGGAAGTGGTTAGCTAAATAGTTAATGAAATAAAGTGCAACCACAAAAATAATTAAATAAACGAGTAATTGATAATCCTGATTAATAATCGCCCGATCAATAACGAACTGACCAATTAATATCGGCACGAGTAATCGAACAATCATATTAACAAGAACTGCTCCAAAAGCAGCCGGTAATAATGTCTTTGAATATGGTTTAATATATTCCAAAAGACGAGTCATTTGTTTCCAGTTAAAAGGCTTTTCAATCGCTTCATCTTGTGGATAGTAAAAACGATTTGAATAAGCATTTTTCTTCTGATTCGTTTCTTTTTGACTCAACAATCTCACTCCTTTCCAAGTTAACTAATATCAGTTATTGCATCTCTATCTTTGTATTGAATATCATAAATCCGCTGATATGGTCCACCATTTATAAGTAATTCTTCGTGTGTTCCTCTTTCAACGATTTCTCCATCATCTAAAACTAAAATTTCATCCGCATGCTTTAAAGATGAAATCCGGTGAGCAATGATAAATGTCGTCCGATCATCCATTACTTCTTTAAGCGCACGTTGAATTCTATGTTCTGTTTCCATGTCAACAGCTGATGTTGCATCATCTAGCACAAGAATACTTGGATTGATCAGTAATGCTCTTGCTATCGATATTCGTTGTCGTTGACCACCAGAGAGCCCCATACCTCGTTCACCAAGCATCGTGTCATACCCTTTTGGCATTTCCATAATAAAATCATGTGCTTGGGCACGTTTAGCCGCTTCAATAACATCATCCATCGAAGCATGTGGATTTCCAAAGGCAATGTTGTCTCTAATTGTCGTTGAGAACAAGAAAGCTTCTTGAAAAACAAACCCAATTTGTTGACGAATAAATGCTAACGAGTAATCAGTTGTTAAACGACCATCTAGGTAAACTTCACCTTCAGACGGCTGATAAAAACGTGTCATTAATTGAGTAATACTCGTTTTACCCGAACCAGTCGCACCGATTAATCCAATTGTTTTGCCTGCTGGTACTTCAAAGTTAATATTTTTTAAGGCTTCATCATCATCTTCGTAGTATCTAAGTGTGACATCCTTGAATTTTACATGACCTTTAAGTTTATCAACTTTGACTGTATCCTCAAAATCAGTAATTTTTTCTTCAGCTTCAAGAATATCTAATAAACGCTCACCCGCTGCTTTCGCTTGTGAGAATTGGTTAACAATAAACCCAAGGTGCATCAACGGGCCAATAATATAGTTGACTAAACTAAAGAAAGCAACAAGTTCACCTAATTGTAAATCCCCTTCGATAACTAGCCATCCACCAAAAATAAGCAATGAAACCATTGCAATGTTTCCGATGAGCTCCATCAATGGGAAATACTTCGCCCAAATATGTGATGTTTTTATATTCACTTCACGATATTCTTTATTATCAATCGTAAAGCGATCAATTTCAAAATCCTCTTTTGATAATGATTTAACAGTATTCATCCCACTGACGTTTTCCTGAATCCGAGTATTTAAGTTTCCTAACGATCGACGAATACTACGGAATGCCGGGTGAACTTTTTGATCAAACTTTCTTACGACAATAATTAGAAATGGCATAACAGCCATCGTCAGTAATGCTAGCGGGATTGAATAATAGAACATAACAATTAAACTTGTGCCGATTAAGAAAACAACACGAACAAGTTCTTTCAGTCCAGCTGCAAGGAAAAACTTGAATCCTTCAACATCCATTGTTAATCGGGACATTATGTCTCCAGTTCTTGCATTATCATAATAAGTAAATGATAAACGTTGAAGTTTTTTATATAGATTGTCACGTAACAAGTAGACTGATTTAATACCAAATAAATCACCTAAGTATTGTTGTAAAAAGTTCGTAATTCCCTTGACCGCCATAAGTAAAATAAAACCAACTGATAAAACCGGAATTAAATCATAATTTTCTGCCATGATGACTTCATCAATTGTTAACTGTAAAACCATTGGATACACAACGGTGATCCCAGTTACAATTAAAACAAAAAATAAAGATGCGATAAAATATTTCTTGTATGGCCAATAAAATTGTTTTAATTTTTTAAACGTTTCCATTTTTGCTCCCCTCCTCAATATCTCTTTTACACAACTATTAATATATCGAGTTACGAAATAAATTACTAGCCCTTTCACTCGAATTTATCGTTATTGAGCTAAAATCCGCCTTAAGGCTGAAGTTAGATTAGAGAAAATGTCCACTTTCCATTTTTACTCTTTTTTCTTTGTTTTTCATAATTCGTTATTAAGAATTGTTAAATTAATTTTTGTTGAATCTTCAAATGAGATAAGTTATTGTATTTTAATGAAAGGAGTTCTTCTTATGTCTATAAACTTTTCTACAATCATCGACATTGTTATCAGTACAGGTATTAAAATTATCTTATTGGTCGTCGCCTATTTTATCGCTCGATCATTAGGAAACAAAATAATATCGAATCTTTTGCAAAGAACCACACAGAGACAAAAAGTGTCAAAATCTCGACTAATCACCTTAGAAAAATTGACTTTAAACATATTTTCATACGTATTAATTTTTATCTTCATCACAATGCTCTTCGGAATATTCGATGTTCCTATCGGTCCCTTAATTGCATCTGCTGGAGTGGTTGGATTAGCAATTGGTTTTGGTGCACAAGGATTGGTAAGTGATGTAGTCACAGGATTTTTTATCTTACTTGAAAAACAAATTGAAGTCGGCGAATATATCACCGTTGCTAATTATGATGGAATCGTTGAGGAAATTGGGTTGCGGACAACTCAAATTCGTAGTTTTGATGGTACATTGAACTTTATTCCGAATCGCCAAATTGAAAGTGTTGCTAATCATTCTCGCGGAACTATGCGCGCGCTTGTTGATATTCACATTAATTATGAATCTGACCTTGATCAAACGCTGGAGATTCTAAATCTCGTCTGTCAGGAGTTCCAATCTGATGAACGATTTGTCGATGGTCCTAATGTAATTGGTGTCAATGAGCTTGGTGCTACAAATATGACGATTCGAATTGTTGGTCAAACGGTCAATATGGAGCAATGGAGCGCTGAGAGAGATATTCGGAAGGCAGTAAAGTTAGCACTTAATACCGATCGAATCAAGTATCCATATCCACAACAAATGACACGTCTAATTGACGATCATAAGGCTGATTAACTTTAACAAAGGCTCATGAATGAACGAATACTCATGAGCCTTTTTCTAATTTACTTATTTAATAAAATTGGTGCCTGAAATCTATTGATTTAAATCTTTTTTATTTACATGAAAAAATTGATTTAACTGCTCTAACACTGCTCTTCTCGTTACAATTCCATCGAAATAGTTTTTATCATCAACTAGACAAATAAATGAATGATCGATTAATGCTTTTAAACACGTTAGTAAGTCTGCAGACTTTGGTAAACAAGGCACATCTGTCTGCATTGCGGCCTCAACAGTTGTCGTTGTTAAATTTTCTATTTCAAAGCGCTCAAGGCCCATAATTTCATTCAAAATTGAACTCTTACCAATTATACCTTTAAATCTATATTTTGAGTCTAGTACAGGCACGGCAGAGTAGCCAGACGTAACTAGAATTAATAATGCATGCTCTAGTGGGTTATTTAATTGAACATGGGCAACCTTTTCAGAGGAAATCATTATGTCTTCAGCAGTTAATTTAAACAATTGTTGATCTTCTTTAATAAGTTCCATTCTTCACTCCCCTTGTCTCTTAATTGAGGAAGGTTTCTCATTTAATACCTATCTACTAGCTTATCATAATAGAGACTGAAGATAAAAGAAATCGATTACTTAATTGTATCAATTTAGTGACAAATGCTAATTCAAGATAGAGAGTAGTTAAAAACAATGATTCATGATAAAATAGTATTGAATTGACAATTATTTAATGAAAGGGGGTAAATTTTGTGAGCCGAGAAATCAGTGAAATCGCTAAAGCTATTTTTATTATTAATCGTCATGCGAAAACCGCACTAAAACCAGATGAATTATATTCAATGAAAAAACAGGCAATTGATAAACTTTTAACAGACAAACAAGCAAAAAAAATTGGCCTCCATTTTTCACGGCAACCAAAATTTAGCAAGCAACATTCTACCTTGCTCGTTCAAGTCGATAATTATTTCTTCCACATCCCTCCTAACAAGCAAGATTTTAAAACTGAAAAACATCTTGGTGATTTGGATCAAAATTATCGAAATCCCAAAACCGTTATGTCACTTAAACAAGCGAAGCAAATCATTTGTGATTTTTTAGATATACCTTTTGAAGCACATCATCACAATAAACAGCAACCAAAATATTATCCGCCATCATTATTAGGCAGGTGGAACTATTCCTATTATCAAAATAACAAAAGAAAATAGCTAGGAATTCCTTATCGCGATTTCTGAATTATTTTTTTAGATAACAATTGAATCATTAAGTAACCTGAGAATAGGCTAAGTACATACAAATACGAACTACTATCTAATAAAGACAGTTGCTTTAGTCGATCTTTTGTCAATAAAAAAATAATAAGGAAAGTTATTAAATAGACAAGTAAATTAAACAAGCGTTTTTTTAATAAATAGTAAACAGCCCAGCGAATTAGATAAAATAAAATGAAAAAACTAATGATTAACAAACAGATTAAAATAAATCTTTCTGTGAAACCAATAATTATTAATTTTTGATAAATTGTTCGTTGCATTATATTCGCTCCCCCCTTAATCCATCTTTGCCAGATGTTTAACTTAATATACAACAAGCTTGATCATTAAGAAGGGTTGCTCAATAGATTTTAAAGAGCACAGTGATGTTATCTGTGCTCTTTAAGTATCTAGACTTTTAACTTTTTCATATTGATTTAATAGGTTATCAAGCTCTCGACTTATCTCAATGGACTCGTTGCTAGAGAATCCTTTATCAATAGCAACCTCGATCATACTACGACGCAAACTTTCAATTCGGTTTAACAAATCTGCTACATTCAATCGAGTGACCTCCATTCTATTCTTCCATTCTAATATTAACATATTTTTTCTAGAGATGTGATTGTCTATCATGAGTAGTTTCTCTTATTTTGTGATAAAATATAATTATACATGATAAACTAATTACGACATTAATCTTACCTTTTGCAGTTATTTAATTCATTCTAGTTATTTTATCTATTTAAACATGCAGATCAAGTTTTTGTCCACATCAGCGACTCCATGTGAGTAAATATGAAAGGTTTGTTTAGCTATGAATCTTAGGCGTCGACTTCATTTATTAGCACTTGGGATAACTATTGTGATTATTCTGACTAGTTTTTTTATCTTCTCAATCGCACAGGTTGTTGGTCATAGTATGGCACCAACAGTTGAACATAACCAATGGATTATTACTAATCAGTTATCCTATTCATTTAATGAACCAAGGCGTGGTGATGTTATATTAATTGACCATGATGGTAACCACTATATTAAGCGAATTATCGGACTACCAAATGAAACAATCGAAATGATTAATCAACAATTATATATTGATGGCATTCCATATTCACAACGATTTATCACAGATAGAAGTAGTTTCTGGACTCACGATATACCAAAAACAACAATTCCTAATCACTCATACTATGTCTTAGGTGACAACCGAATCGCAAGCAATGATAGCCGGTATTCACTTGGCTTTATTGAAATATCTGATATAGTTGGTCGTGCAGAATTTATTATCTATCCTTTATCTGATTGGAAAGTCATTCATTAAAAGCAGGTGAATACTATGGGATATTGCCCAAAATGTGGAGCAGCCGTTTATTCGGATGAAACGTTTTGTGTCAACTGTGGAGACAAGCTACCGAATAATCTTGCTGACAGGTTATTCATAAAACAATGGAGTTTCAAATATTTTCTGTTACCGATCGTTTTAGTTATTCTTATTATCGGACTATCCGCCATAATTTACACTATTTACTCAATAAAAATCAATGATGCAACCGCAGCTTACTATCAGGCTGAAGAAGCATTACTTTTATCCGATTATCAATTAGCCGATGAGTACGTCAGTAATGCTATCGAGATCTATCCTCATTTTGAACAGGCTAAGCAACTGAAGCAATTTACTCAGTTTTCTGTTAATACGCTGGCTGATTTAACTGAATTAGAATCAAATCAAGACAAATTACAACTGATATTACAGGCAAAAAATGAATTGATGAATTATCAGGGTGAGGCTGTTAACATCTTTCAGCAACAACTTTTGACAAAACAAAAAAACCTCCAAATTGAAATGGTTAGAAATAAATTAGCTGAAGATCCTAAAATTGAAGACTTACCACTGCTACTATGGGAAGCAGATAGTATTCAAGATCCAGAAGCTTATCAGCTCGTTAAACAAATCCGTGATCAACTGATCACACATACGACAAATCAAGCGTATAGCTACTTAAATCAAAATCAATTTTCACTTGCTAAAAGAATTGTTGAAAATGGATTATATTATGTTCCAAACGACCTTAAGTTAACCAGTCTATTAAATTCAATTATGAAAGAACAAGAATCATTTATTGCCGCTCAGGAAGCACGATTAGAGCAGGCATTTTCTCAATATGAAGTTGAGCAAGAAATGAATGAAAATGATGCTATTGATGATCTTGTTATTGAATTTAAAATTAATAGCGAACAGCAATTGGTTGTTTCTGGAGAACTCACAAGTGTTGCTACAGTACCAATTCACGCAGTATTGATCCACTATGTTTTGATCGATCAAGATGGAGAAGAACTTGAGACAAATGATATTTATGTTTATCCAGAAACATTATATCCTGGTGAATCTGGCCAGTTTGACCATATTCACTTCGAGAAAAATTTGATTGAAGAAACAGTTGATATTCAAGTAACAACAGTGACCTGGTTACTCAATTGAGTCTTTGGAGGTAAGTGTATGAAAAGAAAAAATAAAGTCATTATCACATTAATTAGTCTCATCATTTTTTTCAGTGGCANCTTGTTTATTTTATTTTTAACCGAACAACTCCAAAGCCAAGTGATTGATGTCGGTCAACCTATCGTGACCTATCAAGATCAAGATNGCTCAACAGACAATTTGCAACATTTAATCCACGAAGTACAGAAAAGTGTTGTCCAAATTAATGTTGTAACAGACTATTCCGAGCGTTCAGGGTCAGGTTTCTTATACAATTCTCGCGGAGATATCGTGACAAACGCCCATGTAATCGAGGATGCAACTTCCATTCAAGTTACAATGTCAAATGCAGAAACTTATCCAGCAGCGATTGTCGGCATTGGTGAAGAAAAAGACATTGCTGTCATTCGAGTACCTCAACTGATTAATTACCAGCCAATCGAATTGGAAGCAACAGAGAACTATCTTCCAGGTGCAGAGATCTTAGCTGTCGGTAGCCCACTAGGTTTTCAAAATACAGTCTCAGTTGGGATTATTTCTGGAGTCGATCGTTCATTTGACATTAACGGATATATCTATGAAAATGTTTATCAAATTTCAGCGAATATTACACATGGAAATAGTGGTGGTCCATTGATTGATCGACAAACAGGTAAAGTCATTGGGATTAATTCTGCAGGAATTGAAGAAAGTGATATTGCTTTTAGTATCCCAATTCCAGCAATCATCGAGCAAATTACGGACTGGTCAACATCAATCACAAATAGCCAATTAACTTTCCCAACTCGAGTAAATAATGTTCCCTTCAATTCTAATGAATTATTAGACGAGGCAACATATTTAATTCATTATTTCGTTGATAGTTTAGCAATCAATGATTACATCAATGCTTACACTTTACTCGGAAGTACGCTACAAGATGAAATGGACTATCCGAGTTTTCGGTCCAAATATCTTTATTTAATCAATCTAACTTTATTAAATAATGAGATTGTTGATTCTACAGGAGAAACGGTATTAGTAAGATCAACAATAGAATTTCAGGACGAGCAAAATCGTAATGAGAAAAAGTCGGTTAATCTTTTATTTACCATTGGTTATGAAAATGATCAAGTAAAAGTATTGCAAATTGAAGCAGACTAATGTTGCTACAAATGATTTGAAAGGACGCGCTACAAATGTATAAAAAGTATTTATTTTCTTTATTATTCATCATTCTAGTCGGTTGTTCCAAAGAACCACCGATCATTATTCAAGAAGTGACAGATCCAACGAGTGAAACCTCGATTGATCTTGTAGCAGAAGAATTTTCTGATCTTGAAAGCGCCCAATTTTTAGAATTTACTCTTTCCGATCAACAAATCAGTTTAAATATCAATAAAATACCGATTTTAGCAAATTTTTTAGAAAATCATAACGACCGTGATCGAGCGATTCAAAACATGCAACTCACTCAAATCTTAAAAGAAAAATTTGACTCAATTTTTTTATTAAGCTTTGCTTGTCAAGACAATTCGTGTTCATATGTCTTAATCAATACAGAATCTGAGTATTCAAAACTGTTAGCTGACCAAGCGCGAACTGTTAAAATAAATGCATCCCCTGATGAATCATATTTATTAATTCAGTTTGAACGTCAACTCCGTACTAATCCTTGGGTGACAAACAAACTTTTTGTCCTTGATCTTGATACATGGGAAGAAGTTATTTTAACATTCGATGACAAAAACATGACTAGTCTCCACAGCTTCCGTTGGCCAATTCTTGATGCAGAATGGCGGAACGATGATNAACTTGAAATTACTTTGCCAGATCTCGAAATACCATCCACCAGCACATTGGCAAATTGGTCAGAATCAGAAGACAAACCAGAAAAAACAATTATTACACAAATTAATTAATATTAGTTACTCAACTTTCTCAGCTATATTTTTATGTTGCTCCTAGATTGATTAAGGGCGGCATTGCTTTTTGGTATAGTACTTGACTTAATTAATTACTTGGAGGACAAAACACGAATAATTTTGTTGGTGCTAGACCCGTGATTTCCACTCTGGGTGGACGCTTTCCTCGGGCCCGGCCTCAACTTTTATTGCTCCACTACNGTGTCGCAATAAGGATTTTCGGACTCGGGCTTTTCCCGATGGAGTCGCCACCCGTCGTTCCAATCACTTGATCCTACTTTCTTATTTACATGTGGTCCTTATTATCTTGTTCGTAAAGATTCGTGTTTTTATTATAATTTTGTACGATAAAAATTGATGGAATTCGTTTTCTCTACACTTTCCAACTAAATAAACTTATTAGTTAAAGTAATGACAGCCAACCTAAGTGGAGATAAGTAACAGGTGAGACTTCTGCGGGAATAGGACAAGGGAAGCTTCGTCAGCGATACATCGCACGAAGGAAATCGGTCTTTATTTCCGAGGATGAGCTGAAG
>JGI24708J26588_10003991_pt1 | contig 10402 bp, 10 predicted proteins | sample BioPla1DNA2_FD_26588 | JGI IMG/M metagenome (IMG submission 26588) | reverse complement strand
CATCCTGAGCGAAGCGAAGGATCTCAAATGGCCTAAAAACGAGATTCTTCGCTACACTCAGAATGACAAAAAGCGAGAAAAGTGCTTTTTCACACAGTCTGCCGTCCCCTTGTGTCCACTTTAGTAAATCTATATCAATGCCGTACTGAAATAACGTTCGGCTCTGTCTGCTAACACAGTCGCTATATTTTTATCTTTGCCATATTTTTTCGCTGCCTGCATTGAAGCCCAGACGTTGGCACCCGAGGATGTTCCCACGAGAAGTCCCTGCATTTTTGCCAATTTCCGTGCCGTTTGTATTGCATCATCATCCGTAACCTCTATCACTTCATCTACAAGGGAGGTATCCAATACCGGGGGAACAAAACCGTCACCGATGCCCTGAATTTTATGCAATCCCGGTTCGTGTCCTAAAAGTGCGGAGACATTTTTAGGTTCTACCGCCACAACAAGAATATCAGGATTTTTTTCCTTCAAAAATCTACCTACTCCACATAGAGTACCACCACTTCCCAGTCCTGAAACAAACATATCTATTTGGCCGTCTAACTGGTCCCATATTTCCCTGGCAGTGGTACGGTAATGAATTTCCGGATTATCGGGATTCTCAAACTGCTGGGGCACATAAATTGAAGAATCCGCTTCAGCTCTTTTTTCAGCTTCCTCAACTGTACCCGCGATATTCTTATCCGCAGGTGTAAGCACAAGCTCTGCCCCAAGTGCAGCAATAATTTTTTTTCTCTCTTCACTCATATTTTCAGGCATTATTATTACAACCTTGTAACCTTTTTGCACACCTACGAGTGCAAGTCCTATACCTGTATTGCCTGATGTCGGTTCCATTATGGTCATGCCGGGTTTTAGCCTGCCTTGCCTCTCGGCTTCTTCAATCATAAACTGTGCCACACGATCCTTTATACTCCCACCGGGATTCAGGAATTCGGCTTTGGCATATATATTCAGGCCCGTCATTTTTTTCAGGCTCATTATAGGTGTATCGCCTATCAGATCTAATACCGTTTCAGTTGCTTTCATCGTTCTGTCCCTTCCTTTTCATGTTTATTTTTAGGTGTTATGTTATCTATATAAGGATTATTATAAACGATATCAACCCATAATGCCAATTAATTTTACCCATGGAATTAGTTATTAACATAGATGATTATTAAATACTTCCACAGGTAAATACTGTTCCAATATACCAATTAATTTTTCATGGTCTTCTTTTCTGAAACGCAATTCATAGGAACCATGCCCCGAAAAAGATACTACAACATTTTTCTTCAGATCTATTCGCACCTTTTCTATTTTGTGCCAAGGGGCAAGAAACCCCATAAATGATCTGTTGTAACTGAATCCTTCTGAGGTTATGCCTGATTTAAACAAGGAAAGCCCAAAAACCATTGCTGCCAAAATCCCCAAAATATAATGGATGAACATATCAGCATAAAAATAGGTAATCCCAAGTATTACAATAATACCTACAATAGTAAATGCAATTTGGACTGTGCCCTTTCTGGTTGGTATCAGCAATATCCCCAAACATCTTATTTGATGAACAAGGATACCGGTGAATAATACACAAATAATAGCTGCTACCGCCGTATTCATTTCATCACTCCCAATCAGCCCTACCTATACGGCAAAGGGATATTTGTAGCTGTCCTTTCATTTCCAACCTTCTGTATTTTGTAGATACTTTCAGCTTTTATATCGGATGCTTTTATTGATTCCTTTATTTCTTCCAGATCTTCTTCTGCAAATTTTATAGCAAGTCCGCAATCATGTGTGACCATTCTTGGGGTAGGAATAACATCAAATTTATAGTTTTTATCTTTTAAAAACCGTGTAGCTGCAATAGCATGGTGTGTTGATTTGAACACTATCACATAGAAATCCATATTCTCCCCCCTTAACTATAATGCAGTTATACTTGGGGACCCTTCCCCATGCATAGGCCTGTTTCAAATATTTCAAATGTCAATCGTGCAACTTCCCTAATTTATTATATCATTTATAACAGAAGGGGTTTACATGAACGATTACGTCTTTTACATTTTCAATTTCTTCCTTGATTATGTTTTCTACTTCCCTGGCTATCTCATGTCCTTCCTGTACATTGATATCAGGGTCTACACATATGCTGATATCAACAAAAACCTTTGTGCCATGCCGACGAGTCCGCATATCGCTTATATTTTTGGTATCGGTCTTGCTAATAATAACCTTTTTTACATTATCCATTTCATCGGTGCATATAGAAATATCTATTAGCTGTTGGAAACAGTCCATAAAGATTTTGATACCGACCCTGATTACAATTATAGAAACGGCCAAACCTGCTAAACTATCCAAAATGTAAATCTTATATTTTGCACCTAATATTCCGATAAATGAGGCTACCGAGGAAAATGCATCGGAACGGTGGTGCCATGCATCGGCGATTAATGCCGGGCTTTGTTCCTTTGTGCCTACTCGAAATGCAATCTGGTATTGAATTTCCTTAATGACTATGGATGCGAAGGCTATGAATAGAGCAAAACAGGTAAAATGTACCTGCCTTTTTTGTATTATAGCTATAATTGTGCCATATCCGATTTTTGCACCTACATAAATTAATATTATCGATAACAAAAACGTGACCATTGTTTCAATTTTTTCATGTCCGTAATGATGTTTTTCATCCCTGGGTTTTTGTGCCATCTTAACACCTATGATAACACCCAGGGATGTTATCACATCAGAACCGGAATGAAGGCCGTCGGCTATCAATGCAGTACTGTTAACCATTAATCCTGCCACTACCTTGATGATCAGCAAAAATATATTCATAAAGACTGTTATAATCACTGTTCTGTTGATATTTACAATCTTTGATGTATCTTCATTCATAATGGTTTACAGCTCCTCATTATCAATTAGAATTCATATCATCATTATATGCAAAAATTTTGTTATGTTGCCATATGTTATTTTATCTGCCGTTGGAGTTACTGGTGATACTCGTAATATCGTAGGGTGTTTCTTGGTAGACATAATAGTTTAACCAGTTGGAAAATAACAAATTTGCGTGACTCCTCCAAACAACCTTGGGAGGGTTGGATGGATTATCATCAGGGAAATAGTTTTGCGGTATTTCGATTTCTCTACCGGCAGCCACATCCCTATCATATTCAGCCTTCAGTGTCAGTGGATCATACTCCGAATGGCCTGTTACAAAAAACTGTCTTCCATTTTTAGAGGCAATTATATAAACGCCGCTTTCTTTCGATTCCGACAGAATTTCCAGCTTAGGAATGTTTTCAATGTCTTCTTTTCTGACTTCTGTATGTCTTGAATGGGGCACGTAAAAACAATCATCAAAACCCCTGAGAAGTTTTACATTTAATTTGTTTACAGTATGTTCGAACACACCGAATATTTTTTTGGGCAGGGGATATTTTTGAATATTATAATGGTGAAACAGCCCCGCTTGGGCTCCCCAACAGATATGGAAGGTAGATGTAACGTTGCTCAGGGTCCAATCCATGATCTCCTTGAGTTCCTCCCAATAATCGACTTCATCAAAATCCAGATGTTCCACAGGCGCTCCTGTAATAATGAATCCGTCGAATTTTTCATTCTTTATTTTATCAAAGGTTGTATAAAAGGTAGTTAAATGTTCTTGGGATGTATTTTTAGAGTTATGACTTTTGGGATGCACCAACACAATATCCACCTGGAGGGGGGAGTTACCCAAAAGCCTCAGGATTTGAATCTCTGTAATGATTTTTTTGGGCATCAGGTTCAAGATTCCTATTTTTAAGGAACGAATGTCCTGGCTCAGGGCCCTGCTTTCCGTCATAACAAAAATATTTTCATTTGTTAAAATCTCCGTAGCGGGAAGATCATCAGATATTTTTACCGGCATTTAAATCAAGTCTCCTTTTAAGTTTTTAACAAAATTCAGTAAGAATTCCTCCACTTCTATAAATGGCGGAGGTATGCCACTGCCAACAGTTATAAAATAAAAAAGCTGCTCCAAGAGCATGGAGAAGCTTATTTGCTTGCAAGACATCTATCTCTCATCTCTTAGGCTGATATACCTACAGGATTTAGCACCATGCATATGATAGCTGGTTGCCGGGTTTCATAGGGCCAGTCCCTCCACCACTCTTCATAAGAGCTTATTATAAGATTATAATATATAATTTACCATTTAGCAAAGTATAAGTCAAGAAAAGTTTTGAATAATGAAAATGTGCTACATTTTGTTCCAAATACAGCCGATATTGCAGTGGAAACATAGATACTTATCGTCCCTGTAGCCCATATAGTGAAGGGTTGCGGTGGGGGATACAAGACCGAATCTTTTCCTCAGTCTCTCTATGTCTCTGAATTTTTGGTAGTGGAAATATCCATAGGTTTTAGAGAGGGTTTCGTTTCCAAAGCCTTCAATCCCCATATTATGTGCGGTATCGCGGAGAAGGCGGCACATTTTTTCACTATCGAGTGATGCCTCGGCGTTTTGTTCGGGGAAAATAAGGTCTTCGTCTGCGAATTTTTTCATATAGGCTTCAATTTCTTCCCAAAAATGGGGTTCCACTATCTCGTTCGCCCTAGTTTCTTTAAATTCCATTAGGTCTTTTTTTGTAAGGCCCAGGAGTTCCTGTAATTTAAGGCCTGTGTTGAATCCTGTTATAAAAAGGTAATAGGCCTCTTGACAGGTTTCGGCCAGTTTTTCTTTCAGCCTTTTTATCTGTAGAATATCATGAATTGCTATATCCTTATACATAATATACCTCTCCCTTCAAAATTTGTTTTGTCTGTCATCCTGTTTCCCGGATTTTGTAACAAATTTTCGGTATATCTATTAGAGTTCCTGCTAACCTTAATTATAGATTACAACTAGCAACTGTAAATGTCAACACACGGGACCTCTAATGTTTTTCTTGTACTAATTTAGTTGCAGTTATATAATACAGATATTAATTAGAAAGCAAGGTGAGAATTATGTTGCAATTGAACAGCATATCCAAGTCCTATAACAAAGGGGCGATAAAGGCTGTGGACAATATAAGTTTAGATATTAGGTCAGGAGAGATATTCGGATTCCTGGGACCGAACGGCGCAGGAAAAACCACTACAATAAAGATGATAGTAGGCCTGCTGAAACCGGATAGCGGGGACATCACAATAGGCGGGGTCAACGTATGGGAAGAACCCCTGAAAGCTAAATCCATGATTTCCTATGTGCCTGACAGTCCCGAAATATACGATAGATTAAAAGGCATAGGGTATCTGAATTTCATAGCGGACATGTATGGAATTTCAAAGGATAAAAGAGAGGAAAAGATAGAATATTATCTGGATATGTTCGATATAAAGGATGCTATGGGTGATATAATAGGGAGCTATTCCCGCGGGATGAAACAAAAACTAGTCCTTACAGGAGCTCTTATAAACGAACCTGAATTGTTTATATTGGACGAGCCTATGGTGGGCTTGGATCCGAAATCCTCCTTTAATCTCAAGGAAACCATGAGGCAAATGCGTGATGGGGGTAAAACCATATTTTTTTCAACCCATATACTGGAGGTAGCGGAGAAATTTTGTGACAGAATAGCCATAATCAACGAAGGGAAAATAGTGACCGTGGGGACTATGGATGAGCTCAGATCCCATGCCAAGGAAAGGGAAACCCTTGAAAATATATTTTTGGAGTTGACAGAATAATGGAAAAAATAATTTCATTGACCAAAACGGATTTTAACGTTACATTCGGTTTATCTTCCATGGCATATAATTTCAAAAATAAGAAGAACAGATGGCAAATTATAGTTTTCGGCCTGGCCATGTTATCAATATTACCGAGTTATTTTTTGTTGGTAAAATCATTGGACGCTATTTATGATATATACAGCCAAATAGGCCAGAGGCCTATGTTTTTATTATCCGGTTTTTTGATGGCCCAGATAACGGTATTTGTGTTTGGAATTCTTTATGTAATGTCCAAATATTATTTTTCAAACGATTTAGTCCAATTGGTGCCTTTGCCTATCAAACCATCCCATATATTAGGTTCAAAATTTGCAACATTAATGATCAGCGAATACCTGACTTCACTGCCCGTTATACTGCCATTTATATTTATTTACGGAATAAAGGGCGGGGAAGGAATCATTTATTGGATATATTCCCTCCTATTGGTAGCAACCCTTCCGGTGATACCACTGGTTTTGTCTTCTATCTTGGTGATGTTTTTTATGAAATATACGAACATTGGAAGGAAAAAGGATCTTATCAGAACCTTAAGTGCGGTGCTGTTTGTTGTTTTATTGGTATATGTGCAGTTCAAAATAAATTCCATGGCCCAAAAAGCCTTACTCCAGGGAGATGACTTTCTTGCAAACCTGGTAAGGGATTCGAACCTTCTGGTCAAAAATTTAGGTTTGGGATTTCCGCCGTCTATGTGGGCATCCTTATCTTTATCAAATTATTTGAATATGACAGGACTGCTTTATCTGTTAATATTTGTGGGTGTAGGAATCTTGAGTTTTATGGCCATGATGCTTTTATCCGAAGGTCTTTTTTTCGACGGACTGATAGGGAATATTGAGGGTTCCGCATCCAAGGGCAAAACCCGAAGGAGACTGTCAATCAGAGATTCGACAAGGCAAACAAAACCCTATTTGGCCCTGGCTAAAAAAGAAATAATAATGCTTTTTAAGACGCCGATATATCTGTTTAACTCGATTGGCGGTGTGATTATTGTGCCTATAATAATGGTCATGTCTGCCGTGTCCGGCGGAGGGGGAGACATGGATTCCATAGCTAGACTTCTGGAAACCAAGCCTGAGTTCGTAGCCTTGGCGGGCATAGGATTTATAACAGTCATGGGGATGCTGAACAGTGTCGGCGCCACAACCTTTTCAAGGGAAGGCAAAAACCTTTGGATACAGAGGGTGCTGCCTATAAAAACAAGGGACCAGATAATAGGGAGAATTTTATCTTCTGTTGCAATTCAAGTACTGGGGCTGGCTGCCTTGTTGGTCGCATTGGCCTTTGTTATGAAACTTGAAATATCGATGATTGTCCTCATAGTCGTGCTCGGTCTTTTAGGCAGTGTTCCGATGACACAACTGGGCATGGTGGTAGATATAATAAGGCCGCTGTTGACGTGGACCAATCCGCAGCAAGCCATGAAACAAAATCTAAATGTGCTGTTTGGAATGGGCTTAGGTATCCTATATGCAGGCGGGATAGGGCTTTTGATATTTAATCTGATAGGCAGGATTGATATAAGTTTTGTGTTCGTAGTATTGGCCGGGATTTTTGTAGTTTCAACAATAGTACTGTATTATGTTTTAGAAAAATTGATTGTGAAACAGTTTGAGGTTCTTGAATGAGTGTGTCAGGGGGTATCACGAACCGGAATAAAATGATATAATATTGCAATTAAGTGTTAAAATATATCATCATAGATTAAAGATGGGGGATATTGAAATGCATTCAGAAAATCTTAGCAACACAAACTTTATATTTGATAACTGTGATACGGTAGAACTGGCAAAAACGTTCGGCACACCACTGTACATCATATCAGAGGACAGAATCAGGGATAAATGCAGAGATATAAGGGGGAATTTTTTAGAAAAATATCCGAATACAAGGGCGGCGTATGCAAGCAAGGCCTTCACTACCATGGCTATGTGCAAAATTATTGAAAGCGAAGGCTTGGGGCTGGACGTTGTTTCAGGCGGGGAACTACATACTGCCATAAAAGCAGATTTTCCCATGGAAAGGATAATATTCCACGGAAATAATAAATCCTATGAAGAAATAACCTTGGGTGTAACCCACGATATCGGAACCTTTGTGGTGGATAATATATATGAATTCGAATTGCTGGAGGAGATAGCGGCAGAACAAAACAAAAAGGTAAAAATATTGTTCAGAATTACCCCCGGGGTAGAAGGAAGTGCCCATAAATATATCAATACAGGGCAGGAGGATTCCAAATTCGGTATTCCCTTGGATGAAAAGATTATTGAATATGTGGTTAAAAGAGCCATGGATTCATCTAATATAATTTTAAAAGGGTTTCACTTTCATATAGGTTCCCAACTGTTTGAAAGCAGTTTAAATATAATGGCTGTAAATGTTACGGTCAATCTAATGAAAAAACTAAAAGAGAAATTCGGTTTTATTACGCAAGAACTAAATATCGGCGGGGGATTTGGTGTTCGTTATACCGAGGAAGATGACGAAACAAAACCTATATCCTTCCATGTCAATCCTGTGATGGAGGCAGTAGAAGATGAATGTGGAAAAGCAGGTTTAGATATGCCTGCAATTATTATAGAGCCGGGCAGGTGGATAGTGAGTGAGGCAGGTATCACCTTATATACCCTCGGGGCGATAAAAGAAATCCCGAATGTACGGACATATATAAGTGTTGATGGAGGGCTTCCCGACAACCCGAGACCTGCGTTATATGAAGCAAAATATGAAGCGATAGTGGCCAACAAAGCCGATAAAAAACCTGAAAAGGTTGTTACCATAGCGGGAAAATGCTGTGAATCCGGTGATATTTTAATCTGGGATCTGGAGGTTCCACAGATTGAATCCGGCGATATTCTGGCAGTTTTCAATACAGGAGCATACAACTATTCCATGTCAAGTAATTATAATAGATTACCGAGGCCTGCGGTTGTGTTAATTAACGAGGGAAATGCTGAACTCATTGTGGAAAGGGAGAATTATGATCATCTGCTTGAGAGAGAAATAGTTCCCCGCCGCCTGGGAAAAACGCAAAATATAGGTTATGATGTGGCTCTGACCAGGTTGGAGTAACATAAATTATACCTATGGAACAATTCAGCCTCTGAAATTTTTTCACCTATTTGTTGCCGGATATATATGCTATAATAATTTTAGATGTGGATTATGCAATTTGGAGAAAGGGGAATACAAGGGGTGGACAGGGATAAGCAAATTTATGATTTACTGGAGAAAATCTATGTTGAATTACAGGAAACGAAGGAAGAATTAAAATCCGAAATTCGTGACAACAGGTTAGCCATAGTTAAGTTGGAAACCAAAATAGAAAATGAGATCACAGACAAAATTAGAGGGTTGTATGATGCCAGAGAGGTCACTAACGGTAAATTGGATATTATAGAAGAGAAAATGGATAAGGTACAGTTTGATATAAACAATTTAACCATGAAAACAGCCCAAAGCGATAACAGAATAATAGAACTCAAGAGGGACCTCAAGCCGGTAAAATAGGATTAATTTGATTTGTCTTATTAGAATATAAATAGGTGGACCCTAATGCAACGCAGATTCACTTATACCCTGAATTGGGCCGGCCATGATTGAGTAATCGGGTTGGAACATAATTGAATAATCATGTTGGTCCATAATCGGAATTTTGTTTACCATTGTAATACTTGTAAAGAATATAATATTTAAAGCATAGATTATCTATAGGAGCTATTTTTAGCTCCTAATTAATTTAGGGAGAGATAAATATGCTTAAACCGAAAGCGTTAAAATCAGGTGATAAAATAGGGATAACGGCAACTTCGGGCCCGGCACCGACAGAAAATATAAAGCTGGCGAAGGTATGGCTGGAGGGCCTGGGTTTCAAGGTAGAACTGGCGCCCAGTTGTTTTGCGTCTTATGGCTATTTGGCAGGCAAGGACGAATTGAGAGCGGACAATTTAAACAGCATGTTCGCCGATAAAACGATTGACGGAATTATATGTTTNAGGGGCGGTTATGGTGCCACCAGGATATTAGATATGGTGAATTTTGATACTATCANGGCGAATCCGAAAATATTTGTAGGATACAGCGACATTACAGCTTTACATATAGCTATTAACCAAATTTGCAAATTAGTAACCTTTCACGGCCCCACGGCTTCGCCGAACATCGCCGGCGGTTTAGATGATTTTTCTAAAAGAGAATTTCTNAGAGCCATTATGGATATAGAACCGATGAAAAATATACCAACCCCACGGGATACAAAAATACAAACCTTAGTTAAAGGCAAAGCCTGTGGTATAATTGTTGGTGGGAACCTGTCCTTGATTTCGGCTACAATGGGGACACAATATGAAATAGATACAAAAGGTAAAATACTATTTTTGGAGGAAATAGGCGAGGAGCCATATAGGATAGACAGGATGCTCACTCAGCTGGCTCTGGCCGGAAAATTTGATGATGCGGAGGGCATNATTCTCGGGGATTGGAATGANTGTGAATCCAAAATATATGATAANAGTTTAAGCCTTATGGAAGTTTTCGGNGATATCGTGGTGCCTTTCGGGAAACCGACCATTTTTGATTTGAAGGCGGGGCATTGCAAACCCGAGGTGACACTTCCTTTCGGGGTGAAAGCGGTGTTGGA
>JGI24708J26588_10003989_pt1 | contig 10405 bp, 13 predicted proteins | sample BioPla1DNA2_FD_26588 | JGI IMG/M metagenome (IMG submission 26588) | reverse complement strand
ACTTTCTTTAAAATGGAGCCAGCAGTGATCATTTATTGGCTCCATTCTTAGTATTCAAATATAAAACTGCATATCATTAATAATGAAATGGTATATAACAGTGGCATGTCAGGCTAACCATCTAATTATTCGAACTTGAAAAATCCTTCAGCAATTCTTGATAAATAGAATCAATAGTATTATCCTCGATTTCCTTATCTAGAAAATATTCCACAGCTTTCTTCGCCTGTGCGACAAGCATCAAAAGACCAGTAACAGATTGGATGCCAAGTTCATCTGCTTGCAGAGTGAGCTGTGTATGCAGTGGATTATAGATAAGATCCAGTACTGCCTTGCATTGGGTAAAAGAAGACAAATTAAGCGGGGAGTTATTGTTATTTGGATACATGCCAACCGGTGTGGTATTTACGATGATTTCAGCATCGTTATGAATGTTATAGCAATCTTCATAGGAAATGGTTTCTCCCAAAGGGGTACGACTGCTGACAAAGATTTCTCTTGCATTAAGATGCTTTAATACAGCAACTACCGCCTTTGCAGCACCACCATTTCCCAGTACCACACATTTCTTACCTTCAATCTCAATTTTGTTCTTTAAAATCATATATTCAAATCCGTAGAAGTCGGTATTATAGCCGGTTAATTTGCCATCTTTATTCACAATAGTATTAACGGCACCAACAGCTTTGGCTGTGGAGTGCAAGTTGTCTAAGTAAGGAATTACCGTTTGCTTATAAGGTATAGTTACATTGATTGCAGCAAAATCCCTTGCAGTCATAAAAAGATCCAGTTCTTTATCCGTTAAAGGAATTAAATCATATTGATAATCTGCCAGCTTTTCATGAATAATTTTAGAATAGCTGTGTCCTAATTTTTCTCCAATTAAACCATATCGCATTTCTATATACTCCTCTCATTTACTACATCACATTTAATCGCCAAACCGGGTATTCTAATTTTATATAAAAACACATTCTACTTAAGTTGCTATCTAAGCCTTCAATTGAGCTTATGAAACAGAATAATATATTTTCTCCTAATTTGCAAACATTTCTTCAAACTAACAAATCATTTCAAATTATAACATGATTATTCCTTCCAAAGTCCCCTAAAAAAATATTCATGAAATTATACATACTAAAGTAAATCCCAAGTAATAGGAAATATATTTTAATGAACAACTGTATGAAGCCGTTGGCACTTGGGCCATGTATTTTATGGTCTTATGTGCCGTTACGTGCTTCATCCAAGCGGGAGCGTGTTGTGAATGAAATATGTTTCCTATTACTTGTTCAATAACTAAAGTACAAATTAAAAGCATTAATCATTTACCATCTTTCTCTTACTTGTCTGCATAATTTAGAATCAACGGAATATATTGTTTTAAGAAAGTGAAGTGGATAAGCCATAAACTTTCCTTTTAGAAGATAGGAGGAAGTATAGGATGAGTGCGAAAGACGAACTTTTAAAAATATTTTCTATTAAGCTTAGGTCACTTTTTTCTAGGCTTACCATTAATTATAACATTCTTCAAGAGATTCGACTTCGTATCAATGCCCCACTTCTTGTTATCTACGGGAATAAAGAATACTTTGTGACAGACGATGCCAAATTAGTAGACAACCCTGAACGAGCAGTCTTTATTACAAAGAATGAAATTCGGGAGACTATGGAGTACATAAGTAATTATTCCTTATATGCATTTGAGGAAGAGCTAAGGCAGGGATTTATAACCATTAATGGAGGCCACCGGATTGGAATTGCAGGTAAGACAATCCTTGAGCAAGACTCTGTCAAAGGGATAAAACATATATCCTTTATTAATATTCGGTTGGCGCATCAGGTCAAAGGTTGTGCAGCTCCGGTTCTTCCCTTTTTAATTAATGACCAGATGGATGGGATTTATCATACCTTAATTATTTCCCCTCCTAGATGTGGCAAAACAACTATGCTTCGGGACTTAATCCGTATGCTTTCTGATGGAAGTGAATATTTGTCTGGGATGTCCGTTGGTGTAGTAGATGAAAGATCAGAAATTGCAGCTTGCTATATGGGCATGCCACAGAATGAAGTAGGGATTCGTACCGATGTGCTCGATTGTTGCCCAAAGGCTAAGGGAATGATGATGCTAATTCGTTCCATGTCACCTCAGATAATTGCAGTGGATGAAATTGGTTCTATGGAGGATTTGGAGGCAATTGACTATGTCATTGGATGTGGGTGTAAGCTGATTGCAACGGTCCATGGCAGTTCCATAGAAGATATTAAAAGCAAACCTGTTCTGGGTGAGCTGGTCAATAGGCAATTATTTGAGAGATATGTAGTTCTAAGTAATCAAAAAGGCGTAGGCCATCTGGAGAAAATTTATGATGGATCAGGCAAACAGCTCTTCTAAATGGAGAGGTAAACCATTTTGATAAAGGAGGACAAACCATTATGTTGGCACTAAAAATGATCGGTTGCTTACTTGTTATTGCATCTTCCACGGCTATGGGTTTCTTTTTTAGTAACGAGATGAAATGCAGACTGGAAAACTTAAAGGAGCTTAAAAAATTAATTATGTTGTTACGGGGAGATATTCGATATGCAAATACTCCATTGCCAGAAGCTATCAGTGCAATTGCAAGAAGGAATCCTGGTAATTTTAAGGCCTTCTTTCAAAGTACTTCGCAAAAGCTACAGGATCTTTCCGGACAGACCTTTGCAGAGATTTGGAAGGAAGCAGTAAATAAGGAGCTTACGGAGACGTCCCTTACTAAGAAGGATAAGTTACATCTTATTGGATTTGGTGAAAATCTAGGATATCTAGATAAGGATATGCAGATAAACACATTAGATTTATTTATAACACAGCTAGAGGATGAGATTAATGAGACTTCGAAGACGGTGAAGGAAAAGGCATATCTATATAATAGCCTGGGCATCATGGCAGGCATTTTTATTTCCATCGTGATGTTTTAAAGAGCAGCATTGGGGCACTAGGAATTATCCTTTTAATTAATGTGTGCCTAAATATGAGTTTTACTCAAATACAAATAGTACCTGCAAATGCAGCTGGGGGTTATTATGGAGTTCAGTTTAATATTAAAAATTGCAATTGTTGGAATATTGGTTTCTATATTAAATCAAATATTAAAACAGACAGGAAGAGATGAATTAGCATTCCTTTCAAGCCTTGCCGGATTGGTTCTAGTCTTGTTCTGGTTGCTGCCTCATCTAACTGAGCTGTTTCGTACGATAGATCAATTGTTTCAAATGATGAGTTGATAGTAGCTAATAAATACAGAAGGAGGTCCCAATGAAAGAAATGATTGCTATAGCAGTAGCGGGTCTTATTGCTGTCATGCTGGCTGTAATTTTTAAGAAAGAAAGAGAAGCATTTTCCGTCTACATCAACATCATAACATGTATCTTGATCTTATTTTGGGGACTTAGCAAGTTGAATGTTATTTTAGATGGAATTCATACATTACAGTCGCATATTCAGATTAATAAAGCCTATATTGGTATCCTGATTAAAATTATTGGAATTACCTATGTATCAGAATTTTCCGCATCTTTATGTAAAGACTCCGGTTATCATGCAATCGGGGAGCAGATAGAATTGGTTGGTAAACTTTCCATTCTTGCCATAAGTATGCCGATTATGATGGCTCTACTTGATACAATAACAGGCTTTTTATCAACCTAATCTAGGGAAAAATTAATAATTTAAAATATTTATTAGATTAAAATAAAATATTCAATTCAAATTTGTGTTTCGCATACACAAAATTTCATACATATTGTTATGCAAAGAAAGTTACTTCTGACAGGAAGAAGAGGAGAAATGGGGATGGATATGAGGGAAATAAAGAAACGGCTATCATCCATGCGATATATAAAGTTACTAATTGGATTTATGATTATCTTACTGTCCTTTCTTTTTACAGCGAAGGAGGTTGAGGCCAGTACCATAAGTTCTGACCATATAGAATTTTCAGAAATACAGGAAGTGATCGATGATATTATATCCCATGGAAATAAATTTAATTTTAGAGACTATGTTGATCAGTTAATAAATGGAGAAGTGGACTTTTCCTTGACTGATATTGGTCTTGCCTTAATACGCTCTGTAAAAGGGGAGATTAAAGCAAATATCAGTACCTTTGCAAGGCTTATCTCGATTGCACTTATTGCCGCATTATTTACGAACGTATCCATGGCTTTTAAAAATAATCAGGTGTCGGAGACAGGATACTATGTTACCTACCTAATACTGTTTGGATTGCTAGTAAGTACCTTTGTTACTGCATCCCAGATAGCTTCTACAGCCATTGAATCGATTCTTTCGTTTATGAAAGTTCTTGCACCAGCCTATTTTCTAGCGGTTGGTTTTAGTACTGGGAGTGCGACCTCGCTTATTTATTATGAAGCAGCACTTATGCTTATTACGATTGCTGACCTAATCCTCATTAAAGTAGTCATTCCTTTAATTAACTTTTACCTTATCGTAACGCTTGCCAATAATTTATCTAAGGAAGACATGCTCTCTAAGCTTGCAGGGCTATTTGGAAGCGCCGTTAACTGGCTTTTGAAAAGTCTTCTTGCTGTTGTAGTAGGATTTGGAGCAATACAAGGTCTAATTGTACCAGTTGCAGATAGGGTGAAACGTTCGGCTTTTTTAAAGGCATCCACAGCAATACCTGGGGTAGGAAATGCAATCGGAGGGGTTGCGGAGACGGTACTTGGAGCGGGAATATTACTTAAAAATGCTATTGGTGTTACCGGATTGATTGTAATCCTCACCATTTGTGCAGTGCCTTTTCTAAAATTATTAATGATTACTGTGGTATATAAAGCTGGTAGTGCAGTACTGCAGCCTATTTCTGATAAACGTATTGTGGAATGTATTAGTGTATCGGCAAAGTCATCTGCTATGCTATTGCAAAGCGTTTTCGTAGGTGCGGTACTATTTCTGTTGACGATTACCATTGTTGCAGTAACAACAATGGGTACAATGTGAAGGAGAGGGCGCTTTGAGGTTGGAGGAGCTACATATAGGTACAGATAGATGTTAGGTTGCAATGGATAGAAAGGTTGGGTGTTAATATGGACAAGGTATACGAATGGATTCGGAATATTGTAGTCTACATGATTTTAAATACCATCATTATGAATCTTCTAGCAAACAGTAGTTACAAGAAATACATTAAGATTATTTCCGGTATGATCCTTGTTCTCATAGTTATCGCTCCACTAATGAACATAATGGAATTAAATGATACTATAGACTTTTATTTGGCCTCCAATAATCTTGCTGTTGAAACTTCAGAATTCGAATTTCGCCTTAAGTTGATTGAAGAGGCGCAGATAAATGAGTTCTTTGGAGAATATAAAGTGAAACTAGAGGAAAGTGCAAAGGATATATTGGCGGAAGAAGGTTTATATCTAAAGAATTTTGATATTGTTTTTGATCAGAAGGAGCAAAGTAATACTTTTGGCCAGATTATTGGGATGGAAATTGACCTATCTATGGAAGAGCATTTAGATGAGCAAGTAGCCGAGGTGTTCCGTGTTGAAACTATTGAAATTAATAGGATTGCGATTTCTAAAGAGGAAGAAAATGCAGACAAACAGCCACCTTCCCCTTTGGAAATTAAATTAAAAAATAAACTATCTGACTTCTATAATATAGAACCGGATAATATAAATATAAGTATACAGGGAGGTTAAAATGGAATTTAATAAGAACTCCACTGGTCAGGAAAATGACGTTATAGAAAAAAAGAAATTTTCCTTGAAGGAAATTGGTTTGCCGAAATTAGTAATGGTATTTATGCTTGGCATCCTTCTTATTTTGCTATCTTTTCCAAGTTTTTTTACTTCTAAAGAATCGAAGGATAATATACCACCAAATAATAACCAGCAGACAACGAAAAATGATACGAATACGACAAGCTATGATTCGAATACCTATATAACAGAAATGGAAAATAAATTAGAAGGCATCCTTAGAAAGGTGTCCGGCGTTGGTGACGTAGATGTAATGATAACACTCAAAAATTCCAAAGAGCTGGTTCCATTGAAGGATCGTCCGTATACACAGGAAGGCGTAAATGAAGTTGACGGGGAGGGCGGAAGCAGATTAAATAATAGCGTTCGACGGGATGAAAGCACCGTATTAATTACCAATGATAAAGGTAATGAAGAGCCGTACATAATTCAAGAAATTGAACCAGAAGTAGAAGGTGTCTGTATTATCGCAGAAGGTGGAGATGATGCCAGGGTAATAATGGATATTATGCAAGTAGCGGAGGTGCTTTTTAATGTACCTGCCCATAAAGTAAAAGTGATGAAAATGAATAGTGATATAAATTGATCAGGAGGTTAAAGATGAAGGTAAAGAATATTTTTAAAAAGAATCAAATCATAATCACAGCATTAGCGATTATGATTGTGATTGCAGGCTATCTTAGCTTTACCAACGATGATGTTCAAGAGCCGGATGCCTTACAAACAGTAAATCCGGATGAGGAGGATTATGATGTATTCTCTGAATTGGAGGGAATGGATGTCGTAACCGATACAACGAACAATGGAGATACAATTGGAGACATTGCAGATGACATCGTTGATGAAGCAGATGATGTGCTAGATCCCGATAATAATGGGGAAGATACTACGGATGAGAATGATGAAACAGTACCAGTTGAAACCTTAGATGATAGTGCCAATGAATTAGGTGAGCTCTCTGACGATGATATTTTAGCAAACGCAAAGAATGTAGCGGATAATGGCGAATTAGATGATGGAATTCCTGGAGAAGCTGTACTTGTAAGTGCCACGCTTGATTCTGGATATTTTATGTCTTCCAAAATTAGCAGAGAGCAGTCAAGAGCTCAAAATGAAGCAATATTTAAGGCAATTATGGAAAGCCCAGAAGCTACCGAAGCGGCGAAAAATGAAGCTATGAACGCTTTAATTGAATTAACCGGAATAAGGGAAAAAGAAAATGCTACCGAGATGTTACTCGGAGCCAGAGGTTTTGAGGATTCCGTAGTTAGGATTACAGATGGAAAGGTAGAAGTAATCGTTAATGCGCAGAATCTTACTGAGCAGCAGCTTGCTATTATCGAAGGCGTTGTTAAGGATAAAACTGATATTTCTGTAGAGAACATTAGCATAGTTCCTGTTGTAGTAGAAGAATAATTGATGTCTACATAATTGTATTGGGAAAAGGTAATTCTAAAGTGAAGAAGCCCCGGTCAAAATGGCCGGGGTATATTTGATATTTTAGTTTTGTTTGAAGTTAAATAGAATCTGCTATAAATTTGCCTAGTACTTGTATTGCTGCCTTCCAAGGTTTTTGGATAATTGTGTTTACAATTCTACTTTGTATTGGTATAATACTATATAATAAAAAATACCTATATGTGAACTATAATAAGGGTATACTAGGTATATGGAACTTAGGAGGTAGTCATTGTGAATAAAGAACCGGAGATCAGGAACACATATAAGATACATGAAAATGGCAAGGTTGGAGAAGTGCAGATTGCAGATGAAGTTGTAGCAGTCATTGCAGGATTGGCAGCAACCGAAGTAAAAGGAGTGTCTGCAACATCCGGTAATGTTACGAATGAAATTGCAGGTAAACTTGGTAAGAAGAACCTTTCCAAGGGTGTTAAGGTAACTGTAAATGATGATTCAGTATCTGTGGATATGGCTCTTACCTTAGAATATGGATATGGTATCCCTGAAATCGCAAAACAGGTACAGGAAAAAGTGAAATTAGCGATTGAGAATATGACCGGACTACAGGTGCAAAATGTTAATATACGAATTGCCNGCGTAAATATTGTCAAAGAATAGATGGGAACTGTTGCATAACGTATATTATATTATTAATGAGGGGGGAGGCGCATTCGTTTTAATGCGCCTCCCTTAATCCCGGAAGAAGAGTGTGGGATCCTTTTTGAGAAGAGATGTTTACAACAGTTCCTTTATGTGTATAAATATAGTTAGACACAAAAGTTTAATAGGAGGTTTTCGAACCGTGACAAGAAGAGAGATAAGAGAACACATATTTCTTATGCTATTTCGTAGAGACTTCTACAATAGCGATGAATTAAATGAACAAATAAAATTGTATATAGAAGAGCTGGAGGCGTCTTCTTTGGATGAGAACTCCTATCTAACAGAGCGATTGCAAGCAATAGTTGATAGATTAGACGAGATAGATTCTATATTATCAAAGGCTTCCAGTGGCTGGAAGTTGAATCGAATGGGTAAGGTAGACTTAACAATTCTAAGACTTGCTGTATTTGAGATACAATTTGATGAAGAAATGCCGGTAAAAGTAGCAATTAACGAAGCGGTTGAGTTAGCAAAGAAATTCGGTGGTGATGATTCTCCAGCATTTGTTAATGGTGTTCTTGCAAAATTAGCATAACATTATGCATAAATCCAAATCGAATTCGTTGATAGGGATGGTATTAGGCTTTGGTTATTAACAAAGAGAGCTCGGGTTTTTTTCACCAAATGCAAGGAGGAATCGATGGTACAAGCTTATTCTGTCACACAGATAAATCAGTATATTAAAAATTTATTTATAAGAGATAGGGTACTAAACCGCATCTATATTAAAGGTGAGGTATCCAATTGTAAATATCATACCTCTGGGCACATCTATTTCACATTAAAAGATGCTCAGGGGCAATTGGCATGTGTGATGTTTGCGGGTCAAAGAAGAGGCTTAACTTTTCGATTAGAGGAAGGCCAAAGTGTAATTGTTCTTGGCAATATAAGTGTATATGAGAGAGATGGTAAATACCAACTCTATGCTAATGAGATCATGCTTGATGGACTTGGCAAACTCTATGAACGTTATGAGAAACTTAAGAAAGATTTGGAAGAGGAAGGACTCTTTGATCAGAGTCGTAAAAAAGAGATCCCTAAGTTTCCAAAAAGGATTGGTGTTGTTACTGCTGCCACAGGTGCAGCAATACAAGATATTATAAACATTTCCAAGCGAAGGAATCCTTACGTGCAGCTAATCCTGTATCCGGCACAGGTGCAAGGGATAGGTTCTGCTCAGAGTGTTGCTAGAGGTATTAAAGTATTGGATGAACTTGGTGTCGATACTATCATTGTAGGAAGAGGTGGCGGTTCCATAGAGGATCTATGGGCTTTTAATGAGGAAATTGTAGCAAGAGCGATTTATTATTGTAAGACCCCGATTATCTCTGCAGTAGGACATGAAACCGATGTGACTATTGCAGATTTTGTGGCTGATTTAAGGGCTCCGACACCATCAGCTGCAGCAGAATTGGCAGTCAATGATTATATTAATTTTCTTTCCACCGTTCATGAGTATCATCGCATGTTAAGAAAAGCAATGATGCAAAAAGTTACATATAACCGGACAAGGATTGATGAATTTAAACTTCGTATGTATTATGTAAGTCCAATGTACCAGATCAAACAAAAGAGACAGTATCTTATCGAAACGGAACAAAAGCTGCAGCAAAGGATGAACCTAAAACTAAAAGAGAAAAGGCATAAGCTAGAGCTATATATTACAAAAATGGAGGCGCTGTCCCCTCTCTCCAAATTAAGTAAAGGATATGCTTTGGTTACAGGTGAGGAAAACCTCCCGATACAAAGCATCAAGAAAGTGAAAGAGAAGGATCTAATAACCATTTCATTATTGGATGGTGACATCAAGGCAAGAGTGGAAGAATTAAATGAGATTAAAAGAGATAAGCCCGACGGGGATTATTCTTCGCAAATGCAATAGAAGGTGGTGTATGGTATGGTAGATAAGGAAATGAAATTAGAGGAGGCATTTGAGCGACTGGAGCATCTAATGACTAAATTGGAAAACCCGGAAGTTAGCCTAGAGGATTCCTTTGCCTATTATCAAGAGGGCATGAAACTTCTTAAATTATGTAATGATTCAATTGATAAAGTTGAGAAGGAATTGATAATTTTGGGTGAAAACGGAGAAAAAGATGAACTTTGATAATATAAGAAAAAACCGAGTAAATAAAATTGAAGATATAATAAAGGCTTACCTTCCTAAGGAAGAAGGCTATCAAAAAATTATTATGGAAGCGATGAATTATAGCATCCTTGCAGGGGGAAAGCGTCTTCGTCCCATGCTAATGGAGGAGACCTTCCGACTATTTAAAGGGCGAGATAGAGCGCTTGTTGAACCATTTATGGCTGCTATTGAGATGATTCATACCTATAGTTTGGTGCATGACGATTTACCAGCTATGGATAACGATTCCTATAGGAGAGGGCGAAAAACAACTCACGTGGTATATGGGGAAGCTATGGCCATCCTAGCAGGAGACGGCTTGTTAAACTATGCCTTTGAGACGGCAACCAAAGCATTCCAAGCAATTAAAACCCAAAC
>JGI24708J26588_10003983_pt1 | contig 10415 bp, 7 predicted proteins | sample BioPla1DNA2_FD_26588 | JGI IMG/M metagenome (IMG submission 26588) | reverse complement strand
ATTACCGGTTGCTTTTTCCTTAATACCGAACGCCTTGGGTATGGATGGTCCAGTAACATCCGCATCAAGAATAGCAGTATTGTAATTCCTCCTCTTCATCGTCACAGCGAGCATCGCCGTTACCAATGATTTGCCTACCCCACCTTTACCACTTACAATACCAATGATTTTTTTAATTTTACTCAGTTCATGGGGCTTTTCAAGAAGATCCTTGGGTGGCTCCTTCCTTTCAGCACAGTCTTCGCCACAGGCGCTGCATTTTTGATCACAATCTTTGCTCATTTTCTCTCTCCTTTATGGTTATATGTTATTTAGATATTTAGATGCGATTTTGCCCTGCCCTGTGCCTGAGGCACCTGCCACATCCATGCAAATGCACTCTACCATCACAAAGCTTGTAATCCCCACCCTCAATCTTCAGTATGTGGCCCCCAACCAAAAATGCTGCGATTTTCTTGCGGGCGTCATTGTAGCTTCTCTGAATGGTAGTACGAGCAACCTTCATTCTTTCCGCACATTCCTCCTGTGTCATGGCTTCATGATCTATTAAGCGGATAGTTTCAAATTCATCTATAGTCATTATAATTTTTTCCCTGGCTGTGGTGTGTTTTTCGTTGAGCGGCCCAAATAGGGTACTCTCCGGTAGACTGCACACCTTCCTTCTTTTTCTCGGCCGGGGCATAATTTATTCACCTCAATACATGATGTTACTCATAGGAACTGTCTTAGCAATCCCCCATCGCCTTCAATTTAATGTTATACCTACTCATAACCAACCACCCCGTCTACCCCCGTTAATATAGACTGAAGGTGTTCTTCCAGAATTTCTTTTGTTGACCTTTGTTATTGACATATGCCCCTTATAGTTTTATTATACGCTGATATGAGTATATGTCAATGTTTAGCTAATCCCGTTGCGTGTGGTTTTATTTTTTGTAACACATCAGTTAACGTAGCAATAACATGCTACCCTCTTTTGCTGATATCTGCTACATTAGTCCATCCTTTTCATTTATAAAAACCTTCCTTAGAATTCCATTTCATCTACCGTCAAACACTGCCTCGGCTGCTAATGCATTATTACAATAGGCAGCCTCCACACACCTGATCACAACACTAGCCGCCTCTATCCTGGCTTGATCATATATTGAAAAAAGCATTTCAGCCCGTTCCCGATTCAAGTATACCTTCCAGTATCCCGCCAGTAAATAGTTCTTTCCTTTATTCGTTATAAACCCGATCACGTCTTCCACAGGGAAACCCAAAAATATTCCTACCTCATGTGGGCAGGTATGTGTGAATTTGTTTTTCAGCAATCCTAATTTTGCCTCCAGATTAACAGCATCTTGATAACCCAAGGTGTTTAAAAAAAGCAGGTTATTATTTTTGTTTAAAACTCTCTTCAGCATTTTCTGCTTATAAAACAGCACTGTTACTGTCTCCGCGGTGTTTTTTAGCTCATAATATTTCAGGTTGAACCTTTTGCATATTTCCTGTTTATAACAATGCCACAAAGAAAAAACATTTTTTCTGCGCCTGGAGAATGCCAACAAGGTCGATGGCTTTTTCCCCATAATAGTAGTGGCGGCTCCAAAAAAAATAACTGCTGCCAGGAGATCCTTTCCCTGTAACTTATTCAAACAATTTAAATACCGTATTTTTAGCGAGGTGTGCAAGCTCATTGCCTCCCAGAAAAAAGAGCATCATATTTTATTATGATGCCAAACCTGGCCCTAGTTTTATTCACCCGAACACCCTGCTTTTCACCTGTGGACTCTACAATATTAAACAAAAGCCATCGCCTAAATAGTAAACTGCTCCCCTTGGTAACAACTAATAAAAGATAGGCTGGATCATATAATGGGAAACACATCCTGGTACCATAGGCAGTGGTTTGTTTGTTTTAAATGTGATTTAATATTTAGGCTTTATTATTATCCTGCACAGTATCCACGGATAACACAAGTTTCTTCCTAATTTTAAAAGCCCAATCATCTAGTATGCTATAAACAACTGGTACTAGAAACAAGGTGACAAAGGTTGTGGCCAGCAGACCGCCAATAACCACAGTGGCCAGAGGGGCATTGATCTCCGCACCCTCCCCGAGCCCAGTTACCATGGGCGCCAGGGCCAGGATGGTAGCCAGGGCAGTCATTAGAATAGGCCGCAGCCTAACCCGACCCGTTTCTATTAGCGCAGCAGTCCGTTCCATACCAGCAGCAAGCATTTGTTTCAAATAATCAATGTAGACAATGGCATTAGAGACAGCAATCCCAACCAACATAATGATACCAATAAAAGCGGCAATGTTGAAGCTCCTTCCCGTAATAAGCAATGCTAACACAACCCCGATAACTGCACCGGGTAAGGAAAAGAGTATCACAAAGGGATCCCGGAATGATTCGTATTGTATTACCAGGATCACATATACGAGTAGGATTGCCATTAAAAATGCCCATAGCAGGCTGGAAAACGCCTCTACCATTTGCTTATTATCCCCGCCAAAGTCAATAGAGTAACCGGCCGGCAGTTGTATGTCCGCCAGTTGCACCTGGATATCTTTGGTCACACTGTTCAAATCCCTATTTAGCAAATCACAGGAAATGGTCGCCTGACGAGACTGATCCTCTCTGTCAATGCCCACAGGCCCGGTTGACAGCTCAAAATTAGCAACCTCTGCCAAAGGAATACTGCTACCCATAGGGGTAAGAAGTTGTAACTGCTCAAGGGTTTCCATATCATTAGTTCCATTTTTGGCAGCTGTTACCCTAATATCGATCTCATCTCCTTCAAAACGATATCTGGAAGCAACAGTACCGCTAATAGCTGCCTTAACCTCACCTGACACTTGGGCTGGTGTTAAGCCGAAATACATGGCCCTTTGTCTGTCAATCCTAATTAGCACCTCAGGGTTACCATCCCCCATCGTGGAAGCAACTTCACGGGTGCCGGGGACACCGGCCACGACCTTTTCGATTTTTTTGGAAATCTCCCGTAATGTCCCCAAATTATCGCCTCTGAGATTGATCTGCACAGCACCGCCGGAACCCATTGAAATCCCGCTATCTACACTAACTGACTTTTTAGCACCAGGGATATCCTTTAGAGACTGGCGAATTTTTTCGGCAACCTGTTCTGCCCCTTCCCGCTCTCTTTTGGGAATCAACTGGACGCTAAAAACTGCCTTATTGGTTGCGGAACCAGTCATCGACATCACCCCCGCACCGCCCACACTAGTAAAAACAGTATCAACAGCAGAATTATCCAGTAATCTTTCCTCCACCACTGTGGCAATTTTATCCACATCTTCAAGAGTTGATCCTTTATCCGTTTCAATAGAGACTGCTATGGTGCCGGCATCCATAGCTGGAAAAAATTCTGCCCCGATCTTTGGGGTCAGGACCAGGGATATGCCAATTAGGGCTATTGCCCCAAATACTACTATACGTCTATGGTTTAAAGCCCACTGCAACCATTTTTTATATTTCTCACCCAAATTATCCAACCATGCACCCAGGCGATGAAACTGCCTACTGATGGCATTCCTGTCCACATCACCTTTTATTTCCATCACCTTATCTGTTAGCAGGCGGGAAGCCATAAAGGGGACCACTGTTAAAGCTACCAGTAATGAACAAGCAATGGCTACGGAAATAGTAATAGCAAGTGGGGTAAAAATGATCCCACTTAAACCACCGGCAAGACCAATTGGTAGGAATACTGAGACCATAGTCAAGGTACTGGCCAAAACAGCACCACCCACCTCGCTTGTACCCTTTAGGGTAGCATCGTGGGCGGATAAACCCAGGCTGCGGTGACGGTAAATATTTTCAAAAACCACAATAGAATCGTCTATCATGCGCCCTACTCCCAGGGCAAGTCCACCCAGTGTGATAATGTTTAGTGTTTTGCCAGTATAAAAAAGCACAATAAAGGTGGCTACCAGTGACAGGGGTATTGCTATGGCCACGATAGCAGTACTGCGCAGGTTGCGCATGAAGAGAAAAATAATTAATGCTGCCAGAATAGCGCCCTGGGCCAGCGTTTTACCTGTGCTGCCAATGGATTGGTTGATGTAATCTGACTGATCCATAAGAATTTCCATATCTATCTTGTCGCCGAGTTCAGCCTGAATTTTTTTCATTTCTTCTTTCACATCTGTGCAGGCTGCAACCGTATTGCCATCACTTCTTTTTTGGCACAATATGCTTACAGCAGCTTTGTTGTTAACCCGGCTAATTTCTGTTGTTTCTTTATAATCCTCACTAATTTCGGCAATTTCTTTTAGCTGGATTTTGTTACCCGTCGCAGTGGTTAGTGCAACATCACCAACGTCATCCACTCCCCCAAATTCCTGCAGGCTGCGCACCAAATATTCCCTTTCCCCAAAGGAGATATCCCCGCTGGACATATTATAATTTTCCACAGCTAAAAAACTAACTATCTGGTTAAGACCCAGACCGTAATTCTGGGCTTTAACCGGATCAACCGCCACCTTTATTTCACGTTCCCTGCCGCCAAAAATAGTTACTGAAGCAACATCAGAGATGCGTGATAACCGTGGTTCGATGTCGTTTTCAGCCACATTTTGCAATTGGGCCAGGGATAATTCATCGGAACCAATAGCCACAGCAATAATAGGCATCATGCTGGGGTCCATTTTCATTACCTGGGGTTTGGTGGCATCATCGGGCAGATAACTTTCAACTATTGAAATTTTGTCCCGAATATTGGCCATAGCATCATCCATGTTGGTTCCATAGTTGAAAGCAATAAAAACGAGGGAGGAGTTAGACCCGGATTGGGACAATATGGTATCTATATCGCTCACAGTGGCCAGCATATTTTCAATTGGTTTTGTTATATGCTCCTCAATTTCCTCGGGGCCGGCCCCACCGTGGCTGGTAATAACAGCAGCATAGGGGAGCTCTATTTCAGGCAACAGATCAGTAGGCATCTGGGCCACGCTCATAGAACCTATAAGGGTAAGCGCTACCATTAAAACTATAATCGTAGCCGGCCTGCGGACCGCATATTGGGCAATCTTCCTGATCATTGAACATTTCCTCCATCAGCAAAATTGAGCACGCTGCTTTCATCAATGAGGGTGTTTCCTTTGGTGACTACCCGCTGTCCAGCCTCAAGGCCACTAGTTATTTCCACATAGGTTCCATCGTTTAGCCCCGTTTGCACTACTACCGCCCGGGCACGATTTTCCCCGTTTACAACATACACAATACTCTCACCACTTTTTGGGAGAACAGCAACCATCGGGATACCGAGGACACCGGCCCGGAACTGGGTCCCCAGCATTACCCTGGCAAACATCCCGGACTTTATCCGGGCCTCACTATTAGGCAAAGAAATCTTAACCGGATAGGTGCGTGTTAGCGGGTCTGCAACCAAAGCAACACCTTTGATGATACCGGTAAACATTTCCTGGCCAATGGCACTAATTTGTATCTGAACTGCCGTACCTGTGGTAACCCTAGAAACATCCGCCTCACTTACCTTTACCTCAACCTCCAGATCATCAGTGTTATTTACAACAGCAACGGGACTCTGCATATTAACAGTATCCCCCACTGCAACATCTATCCGACCGACAATGCCACTAATCGGACTGGTCACCTCGCAGTCAGCTAAATTCTGTTGGGCCATGTTCAGTGCAGCCTGTGCCTGGGCTACACCTGCCTCAGCGGCACCTGTATTTAGGGCATCATACTGGGCCTTGGCCGCCTCCAGTGCCTGATCCGAAATAGCTGCAGCATCATGAAGCTGCTGCATGCGATTGTAATTCTCCAGGGCTGTCTGCTTCTGGACATCGTTGGCTGCCTGGGCAGCCCTGGCTGAAGCTAGCGCTGCTTCAGCTTGCCGGACAGCCGCATCCAGTTTGCTGCTATCCAGGCTAAGAATAACCTGCCCCTGCCGAACAGCCTGTCCTTCTGTGACATGAACAGCTGTTACCCGATGTGGTAGGCTAGGTATCACAGCAACCTCATTGCTCCCTTTTATTGTTCCAATATAACCCGTATATTTTGTAATATCCATGTGTTCTACAACTGCTGTGTCTACTGTAATGGCATCCGGCACTGTTTCCTGCTCCGTCTTATTGCCGCAACCGCTTAAGCCAAGGTGTAGGAAAACAATAACCAACACGGCTGCAATCTTTAGATATCCTGATTTCAACAAAACCCACCCCCCATTAAATCCCATAGCTTTTTTGTTATGTATAGATGCACCGGCCCTCATTTATTAGTTATTTAAGTAAAACCATTTTTCTTATAATCGCATTAAACCTCTTAATCCCGGCAACGAAGTCTCTAATCACCTCTTCGTCCCCGGCATCCAAAAATTGCCCATATTTTTTCTCGGCAGCACCTTCTATCTCCTCGATTATTGTTTCACCATACTCGGTTAGTCGCAATTCTACAAATCTTTCGTCCCTGGGATTTCTGTCTCGTTTTATGTAGCCGGCCTTTTCTAGTTTTTTGCACATGGAAGAGGCATTGCCGCTGGAAAGCCCAATTTCATTGCATAACGCACCAACAGTTAGACATTCAAACCGTTTGATTTCCATCATTATTCGGGTTTGCATCATGGTCAAACCATATTTCTCGATAATAGGGCGAAAAAAAATATCTACATTGTCCTTTAGACCACGCCAAAAGTCCCAAAGCAATACCTTTAATTCCAGGCCTGTCATAGCCACCTTCACTCCAATAACAATTGTGCATAGTATCTATACACAATAGATACTATCTAGCAATTGATCCATTGTCAATATATTTTACCTGGGAATGTAAGATAAATTGGCTAATGCTCAACCTATGCATATTATGGTTTTTTTGCCCACCTTCTTTGTGTTTTTAGCAACAACCTTAGAGTAAAATTATCGTAGGCAAAATGAAAAAAAATATGGGAAGAATTTAAAAAAACTCTTCCCATAATCACGTCTTTCCTGTAGTTTGTTAGTTGAAAAGACCATCAAACGAGGTGACGTGATATGAATAGTTTACCCATAAAAGAACTAACATTCAAGGAAATTGAGCAAACCTTTTTTAAAATCGGCTGTGAAATTGCCCAGGGACTGCTACAGCAGTTTTTGGAGCAAGCGGATCAGGAACTAGCGGAGGGAAGAAATAAAGAGAAACTAAGGCATAGTGGCAAGAGAAAAACAACAATTAAAACTTTAATGGGAGAAGTAAATGTAAAAAGAAACATATATAGGCAAAGAAATGAAGATGGTCATGTTCAGTACATATATTTACTCGATCAAGCCCTGGGTTTTGAAACCATAGGACTGATATCCCCGAACCTGGTAGAGAAAATATTAGAACTTAGTTGCCATAAATCTTATCGCCAGGTAGCCAGGACCATATCAGAACTAACAAATCAGACTATAAGCCACCAAGCAGCTTGGGACATAATCCAGGTGGCTGGCCAAAGACAAGCGGAAGTAGAAAGGAAACTCATTAAAGCCCATCAAAATAAAGAGCTAAATGGTAACAAGGAAGTGCCAGTGCTTTTTGAAGAAGCTGATGGAATATGGCTATCCATGCAAGGTAAGGATAGAAATAAAATAGGCAATGGTCGTAGGGAACTAAAAATAGGTATAGCCTATGAAGGATGGGCCCCAAGATACCCATCTTCATATGAATACAAGACCGTCAGCAAAACAGTATACGCCGGCTACCTTAAAGCGGAAGAATTTCAATCCCTGAGGGAAGCCACCATAGCAGCCAAATACAATGTAGATGAAATTAAATACCGCATCTTAAATGGTGATGGAGCAGCCTGGATTAAGCATGAACATGATCCCGAAGTCGCCATATTCCAGCTGGATCCCTACCATTTATCCCAGAGCATAATTAGAAACGTATCGGATAAAAGGGCCAGGTCCCACATTAAAAGATGGCTTAAAGCGGGCCAATTTAACAAAGTGTACGAAAAGTTAGAGGAACTGAAATACCAATGTGACGGCCTTGCCAGTGAAATAAAAAAACTAACTAACCTTGAGATATATATAAGGAACAATGAAGCTGGCATCATTAGCTACAAAAATAGAGAGGGTATAGAAATACCGGCTCCCCCGAAAGGGCTGGAATATAGAAACCTGGGTACCATGGAAAAAAACGTAGATTTATTTGCCAAGCGTATGAAAGGTGCTAAAAGCTGGAGCAGGTCAGGGGCCACTAATCTGGCGAAAATCATATCCTTAAAAATGGGGGAAGGTTTTAAGGATAAAATAGCTGCCTTGGTATCAGGTAAATTGTCAGATAGTCTAACGAGGCGTTTTGAAGAGAAAATAAAAAATACGAAAAAGACTGTGGATAAGGTAATTAAGAAAAACATATACCCGCTGCACCGCGGAGTAATCCCATTTACGAGCTGCAAGATGACCAACGGCAGACGTGCTATCCGCAATATATTTAACATGCTGGATTTTAGCAGGCTAACCTACTTTTAGGGTATCGCTTGGCTGATATATTTAATAGCCTGTACGGGTCACTATGTCATGTTTAGGACAAGCCCCGGGGTCCAAAATAGGCCTCCTATCATGCGTTTAAGGTTACATTTATAGGACCCAGTCTTAACATAGTGACCCGGGCAGGCTGAACGGCTTTTTTAGTAGTGTTTTATTGTATTTTTTAAAATGAAGTCATGTTTGGCTAGGTTGTAAAAGGTTGATCACGATGGTCTGCTTGACTCTGCTACAGGAAAGATGGGATACCTGCCTACTTTTACTTGACACTAACGTTTTAGGATTTTAATATTGACACTCTATTATAGCTATGCTAGAATTATAGTTTATTTGACACAGGATAAATTTTGTGATATATTTTATATGTGGCAAATATTTTGTTTTTAAAAAACATGGGGGGTACGGCATGTTTAAAATAGGAGACAAAGTGGTGTACCCGATGCACGGTGCAGGTATAATCGAATCCATTGAAGAAAAGGAAGTGTTAGGGGAAAGGCGTAAGTATTACATTCTACAGTTGCCTGTTGGCGATATGAAGGTAATGATCCCGATCAACAATGGTGAAGGTGTAGGTTTAAGGGAAGTAGTTGACTGGAAGGGTGTAGAAAAGGTTCTGCACATCATGCGCCAGCAGAGTACTGCCATGTCGCCGAATTGGAACCGCAGATACCGCGCTAATTTGGAGAAAATTAAGAGCGGCAACATATATGAGGTGGCTGAGGTTGTGCGCAACCTGATGAAAAGGGATCGTGAAAAAGGTCTCTCTTCCGGTGAGAGGAAAATGCTGGAAAATGCAAGACAAATATTAATTAGCGAGCTGGTTCTAGCCACGGAACTAGAGGAGGAAAAGGCCCAGTCGCTTTTGGATGGCGCCTTTGCTTAAAAAGCGTCAGTATAAACTGACGTTTTTTAATTTAATGCAATAATATATGCCAATTTCATATTTTGTGATATAAGTGTCTAATAAAAATAGTTTGCAAGGGAGGTGATAAATAAGTGTTGAAGAGGATTGTGTATATTGTTCTCCTAATCTTTTTTACCGCCGGTGGGTTTGCCTCGGGGTATTTTTTGGTTAATAGCGATCTCACCTCCTTTTTTGTCAACATGCCTCAGCAGTTCAAGTTTGGTTTTATTGGACTTTCTACATTATTATTTCTTGTAGCTGCTATTTTACTAGCGCCGCTACTGATCCGCTGGGTGATAAGGCTAATGGTTTTTGTAGAGCAGTATTTGCAAAAGATACCATCCCAGGATTTACTAATGGGCTCAGTGGGTTTAGTTATTGCACTCATAATTGCCAATTTAATAAGACCGGCTATTTCTTCAATTGGTTGGCCGGGAATAGTCTTGTCAGTTTTGCTTATGTTGTTTCTAGCCTATCTTGGGGTAAGCGTTTTTGTTAAAAAACGGGAGGAGCTTTTGTCCTTCTTCGCTAGTATGCCCAAGTTTGGCAAAGAGCGTGGGGCCAAGGCTGAGCTCCGTGCTGGGCAGTTGAAAATTCTTGATACCAGCGTTATTATTGATGGGCGGATATCTGAGCTCTGCGAAAGTGGTTTTATTGAAGGGATTCTTCTTGTCCCTGCTTTTGTGCTTGAGGAACTGCGTCATATTGCTGATTCCCCGGATTTGCTGAAACGCAATAGGGGTAGGCGTGGTTTAGATATATTGAACAAGATGCGCAAAGATCAGGAAGTCAAAATCCAGATATATGATAACAATCGGGGTTTGGAGGAAGCCGCGGAGGTGGATACCAAGTTAGTGAAATTGGCCCAGAAATTAACAGCAAAAATTATTACTAACGATTTTAACCTGAACAAGGTAGCGGAACTACATGGTGTCAAGGTGCTTAATATCAACGAGCTGGCCAATGCTGTAAAACCGGTGGTATTGCCGGGTGAGGAAATGATTGTCCAGGTTGTGAAGGATGGCA
>JGI24708J26588_10003982_pt1 | contig 10415 bp, 14 predicted proteins | sample BioPla1DNA2_FD_26588 | JGI IMG/M metagenome (IMG submission 26588) | reverse complement strand
GTAAATATTTTTGAATTTGTTTCACATTGGAATTGTAAATTTGTTTCAGAGATTGAAACAGATTGCGGATTGATGTCAACACCTACCGCATTACGATTGAGTAGCTTAGCCTCGACTAAGGTTGTTCCACTACCCATAAATTGATCTAAGACCCATTCACCGGGATTAGAATAGCGAAGTATCAAATTTCTTGGTACATATGGCGACCAATTCCCTCGATACTTTCCTGAATGCGTTGCCCAACTGCCTCTGTCTGGAAATGACCAGACCGTCGTTGGTTCAAGCCTGAAATTATTTGGTTGTAAACTTATAAGACATTCCTCCTTCTTCTTATTTCCATTGATTGAAGTACTCTGAAACACCCACAATACCTTTGGCTGTAATTGCTCTCGTAACATCATTTTCAAATCTAATTTTATTTTCATCAGAAAGTTTATTAAAGTCCTGTTGTATCTCTTGTACTTTATGTGCTAACCCTATCACAAACTTATCATATTCAATGTTTTCTTCTTGAATTGATTTCATTATAGTTGCTCCCTTCATTGATGATACCAATAAGTCTACATCAATTCTCCCAAAAAATCCACCCCTTTTTCCTTTCACTATAAGTGAATTTTTATAAATTCTTTACCATGAGATAATATTCACAAATAGTGAAAAGGGGGGGTTGTATGTATTTCGATAATGACACAGACCTATATTGTGTTATAGGTTCAAATATAAAATTTTACAGAGAACAAGCAAAATTAACACAAGTACAACTAGCAGAACAGGCAAAAATCAGCATCAGCTACTTGTCAAAAATAGAAGCTTCAGGATGCAATAAAAGCTTATCTATATCTGTATTAAATCAGATTGCTAATGTCCTTGGTGTTGAAATTAGTGAATTTTTTAAGGAGGAAAAGACAAATGCCAAGACAACCTAATCGCTTTGGTGGCGGAGCTAACACCAATAGAAATGGACTCCATTTCGAACAAGCAACATCACTAAATACAGCCTTACAAAATGCTGGATTTATCATTGTCAATAACTGCGAAGTATATTATAGAAACCAATTACTTGGTTACTCTATAAATCAAGACGAATTTTCTACGGTATTTTTGAAACGAAATGGAGTGAATGATCGGGCCATCAACTCCAAACGCTGGAAACCTGATGAAGCTTTTATTAACGAACTTGATAAAACTGTTTACATCATTGAAAAAAAATTCCAACATACCAGTGGTTCAGTTGACGAAAAACTAGCTACTTTTCCATTTAAAATCAGAGAATACAAACGACTTTTAGAGCCCATTGGTTATGATTTAGTTTATATGTATCTCTTGTCTTCTGATTGGTTTAATGCTCCCAAATATCAAGATTATTATGATTATATGGATGAACTCGGTTGTCCTTATTATTTTGATATTTTACCATTAGCAGCCATTGGTTTGTAAGTATTAATATGTTTATAATAAAAATTATTATCTTAGGGAGGTGTTTTGATATGGCTATATGTAACAAACAACATCGATATTTACAAGGTTTTAATGAACTTCCAGAAGCTCAAGACAACAGAAATGGTGGACGACATATTTGTGCTGCTTGTGCTTATGAAGAAGGACTAAAGGATGCCTTACAAGGTAATTCTCCTCAATCTGATCTTTCTCATTTACCTGATAGTCAAGCCGGTACTGTACGTCACAAGAGTGCTATTGATGCATATAATCTTGGCTATAAATATGGTAAAAAAATCAGTTCCTGAACCGCTTAAATCGATACATTTCATTCTGGTTTTCCATACGATATCCTAGCAGAGAACTTAAAATGTTTATTTATTGAACAGGACATCAGATACTGGAATTATTCCGGTCGAGATATGCTTTGGAAAGGCATTTACAGCATAAATCATTAATCTAAAATGGAACAACCATAAAGACATTATTTTTGCCTTTATGGTTGTTTTTCTTATCGATTCATCCCACTTCTAACCTTCTCCACCACCTGTCCGATACTCTCCAGAAACCTTTCCAGCAGATTCCTTCCATCTACCACAAACTGTTTCATGAAATCGTATGCCTTATTCAGTGTTTCCCGAAGTTTAGAGTTTTCAGCCTTTAATTGCTCATTCTCATACATAATATCTATAAGTTTCTCCCTCAAGGCTTCATTGCCACCAGAACCACAAGCCATTACATATACCTGTTCTGCAATCTCCGCTTTTCTCTCTAGTTTCGTTGCCTTTCCCTCCAAATCTACTAGAGTATCACTTTGCGTTTTGATATAAGCCTCGATTCTGTTAGCTCGCTCATTAGCTTCTTTTACTCGTTCGTCAGCTTCTTCATAATCCATTTGCTTAACTGCAACCCGCATGGATAAAGTGTCATACTCCTGCACAAGCTGTTTCTTTTCACGCTCCAACAACTCATTCTCCTGTTGCTTTTCATCAGCCTGTTCCTTCAATTCGTCGTAACGAATTTCCTCTTTTAACACCTTATATTCCATAACCGATAAATCATGATTGCGACCTTTAGACTTTTCTCTTATCTGTTCATCAAAGGCAATCCTTACCTTTGTATTTGCGACAGCTCTTAATTCATCTTGTAGAGCTTCAGAAAGCACTTCTTTTGTAAATACCTTTCGTTTGGATACCTGCTTAGACAATCCTTTTTTGTAGCCGGTTGCTACCAGTACGCCTACCACATGCATATGTGGACTATCTTCATCCATATGAACCACTGCATTGGCTACCACAAACTCAGGAAGCAGATATTGTAATTCAGCTAGCATCATGCTATAAATCTTCTTCATATAACACTTATTTTCATAATGTTGCTGCCAATATGCTCTATCCCCTATCTGGATGATAATCTCCACCGCCTTATCCTGTTCCTTGTTGGCTACATGCTCAAAATAGTCTTCAATCTTACGATCTGCTCTAGTTTGATTTTCATTGTAGACTTTTAAAGCTTCATCAAATTCCTGATGATAAACTGCTTTTACATCCTGAACAAGATTGTCTGTTCCATAAATCAGAAAAATATTATTGGCGCTATATTCTTCTGATTTGTATTTTCTTAAATTGTGCTTTGCCACCCCGGCAAGCTTCGACTTAGATGTTATTGCACTTTTCTTATTACTCACATGAGCTGTAAATGATATTCCTTCCATACACTTCCTCCTCATCTGTCTTTCCCTACGAAGTGCTGCTTATCATCTTTGCTTTGCCACAGATGATAATAACCCCCCTAGCACTTTCGTCAAGCCGAAAGTGCGGGGGCTCTCCGAGGGTTACACCGACAGGGAGCCAAGCTCCGGTCGGTGTATATTAACCGCTACCCTTATTTAAGTAATCCATCGTAATCACATCCTTTCTCTAATCTTTCTATACTGTCTCAGGAATACTTCTGAAGTAACCTGTCTCTTCCCAAACTTTTTTATCGGGGCAATAATAGTTGTATTCATTCGAATCTTCCATCTTTATTGCTACACCAAATTTGAGAACCCCTTGCTGAATACCAACTCTTACATACTGAGCATCCTTCCCCATAGCCTTCGCTATCTCCTTAATTGGAACATTCCTTCCTGTAAAAGCCGGTAAATCAACTTTGTATTGAATTTCCGGCATTCTATGCACCTCCTTGTTCCTTTCAGAGCATTATTTGCTCTGTTTCTGTTTTGTATTATACAGAGTATTTATTGCTCTGTCAAGAGTGCTAATAGTTATGTTGACAATTCTATTTTTGTATGCTAAATTATATTGCACAGGAGGTTGATAAGATGAATACAGGTAAAAAGATTAAGCTAATCCGTACATTTCGTGGATTAACGCAAAAAGAGCTTGGTGATTTAGCCGGCATTCATGAAGTCGCAATTCGTAAGTATGAGTTAGGAAAGAATCTTCCAAAACCTGAGCAGTTACGAAAGATTGCAGACGCATTGAATGTAAATGTCAACACACTTGCAGAATTTGATATTCAGACAGACGGAGATATACTACCTCTCCTATTTGCTATCGACGAAGCATTTCCTGCCACTATTAAAAATGTAGATGGTACACCGGGAATCTTCTTTGAGAACAAAAGTCTGGTACAGTTTCTGAAGGATTGGCAGGCTATGAAAGAATTATTACAATCAGGCAGTCAGACACAGGACAATTATGAAATATGGAAAACCATCCGTCCGAGTGTTACTAAGGTAACCCACGAGGAGTAAGATTGGCACAGGAATCGCTTATCAGCTTGCTGAATATAAGCGAAGGGAATGGTGCAAATGAAGTTACCCAACGGATACGGAAGCGTTGTAAAACTTTCCGGCAAAAGAAGAAATCCTTATCTGGTACGAAAGACCAACGGCTGGCATTTCGACAAAGAAAAGGATAAACTGGTTCAGGATTTTATCATTATAGGATATGCTCCTACCAGAGCAGATGGCTTGCAGATGCTGGCAGACTATAATAAGAATCCATTTGATACGAAGGCTGCGAAGATGACCTTTGATGATGTATATGAGGAATGGTCTAAGCGTAAGTACCCAACTGTATCAGAATCCAATGTGAAAGGCTACACAGCCGCTTATAAGACATGTAGCAGTCTATATCATAAGGTATTCAAGGATTTAAAGCTTGTGGACTTACAGACAGTCATTGATACCTGCGGTAAGAATTATCCTACCTTAAGGAAAATCAAGGTGCTGTTCAACCAGCTTTATGATTTTGCTATCAAGAATGATATTTGCAATAAGGATTATTCCACCTTTGTAGATATTGTTCAGTATAAGGACCGTAATCCGAATAAGTATGACCGAAACAAATTCGAGAAGGAAGAAATTGAACGGATATGGGAGCAGAAAGATGATAAGTATTATCAAATCATATTGATGCTATTGTATAACGGAGTAAGAATTTCAGAGTTCTTGGATTTGAAAAAGGAGAATGTCCATCTGGACGAACAATACTTTGATGTGATTAGTAGTAAAACCGAAAACGGAATCCGAAAGGTTCCTATTGCAGATAAGGTCTTACCTTACTACAAGGCTTGGTTTGAAGATAATTCGAAATGCGAGTATCTTATCCATACACCTGATGGCAAACACTTCCAATACCGAAATTATTATGACAGCTACTTCCATCCACTGATGGAGCAACTTAAGATTGACCGCACACCACATTGCTGCAGACACACATGTATTTCAATGTTAGCAGAAGCCGGTGTCGATCAGACGATTATCAAGAAGATTGTGGGGCACTCCGGTGCAATGACTTTAACCGAGAAAGTATATACCCACTTTGATGTTAAGGAGCTTGTAAATGCGATTAACAAGATTTAAAAAGAAAGGACATTCCCAGATTTCTCTGAAAATGTCCTATACATATCATTGATATTCGTGTTGCATACTTGTTGCATATGTGTTGCATACCGTTTGAAATCCAACACATCTGACAACTTTCCACAACCTCTGTAACCCTTGTAAAATCGGGTTTTTCTTGAATCTTGCGTTGACCGCAGATTATCTCTTTGAGAACTAATGACTACTATTTCTATGATTTTATAGTGTTTTATAACTTCTCATAAAACCACGTATCTTTCGGTACTTCTAGTATTATCTTGTTGTAACTTTTCATAGCTTCTTGTAACTTTAAACACCAAATAAACACCAACAAGCACCAGTATAAGCATAAAATTTATATATTTGCCGAGAGCACTTGGTTGTAAATACTTGTTGCTTTCGTCTAGTTACGAACCACACCGTCATAATATGAGGTTCTTTTTTGTCCTAAGCATGACTTTAAAAGGCTTTTTCTAAAATATAGTAATCATTTACAAAATACACATTATTATATCCCTTGGTTAACAAAGTATTTTTTATTATTTTAGCTTCTTCTTTATCTGCCAAAGAAATTACAATCGTATCATCCTTATCATACTTCTCTATAATCTTTACTGAATATTGTCTAATTGATTTTGGATTATTAAAAGTATCTGTAACCGCAATACCTTTTATTTTAATATTATATTTTTCAAATTTATACAATAAGTCCAAACATCTTTTTCCTGCACCGTATATAACAAAATCTGTATTCTCCATTTTTACTTTTTGCATAATTTCAAAGTTGTTCTTATTATAATAATTCTTTAGAACATTTCTCCAAATTTCTACATTACCACGCCAATCAGCTTTTTCTTTTGTAAAGGTGTTAAAGGTATCATTAAAGATATATTCTTCAATAGATAAATAATCACTTACTATATATTGCTTTATATTATATGAATTCACTTCCGCTTTTTCATCATTTCGCATATTTATCAATTTAATTTCTAAATGAGGATATAATGCAGAAAATTCTTTTAAGAAGAACTGTAATTTTTCTATAGTATCTGTTCTATTACAAATCAAAACTACTCTTTTTGCTTCCTCTAACTTATCATCTAACCTTTTAAATCTTTTATGCATTTGTTGTAAGAATTCTTTTTGTGCTTTTTCAACTTCTATATCTCTTGAAAAATGATGCATAGAAATAATATTATTCTTGATATCTTTAATCCATCTATGCGTTCCTTTCCACTCAATATTATCTTCTTCTATATCAATAAAAAAATCAACAAATTTAGTTTTAAATAAATGAATAACTGTATCTAATGAATACGCCATCTGCCAATCCAACGGATATGCTTCATTTCTTAAATCATTTACGGTCAAATGATGTGCAGGACGACATGCACCTCCAACCGATATATATATATCATAACTCTCCATTCTAATCTCCTTCTACAAAATCTTATATTTTTTTCATGAAGTCACTCTGGGAAACCACTTACTATAACAAAGTTTTTTCTATTTTCCTGCCTTGTTTTTAGAGATTTTTCTACCTATTATCTATTCCTTTTATTATTAATCTGGTAAATTTTTTATACAGATTATGTATACTCTCATTTTTTCAAAATTGTTTATCACTTCACGTTATTCTTTGTTTTTAGTCTCTTTTGGTATTCATTTTTAATTTTTGATGGTGTATATTTTGTCTTTTCAATCCACTTCTTAAAACCATCTAAATCGTTTTTAGCTTTATATTTCTTATACTGTTTACCACATTCCAGAGACCAATCATCGTACATCTGCTGAAGAATATCTACATCGTACTTTTTTGTGGTTGATATATTTATCAAAGTACTTCTTTGCTCTGGTCTGGCTTTATCACGCAATCGTTCAAAATCAGTTTTACTTCGATTCTTGTGAGCCAGTTCACCGCACGTAAGCCGTTCTATATTAGGTAACCTACAATACTTATCGCTTTTTCTGGATGGTATAAATAGACGTTTACAATATTCACATTCTTTTATCACACGATTTGACAACAGAAACTTTTGCACATCTACTATGAGGAAATCCTTTATTGTATTTAAAAAGTAACCAGTCATCGGAACACCATCAAACATAATAATACTCTGATTTAATATTACTGAATCAAGTTCACTCTGTATTTCAGATTCACAAACAGAAAACTCTCTTTCCAGTAACTTTCTAATATGATGATGTAACTCTTTATTTTTATAAATATCTGGTAAAGAATCCACGCCATCAACAGTTACACCATTTTCGTTTATTTCTTCTTCTATCATTTCTATTACAACATTTACTTGTTCCCACGTTAAATATAATGAATTGACACAATGAGATAGCATATCTTTTATCTCATAATTCTTCTCCAAATACTCCTGCATTCTTTCTTCTGTTTTGTCATAATCCATATTACAAACACTCAAAGAGAACTGTCCATATTCAAATGCTGTTATTTTCTTTTGTTCTGAAACCACTATAAATTCTTTTCCAGAATCCAAAATAATATATCCTAATGCCATAACATTTTTATATACCATCGATTTTAAGCTCAATGATATATAAATATATAATGCACCTCTTTTCCTTTAGGTTTATTCTCGAACCATAGCTATTATGCAACAACAAATTGCATATAAAAAATATTATATGGTCATATAAAATCTGTCAAGAAGGAGGAGATTACAAATGAACAAATACGATATTCATTATCTTTTAAGAAAATATCGCATTTATCAATGGGAAGTAGCCAGAGAACTCAATATAGCAGACTACACGTTATCACGTTGGTTACGTAAGGATTTAACACCAGAACAGGAAAAGGCTATTTTCCATGCTATTAACACACTTAAAGATAAAAAGGAGAAGTAATATGGCACGAACTAAAAAAACACCTTTTCCGCCATGGTTTACTATACGTGCTGATGGCTTAGAAAAACGATATATCAGACTTGGTGTAACGCTTACTTCCTCTGAAGCATTTAGAGACTTATCCAACTCAGCAGTTCGCATTTATCTAAACATGATGATGGAAGCAGGTGGAAACAAAGATTTCACGTTTCCATGTAACAAATATATCAGCTATATGTCAAAGCAAACCTTTTTTAAAGCAAGAACTGAATTAGTTAACCATGGTTTTATTACCATAAAACAAAATAATAGAAACTTGAGAAAATCAAATGTTTACAGTTTCTCAGACGGATGGAAGAGTTTTAAAAAGCCATAATAAATGCCTTTTTAAAAAGCTATCCATGGCTATATATAGTATATCTGTAAATTTTCTTTACAACACATTTTTCAATTACCTTGGAACAGTTGTAAAGAATCTTTACAGTATCATTCCATCAAACCAATACTAAAAAACAAATATTTTACCAGATAACAAATCGGCTTGTTAAGAAATTATACAGCCAAATAAAAGGAGTAACACCATGAAGAATCTAAACACTGCTCCGTTCACGATAGTATCTCAGTCGCCTTCGGCGGTTCACATGAAAACCATCAAAGAAACATCTTCTTTAACTGGTGTAAGTGAACATCATATACGCTTACTTTGTAAAGGAAACAAAATAAAGTATATACGTGCTGGCTCAAAGTACTTAGTTAATTATGAACGCTTTTTGGACTATCTAAACGGAGAATCATAAAGAATAATCGGAGCTGTTATCGAAAAGGTAACAGCTTCTTTTATCATATAAAATTCAATTACGAAAGGAGCTATTACAATGGCTAAAGAACAAACGAGAAAAGTAGATACTGGTATCATACAACGCGGTAAAACTTATCGTTTTACGGTCTGTATGGGATATGATGTTAATGGCAAACAAATACGTCATACAACCACATTCACACCACCAGAAGGACTAACACAAAAGAAAGCTGACAAATTAGCAAAAGAAGAATATGTCCACTATTCTAATCATTGTAAAGGGCTTTATAATCTCAAAGAAAATATGAGATTTTCAGAATTGGTTGAAGAGTATTTTCGTCTATACGCTCCAAACAGTTTAAAGCCCGTTACAGCCTATAATTATGAAAAACACATAAATTATCACTTCATGGATTACTTTGGCAATAAGAAGCTAAAAGACATCACAACAGCCTCAATAAGCCACTTCTTTGCTACTCATAAAAGCATGGTTCGTGGAGAAATGAAAACACTTTCTCCTTCCAACGCCAAGCGTATATACTGCATTTTACAAAGTTTATTCAAATTTGCAGTAATGCAAGGCTGTATCAAAGAAACTCCATGTAAGAATGTTATTCTTCCCAAAAAGAATCCATTGGACGAGAGTAAACAAATGCACTTAACTGCTGAAGAATTGCCAGAATTTCTTAGCATGTTTCAGAATTATTCTTCATTTAATACTATTATTTTAGTGCTACTCTTTACTGGTATGCGTTCGGGTGAATGTTTAGCTTTACAATGGGAAGATATTGATTTTAAAAACAAGAAAATCTATATACGTCATTCATTATCAGATGTTGGTGGAACTCACTTTCTGACCACTCCAAAAACCAAGACAAGTATTAGACATTTGTTCATGGATGATAATCTGGTAGCTTTATTAAAGAAACACAGAATTGAACAACGTAAACTCCAAATGGCTTTAGGTTCTTCTTTCTTACATCCAGAAATGGTATTTACTTCTGCTACTGGAAATTATAAAGATAGAAGCTGTCTTAATACCCAATTAAAAAGATTTCTCAAAGGCACTAAGTTTGAGTATCTAACATTGCATAAATTAAGACACACCAATGCTACTCTATTATTAAATAATGGAGTTGATTTAAAGATAGTTTCAGAACACTTAGGACACTCTGACATTCAGATAACAGCAAAGACATATACAGCCGTTTTAGATAGCTCACGTATGAAAACTGCTGAACTTATGGAGCATATCTTGACCGAACAAACACCAAATAAACACCAAATGCTTGGAATTGGGTAATAAAAAACCCTTGGAAACCAATATTTCCAAGGGTTTGTATACGTTTGATAATTAACGCTTTGAGAACTGTGGTGCACGACGTGCTCCCTTTAAACCATACTTCTTTCTTTCCTTCATACGAGGATCTCTTGTTAAGAAGCCTGCTT
>JGI24708J26588_10003979_pt1 | contig 10421 bp, 10 predicted proteins | sample BioPla1DNA2_FD_26588 | JGI IMG/M metagenome (IMG submission 26588) | reverse complement strand
CGGCGGCTAAGTTTACTGACACGAAGGTCTTACCGGCCCCACCTTTTCCACTGAGCACAGCAATTGTTGGCTTACGATCTGCGCCCATGTAAACCTGCTTGAATTTCGTCAAGAACCGAAAGCTTGCCATCTTTGTAAGCCAGTATATTGTCCTTTAAAGATTCACCCTCGGTTTTATAAATTTTCACCTTAGCCGCATCTAAAACCCTTAATACATTTCCACCGCAGCGCGGTGTTAAAACAACATCAATATTTGCGTTTACCAAAGATTGACTGGCACGTACACCTGCACCGTCGGGGCTTCGAGTTGCTTCGTTTTCTAAATAAACTGTCTTATTGGTTTCTGTATCGTGNATCATAAAATAAGGAGCCCGTCCAAAGGCATTACATACACCTGATTCCGACGATGAACCATTCGCCGGTATGGCTATTTTCACTATAATTTCCTCCTTTCTTTCCTTCTTCCATTATATACTGTTTTGGACAAAAGTCCATAACTTAGAAAAATTACACAAAAAAAGGTGCTTTCTAAAGAAAGCACCTAACATAGCGATTGCTATTTGAGATTANAAATTATCATTCAAAAATGCTGTTACCCTTCTCATGTATTCTTGATCTTGTTCAGGATTTAAAAAGCGAGTTACGAAAAAGTGATCTCGACCAATTCTCGTCCATGTTCTCGTATGACTAGGAGCACTTTCCACTAATCTCTTAAAATTCTCGTAGTCAAGTTCTTCGTCGAAAATGGAATGAAGTAAAAATATTGGTCTGTCTCCTATATTCGCGATTTGCCTTTCAGGGTAAATATTTCTACTACCCCATCCAAATTTGAGTATGGAATAAAGTTTAACGAACGGCTTCACGACCGTAATTAAAACCGGTGGGAGCTCTTTGGCTTCCATGCCTTCTGCAAATACATCTTCCCACGAAGAAAAAGAAGCAATGCTGATAACACCACTAATCTCGGGAATGACCCCAGCCGAGTTAATGGCAACGGCGCCACCCATAGATGCGCCATAAGCAATAATGGGTAATCTTGCGTATTCTGGTTGGGCTTTTATATAGTCAACAACTGCTTGGGTATCGCGTGTTTCCAGATACCCTAAACCAATTCCTTTGCCGGAACTTTTACCGTGACCTCTCATGTCAAAAAGAATGGAAGAGTACCCAAGATCCTTAAAGGCTTTAGCGTGACCGAAAAATGCTGTCACAGAGGGATTATGTAGCCCGGAAATAAAAATCAAGACACCCCTAGGGTTTTCGGCTTGCACTTCAAAAGCAGAGATAGAATAGCCATCTGATGTTTCAAGTGTTAACTCGTTTGCAACTAAATCAAAATCTCTAGCTTTATAGATAGTTTTAAAATCCACATGTTTGTTCAGCATAGGGCCCATAATAAAAGGTGGAAAAGCCACTAGAACTGCAAGCGACAAAACTGCAACAATAATAACCAAACTGATAAAGATTTTCGCTATGCGTCTTCCTATACTAGGTCGACGACTCTCAATAGATTTCAACTTTGTTCCTCCCCACATTAAAAATGAATTTCACTTTACAACAAATTTTGTACTTTTTCAAGCTCATTAGTTATTATACCATCAACTTCTGCCAATTTCATCCTTTCTATATCTTCAGGTCGATCAACTGTCCAAGCGGTGATCATAAAACCATTTTGTTTTGACGCCGCAACCACCTCGGGAACAACTACGGGATAATACGGATGAATGGCATCGGCCCCGATACTTTTCGCATATATCCAAGGGTTTACCAGTGCAGCCATGTGAAGAACCCCAGTTTTAACTTCGGGCATAACTCGTTTAAAATGGACTAAAGCATAGTGATTAAAGGAAGAAATGATGGTTCTATCTTTAAGATTGTACTCGTTTAAAAAACTCGCCAGTTCTTCATTAAGATTTTCAAAACCCAATGTGCTCTTAAGTTCAATATTAAGTAAAATATCTTCTTTTTTAATCAGTTCACAAAGTTGCTGAAATGTTGGGATTTTTTCGTTTTTAAATTCTGAACTAAACCAAGAACCCGCATCTAATTTTTGTAATTCATCTAAAGTGTGTTGCGCCACATCTCCGGTACCATTCGTGGTTCTAGATAGTGTATGATCGTGTATTATGACTATCTGACCATCCTTCGTTAAATGAACATCAAGCTCAATTCCGTCACAGCCGACTTCTAAAGCTAGTTCAAAAGCTGACATGGTATTTTCAGGGGCCTTTGCTGAATAACCTCGATGACCGAGAACTTTCACGATTTTATCCCCCTTAAACGTTTTAGTTCTTTATCTTCACTGAACCTGTGAAAACCTTTGTTGCAGGACCCGCCATAAAAACACGATTATCTTCCCATTCAATTGTCAAATCACCGCCTGGCAAAGANACCTGAACAGGTGAACTAACTAAGCCACGCCTTATGGCTGCAACAGCCGCGGCACAAGCACCCGTTCCGCACGCTAAGGTTGGACCTACACCGCGCTCCCATACTTTCACTTTTAAACGATTATCCGATATAACCTGCGTAAATTCAATATTCGCTTTTTCCGGCCATACTTCATCTTCCTCCAAACGAGGCCCCCANGTCAAAAAGTCTAGGTTATCTAAATCATCAACAAAGATTACAGCATGGGGATTCCCCATTGATACGGCATCAGCGGTCCATATTTTGCCGTGGGAATCTATCTTTACTTCATCACCCCCATTAAAAGTAAAATCAGGTTCGCCCATGTCAACAACGTATAGCCCGTCATTTACGCTTATTTTCTTAACCCCGCTTATTGTACCGATCTGTAACAAGTGGCCCTTAACTAAATTATTTCTCACCAAATAATCTGCCATGCAGCGAATTGCATTACCACACATTTCCGCTTCGGTGCCATCNGAATTAAATATGCGCATCGTGTATATATCTTCGTTCATCGTAATAAACACTAGTCCATCTGCGCCTATACCAAATTGACGATGACAAAGCATTTTAGCCATACTTTCTCCGTTAGATACATGCATTCCTTTAAAGTCTTCTATAAAAATAAAATCATTACCAAGCCCATGATATTTTGTAAAGTGCACATTAATCCCCCTAGCTGTGCTGACACTATCGTTCAAGAAAAGCGCTCACTTTGTCAACAGCAAAAATAACATCTTTAACATCCTCTTTGGTCACAAAATGATTTAGATGAATTTGGACAGCCCTACTCAATAGCTCCACCGTTTTTGGACATGTTTTTTCATTATATTCAATTATATCTTGTGAAGGATTATTATTCCACGGCAAAGATCCTCCCCACGGATCTTGCTTACGCATGAGAAACTCCCAATTTAAATAAATGTGCTGATCATTACTATTAGAATCATACACCTGAAAAGTAGGAATTCCTTCCGCACTAAGTGCTTTGGTCATAAATCGCGCTTNTTCTTGGTTTGATGTATAAAATATTAAACTAATACCGAGATCCCTTTCAGTACCAAAGACGGAAGAAAACGTGATATTATTCCGCGCACGCAGTAATTCAACTAGATCTTTTTTTGTCTTCTTAGTATGCCCCAGGATGGCGGGCATTCTTTTTAGTTGTCCCAAAGACAAAGCTGCTTGCAATTCGGTCAAACGGTAGTTTTGGCCCGGAAAAGCGGGTATTTTACGTTCAATGAAACGAAATTGATAACCTGCACCATCATGATAAAGGACCGCACGTTGCCACAATTCTTCAGAATTAGTAACAATCATGCCCCCTTCCCCCGTTGTAATAACCTTTGATTGCTGAAGGCTAAAGCAACCAAGGTGCCCAATGGAACCTAACATACGCCCCTTATAGGTACCGCCNTTAGATTGAGCTGCATCTTCGATTACCATTATATTATGTTTGCTCGCAATTGACATGATCGGGTCCATATCCGCGGAAATTCCGCGCATATGAACGACAATGACTGCTTTAGTACGTGGGGTAATGCGCTTAATCAAATCGGTAGGATCGATAGTAAGACTATCATCTATTTCCGCTAAAATCGGAATCGCACCGACAATTGCTACGGCCGCTGCCGTAGCAACCCAAGTATAAGCAGGAATGATCACTTCATCTCCGGGTCCTACACCCGACGCTATTAAAGCGCAGATCAAAGCNGATGTACCCGAGTTTACGGCTAAAGCATGATTGGTTCCTATAAATTCTTTATACTCTTGTTCCAGTAAACTTGTTTCCGATTGTTCAAGCCCTTGGGGAAAATAACGAAAAATACGTTTTTTCTCCAGTACATTTAAAACCCGGTCTTTTTCTTCCGGACCTAATTCCTCACTACCGAGGTATTTAGAAACCCANGGTTCGGTACGGACAGGCGTACCTCCATAAAGAGCTAATTCTTCCACAAAATCTCCCCTTGCTAAGATTTCCATCTGCTAATTAGTTTTCTTGATTAATCTAGAAATTCCTGTTTCATAGAAAATTGTGCTAAAACAAAACCGAGGGCTGNTCCCTCGGTTATGCGCTACATTCTTTTCTAAGGGCCTTCACCCTATCCCAAGTTTCTGCAGGTAAAGGTCGATCAAAATTTCTATAACCAGCAAGCTCAAACCCTTGCTTGCTCGCTAATTTACGAACATATTCCAAATGCTCCAAACTTAAATCAGCCCCGATACTAATGTGCTTGTAATGCTTATCTAGGGCAAGCATTATTGTCTCGGACATACAAGCAAATGCTTCACCCTTTTCAAACCCGAAATTCCATCCTAAATCAGGCTTATTAGGTAAGGCAACGACACCCCCATCAATAACTAATACGTCCGGTCTTTTANTTAAAACCTGTTTGCTCACATTACTCGGTCTAGACATATCACACACGATTGCACCTAGCTTTAAGGTTTCGGGGGTAATCAGCACCTCAGAGCTACTTGTTGCCGTCATAATTACATCTGCACTTGGTAGGTATTTTTCAGTGTTTACGGTGATTGAAATGGGTGCACCCCGGTCCAGCAGATTCTTTGCATATTCTATCCAGGATTTCAGATCAATATCTTCCGACGGAAAACAGGTAAGCTTAGATACATAATCCCCGAGACTACCGGGGGAAAAGACCTTTCCTCGATCGCCTAATTCACGAAGGTGTTTGATCATATCAACTACGACTTTAAGAATCCTATACTCACTTTTTTCTTGTCTTGCGGGATTGCCAATTAAAATCAACTTTTGCACTTGTTCACTCAAAAGTAAAGCCAATGCTTTACCAACTGCTCCGCCGGCACCGACAACTGCCGCCGTCACAGTATTAAGATCCATACCGATTCGCTGTGCGGCATCTAAAATGGCCTCAACACCTGTGACAACAGTATAACTATTACCTGTAGTAAGTGCCACATTGNTGTGGGGTAACAATGAACGACCACCCATGGTAACAACAGATGTATAGGCACCTAAACCTACTATTTTAGCACCTCTGTCTTCGGCAAGTCGAATGGCGGCGGCTATTTCTTCAATGGCCTCTGCCTTCGATAACTCCCGTAACTGATCTGCGGTTTTAGGTACGCAAATGAATTCTCCATAGGCGCTTTGACCATTATTGTCAATTATTCTGCTGCCGCTTACTACAAAAGGCTCCACTAGATCATTCCAACGAGAGCTCAAATCTGCGAGCTGATCTTCAGTTAAGTTTTTTAGACTCTCGTCAAACTCAGTGTAATTTTGCAAATCAACAGGATGAACCAAAAAGGCAAAACGACCATCATTTTTCTCAGGCGTATCATTNATTGTTTCTGTCATTCTGCTTTGTTGTCCCGGGAAAGATTTGCGACTATAGCCCACAAGGTGCCCTAAGAATGAGGCGGTATCGCGGCATTCCAATTGTTCAATGGTGCTTTTAATTGCTTTACTTACATTTTCAATTTGTTCATCATTAATAATCAAAGGCGGTTCAATCCTTATGACGCNGGCACCATTAAGGGTTGGTGCCACCCTAACCTTTTCTACATTTAATAAATAAGATGACACCATGGGCGTAAGCATCTCTTGCTCGGCCATGACGCCGAGAAGGCTATTGGGATAAGCATCCTTGCAATTATTAAACTCAATGCCGAGCATCAAACCTTGGCCACGTACTCCTTTGATGATTGTGGGATGTTCTAAGGCAATTTGCTGTAAAGCACACTTCAACTTANCCCCTTTGTCAGCAATTTCCTTGACCAAAGAGGAATTATTTTCCGTTAGTAATTGCACTACCGCCAATCCTACGCGACAGGCAAGTGTGTTTCCTGCGAAAGTTGAGGAATGCTTCATGGCGAATTCTTCTGTATATACTTCATCTTTACACAAAACTGCACCAATGGGAAACAAACCGCCCCCCAGCGCTTTGGCGAGGACAAGAACATCGGGGGTAACATCTTCCTTTTCACAAGCAAACATGGTACCGGTTCTTCCGAGACCCGTTTGTATTTCATCGAAAATTGTAAGAACCCCATGTCTACCGCACAGATCTTGAACGTCTTTCAGATAGCCATGATATGCTTCGACAATGCCGCCCTCGCCTTGTATTGGTTCCACAATGAAAGCTGCCGTTTCAGTGGCTTTTTCCTCAAGATAAACCCTTAATGCATCAATGTCGCCAAAGGGAATATGGTAAAATCCGTCGACGGGGGCCCCGAAAACCTCNTGATAATCTTTGTTGCCTGTCGCGGAAAGGGCTCCTAAAGTTTTACCATGAAAACTATTCTTAGTTGCCAAGATTGAATGTTTACCTGTTTTAGCACGAGAAAGCTTCAGTGCAGCTTCAACAGCTTCTGCACCGCTATTGGCAAATGTAACATTTTTTAGCCCCTTAGGTGCAATGGCAATAAGGCGTGCTCCTAAATCACCGGCGGCCTCCAAAAGCGATGGTTGAATAAAACTAGGTTCTTGATTTAGCTCAACATTATGTAAAGCGCCCCAAATCTCCGGTGGATTATAACCGAAGGGCAATGCACCATAGGCTGCTATGCAGTCAAGATATTCTTGACCCTCAACGTCATACAAATAACATCCCAATCCACGCTTAAATCTTTTATCTAACCCAATTTCAGATAACATTTTACCAAGATGAGGATTTACAAACTCCCTATATGGATGCATTTTATAACCTCCCATCACATTGAGCACAACCTGTGCACAAATTTTATTATAGCAATTCTCTGAAGGATTTTCAACAAAAAAGACTAAAACATACTGCATATTGTGTTTTGAAGGAGGTTCCTAATTTGACAACTATCTATAGAAAATTATCGCCGCAGGAATTATCTCAATCTATGGCGATCCGCATTAAAGTTTTCGTAGAGGAACAAAACGTTCCAATGGAAGAAGAAAAAGACGGATATGATGATATCGCACAACATTTTGGTATTTTCCTTGATAATGTAATGATTGGAACCGGGCGCCTTATAATAAGTGGTGATAAAGGTAAACTCGGCCGCATTGCCATACTCAAGGAATTTCGAGGCAAAGGATATGGTGGAAAATTAATCAAAACCATGATTACCGAAGGAACCAAGTATGGACTTACGGAATTTATTTTAGGGGCTCAACTTCAAGCNATAGATTTTTACCAAAAACTTGGTTTCGAAGCCGAAGGTGAAATTTTTCAAGACGGGGGTATTCCCCATCGCACCATGCGTTTAAAGATGGGCAATTAAGGGGTGCTTACTATGAAAAAACGTTTGATGTTTGTCTTCATTTTTCTCGTATTTTGTTCCACTGCAGCCAAAGCTCAGGTAAACGTTACAATTCAACCTGAAAGTGGGTTTTTACAAGTTGACGCGGAAATAGGATTTGATTCAAGCATCACAGATCTATCTTTTAAGATCTTTCCATCTGCGCAGCTTACAGAAATAAGGGCAGAAAATTTATCGGGATATTCCGTTAGTTACGATCCCGAATTTATTAAGATAGATGCGTCATTCTCTGGTTCTGANAATAAACAAGCATTCGATGACGATGATGTGGATAAAATGCAGACTTTGAATATTTCTTATGAAGGGTTTATTTATTTAGATGATTCATCGCTTTTAATGGACTACGCGACTTTATGGTTCCCGGTATTTTCCGTTCCAATTCAAGATCCCACTATTAGTGTTCGTTTGCCTGAAAAATGGGAGGTTATTAGCGCTAACATAATGGACGTGACTGAGCGCGAATCTTTTAACGTCACAACTTGGAAAGGCGGTAGTGTATTTACTGTTAAGCAAAAACCGCCGAAATCATCTGATGTGAAAAGAAACCATGCAGAAATTGGAACCGAAATAGCACCGGAACTTCTATCACGAATTCAAGTGCAAGTTCTCAGGCTCGTTAACTCCATTAGCAAAAGACAAGAGGAAGAGATTAAGATTCAATTGGGGGATGATCTAAAAGACTCGGATCTGGCGACCTATTTAGCGAGTTTACCATTTAGTTATGGTGCCGTTGGCAGTAAGTTCCTCTCTGAACCGGGTTTTATGGAAGATGAATTTCAAATTCTTTTGTCTACAGATGTGGGTCGCGAATTTTTAGCCACCATGGCTTGGAAAGATTATGGGGGCAAACTACGTCTCGAGAAATTCATATTAACGCCCTACGGTTCCTGGGTACCGGAAGAATTAAGAGCGTTTCTGGACAATTTCGTGCAAAGATTGAGATACGCTGTGGAAACACGCGATTTTAAACGTATTGAAACTTTTTTAGATCTGGAAGTTAACCGAAAAGAAATTAAAGAGCTGATTCTAAGTCTCAACACTCAAAATGCTTGGTCATTGCAATACGTGGTAGCCGAACCATTAAGCCTTACAATTTTAGTACCCCATTCTGACAATCTGAGATTGCTATTAAATATGGGACTCATTCCGGGAGAGGACGATTGGTTAATTAATAGTTTTGATGTGGTACCTCTAAATTAATCTCCGGTCAGCCCTACTTTTCTCCAAATTTGCAAGAGATTTTTAGGTAAAGGGCAAGTAATATCTAGAGTTACCAAAGTTCTCGGATGAATGAACTTTAGACGCCAAGCATGCAATGCTTGGCCTTCTAGATCCGGTAGGGGCGTACCATATAAGGGATCTCCCCACAGTGGGTGACCTAAGTTTGCTAAGTGAACGCGTATCTGATGGGTTCGACCGCTTTCTAAACGAAGTCTTAAAAGACTGGCTTTTATGTTACCACTTAAAGTTTCGTAAATTGTACATGCTTTTTTTCCATCACTAGTTATGGAGCGTTTAACACCATGATCTTTTGAGCGACCAATAGGCGCGGTAATTATACCGTTGGAATCTTGTGGTTTACCTTGTACAACAGCTAGATATTCGCGAACCAATTCACCTTTCTCTAACTGCTGCAGAAGTCTTTGCAACGTATATGGCTCCTTTGCCACTAAAATCAAACCAGAAGTATCTTTATCAATTCTATGCACTAAACGCACTTTACTGGAAAGACCTATTTTTAGCCAATGATGGGCGATGGCATTTGCTAATGTGCCTTCTTGATATGCACCCGTGGGATGCACCGCCATTCCTGCGTTTTTATTTACGATTAGCAAGTAATCATCTTCATAAACTATGTTTAGTGGAATGTTTTCAGGTTCCATTGAGGTCTCTTCGTCGAAAAACTCAATCTGAATCATATCGCCGGCCACAACACGTCTACTAAGATAATCTCGTTTTCCGTTTAGGTATATTCCTCCGCCTCTTTTCATCCTTCTAAGTAAGCCGCGGCTCAAATCTAACCTACCATAAACGATCTCTTTTACCATTAAACCATGTTCTTCCTCTTTAACAATTGTGGTGAGAATATAAGGGTTATCTAGCATACAATACCTCCCCATTTATTCTACACCATTAAGAAACCCGTGTACAACGAAAAGAAACCGCAAAGTAATTCTTACGGTCTCTTATCAATTTCGCTATTTATAAACTCCATCATCTTCGATGTGCTCTGACCCTTTTGGCACAAAAGTNTTACAACAAGTTTCCATACAGGAATCAACCGGTGATGGTGGTGCAGTTGAAGCTTGAGGGGCATCAAAGGAATCGGGTTTATCATACCCGACATGATCTGCTGTAATCATAATACTTGAAGCCCCGCAGATATTACCTTGAGTCCAGTAATGGCAGTTATTGACACTGCAATTAACATTATCGACCAAAAGACATTCCTCCTTTTGAATAGAGATCATGTCTATTGTTTCACTTCCATAGTTAAAATATTCCTCAAAGAAGTACGATTCTAAAAGAAAGTTGCTTTAAAGTGCTAGCAATTACCACCACGGGCACTTTTTACAGTGAAGCCCGAACCGAAGATTGTCTTAGAATAATCAACGGTGGCACCTGAGGCAAATTTATGTGCTTGTGGATCTAATAAGAAGTTAATGCCATTAACTTCGACAAGTGTATCATCTTCTTCTTTTGTCTCATCCAGAGACATACCAAAAGTG
>JGI24708J26588_10003978_pt1 | contig 10425 bp, 5 predicted proteins | sample BioPla1DNA2_FD_26588 | JGI IMG/M metagenome (IMG submission 26588) | reverse complement strand
ACTGTCAAAGGCACGAGACCTGTACGTCCGCCTTCCGCGACACCTGCAGAACTTTCAACGAACGTCGTGACGGTCGATGTTCCGCAGATGGCACCGACGGTTGTGCCGACGGCGTCAGCGAGCAGAGCGCCTTTAATGCCGGGCAGACGTCCTTCTTCATCGAGCATATTGCTTCTCGAAGCAACACCGACAAGCGTTCCCAGCGTATCGAAAATGTCGACGAACAGGAAAGAGAACATGATGATGAAGAAGTCGGCGACATTGAAGTTCGCAAACGCGGCGGAACTGAAGCACTGTCCGAACAGCGATCCGAACCCTGCAAAATCAGGCCAGCTCCAAGAAGGATAGAGCGAAAAGAATCCGGCTTCAGGATTAGGGACATAAAGCCCTATGGCTTGAGCCAAGATACCAACAACCCAGATGCCTAGCATACCGATTAGTAGAGCGCCTCTCACTTTCTTGTATGCGAGGACTGCGATAAAGATGACGCCCAAGAGCGTGAGGATCGCATAGATACCCGCCGTTTTGATTGAATCTTTATAGACAACTTCTGACAGAAGAGTCGCGGGATTGTCTTGAACGATCTTACCGTTCTGGAGTCCGATGAAGGCGATGAACAGACCGATGGCGGCACCGACGGCATTTTTGAGTGACAGCGGGATCGAGTTGAAAATCGCTTCGCGCACATTCGTCAACGACAACAAGATGAAGATAATACCTTCAAGGAAGACAGCGAAGAGCGCGAACTGCCATGAGTAACCCATACCCAGAACGACCGTATAGGCGAAATAGGCATTAATTCCCATGCCTGGTGCGAGCGCGAACGGTAGATTGGAAAAGAACGCCATACAAAAACAGGCGATAGCCGACGAGATAGCTGTCGCGATCAAAACTCCCCCCACGCTCATTCCTGTTACACCCAAGATTGAGGGGTTGACCGCCAAGATGTACGCCATTGTCATAAATGTCGTCAGGCCGGCGGCAAGCTCCCCTTTCACGTCTACACCGTGTTCCTTGAGCTTAAACCATTTTTCAAACATACAACAACCTCCTCTTAATGGTTGGCTTCGACGAACGTCTCATATAATATCGAAGCTAATGTTAATAAAAACACGATACCATTAATTTGTGAACGATTGTTGAACTTGTACACAAACTTTCACAAAGTTGTAATTTCTGCATGAGAGAATGCATATATGCTTTCAACAATATACAATCAATTTGTTAAATCTTGACCAAAATCATCTTAAGCGGATCACTGCTAAAGAGTAATCGAGTTCAGCATAAAATGGCATTTCGCCAACAGCTGGTCTAATAACTTCTATACGTTTCGACAAATTGACTGCCTCCACCGGCGGTTGACACAAACTCTCTCATCCGTACCCAACATTTATCGTTAGACTTCAAGTATGAGCGACTACGTGTGGAGACAACTTCAAGCAAGAGTGATGACGTATAGGCACGACTTTGAACAAGAGTGATGACGTTTGGGAACAGCTTTTAGCACGAGCCATTACGTTTGTGAACAAATTCGGACACGAGCGATGACGTGTGAAAACAGCTTCGAGCATGAGCGATAGCATTTAGAGAAAAGTACAGGCATGAGTCAATACATCGAAAAATACCTCTGCGGAAAGGCCGCCCTCGATTACTGGGGCGTGCCGGCCATCCGAGGCAAAATCGAACCGCCCGATCGCGTCTTTACCGAAGAATACGTCATCTTCACCGACAAACCACTCTACCGCCCCCAGCGGGCAGTGTTGCACACCTGCAGTATCCCCGGCGCCGATCAGTACGTTAAAGGAAAAGTCTGCACTCTCCCCCTTGTGTTTTTACAGGTCGCCCAAGACTACTCCATACACGAGTTAATCTTTCTTGGGCTTCAATGTTGCTCTTACCGCGAAGGCCATCGCCAGCGATGCACCGTCGAAGAACTGCGCGCCTGCGCAGAAAAGCTGCGAGGTCACCGCGGTCGCCGAAAAGCCCTCCGTGCCATCCGCTATCTCGAGAATAACTCACGCTCTCCCATGGAATCGATCCTCTACATGTTCCTGCGTTTACCCAATGCGCTCGGCGGTTGCGGTTTTAAGGAGATCGTCCTCAACGAAAAGATCGTCCTGAAAGGTGGAGAAAAAACCTACTACGCCGATCTTTACGTCCCTTCATGTAAATTAGATATCGAGTATGACAGTGAAGAGCATCATAGTAACTCTGCCGCCATATCGAGAGACCGGGAGCGCACCGCTCACCTCGAATCGGAAGGCTACCGCGTCGTTTCGGTGGGCTACTCTCAACTTATCGACCTAAAAGCTTTCCGAAACTTAGCACGCCAGCTCTCCCGACTCATAGGCAAACGCATCCATATCCGCGCACGAAAGTTCTTTGAGAGCTTCGTTGCCTTACGCGACTTGCTCCTCAGAAAAGGACACCACATCCGCTCGCGTTTTCGTAAAATCCACCGGGATGAGGTGCCATGGCATACCGGTGTCCCTACCATGTACAAAATCTACCTCGCCGCCTGGAATCGACTGATCCGGCACCCCAACCAACCTCTCGTGTTAACGCGAGCACCGTAAACATCAGTTTCCTTTCAATCAGGGACTACTTTACATTCTTCCGACGCTGACAAGCACAAACCTAGGCAGATAGCGTGCTCCGTACGCCATCAATTCTCATTTCCTGCAAAAACACCTCACCCTGACTAGCATGCCGACCACGCGCCGGTGCCATAACCCGCCAAAATGTCTCTTAAGTGAGCTTATTCAACACACCGCCACCTCAACCTCCCTCTTTCCATACCCTTCCTGTTCCAATTTTTCAACTTACTTCGGAAAATGGTGATACGTGGAAAGAGTAAAGCTCCATTCAGGAGGTTTTAGCGGGTTACTCGGCTGTTTCACACATCTCTCTTGTACAATTTTCCAACTAATATCAAAAAATTTGCAACGAGGGTTGGGAGATTGGCAAGATTTGAGAGGGTTTTGAACGAACCGAGAGGTCATGCCCAGCCCCCCTGGTGCAATTTTGCAATTGATATCAAAAAATTGCTGTACAGAGGTACCGTTGATGCCTTGAAGAGTGCATTAGGGGATGATGCAGATAGATTGCTCCCTATTTGCCATGTGTAAATATATACCTAATATTGAAAAATTGTACTAACGGTATTATGACTGCGTTTTTGTCGTCCTAGTGAGGATAGCTTTGATGATGTTCTGCAGTGCTTGTAAGGCAGGTGTTTATTGTTGAGAAGCAGTTAACTCTCTACGAGACCTGTGAAGATTGTTTTCAGCATAAGAGTGGTCATTTCTTCTTCAGTAAATTGACGATTTCCACGATCATACCAGTAGCGAACAGTTTCATAAAAGATACCGCAGAGCATCTCTGTTTTGTAGTCAACAACGCTTTCCCTCTCCATTAATGCAAGCGGGAGGTGCTTCAAGATAAGTTGCTTTAGTGTTGACTTCACTTTTGATTGAAACGAAAGGCTTCCTTTGGGACTCAAAAGAAGACTAAGTTTTGCGCCCATGGTTCGATCAAGCTGTGTAAATATTTCCAATATGTCGCGACTGTTCTTCGAGACGGTTGCCTCTTTCAGTTTTTCAAAACTTTCCTCGGAGGGGAGTAATTCATTTTCCAGCTGTTCATGCAAATCCTGAATATCTAAAAAGTACGCGTAGAAAGTTCCTCGGTTATATCCCGCTCGATCAGTGATCATTTTTACCGTAATTTTGCCCGTCGTATCGGAACTGTAAAGCTCCCAGTAGGCGTCGATCAAATTTCTTCTCGTTTGTGCCGTTACTTCCGGTTGTTTCCTTGCCATTTTTTCACCTTCTCTCTTTCGAGCCATCAATCCGACAAAAGTTGTTGTTTTGTTTATTGCTAAACGTTCCAAGGGCTTTTATAATTAAACTATAACACAACATGTTGTTGGGTGATGAGTGTTTTAATGATTAATTACGTTATCAATTTGGAAATGGCAGTTAATTTTTTATGGAGGATATATGGGAACTACGAATTCGAATGATGGCAGGAGAAGACCGCGTAGGCTCTGGTATTACTACGCGATCGTATGGCTCGTCGTTTTAGTTTTTAACTTGATGGTTATGCCGACGATTATGTCGCGTCGCGTGATAACGACGTCGTATACGGACTTTATGGATGCGGTTGAGGCCGGCAAAGTCACACAAGTTCAGTTTTCAGCAACTGAAATTAATTATGTCGTCGCAGAAGACGGATACGAAAGATTCTTCAAGACAGGTGTTGTCGAGGATCCTCAATTGCCCCAGATTCTGCGGGAGAAGGGGATCACATATGCCGCCGAGATACCCGAGACGCCGAGTCTGCTTCTCACGCTTTTGCTGCAATATGGTCTTCCCATATTGATCTTTAGTTTGATTGGCAGGCAAATCAGTAAGAACTTGAGAGGGAAAATTGGTGCCGGCGGTTTGAGTATTCACGGACAGGGTACGGCCAAGGTCTATAAACCTGATGAGGACAGGAAGTCGTTCGCGGATGTTGCAGGGCAGGAAGAGGCGAAGGAATCTCTACAGGAGATTATTGACTACCTCAATAACCCGGGAAAATATGCTGCGATCGGCGCTAAATGCCCGACGGGCGTTCTTTTGGTGGGACCGCCCGGAACAGGTAAAACGCTTATGGCGAAAGCCGTTGCAGGCGAAGCCGATGTGCCATTTTTCTCGATCTCGGGATCAGAATTTGTTGAAATGTTTGTCGGGCGCGGAGCAGCCAAAGTAAGAGAGTTGTTTGAACAGGCAAACAAACAGGCCCCATGTATCGTCTTCATCGATGAGATCGACACAATCGGGAAGAGACGCGATTCTCAATTTGTTACAGGGAATGACGAACGCGAACAGACGCTGAACCAGCTTTTAACGGAGATGGACGGTTTCGAAGGCAATAAAGGCGTCATCATCTTAGCTGCGACGAACAGACCGGAAGTTCTGGATCCTGCTTTACTGCGTCCCGGCCGTTTTGACCGTCAGGTCAGACTGGAATTGCCTGACTTGAAAGGAAGAGAGGCGATTTTGCGGGTTCATTTGAGAAGAGTCCAGAAACAAGATGACCTTGACATTAATCTCGTTGCTCGCATGACCGCCGGTGCTTCGGGCGCCCAGCTGGCCAATATCGTGAATGAGGCGGCTTTGCGAGCTGTTCGTATGGGCAGAAATATTGTAACGACGACAGATTTGACAGAGTCGGTCGAAACGATTATCGCAGGCCCCGAGAGGAAAAACGCCATCTTATCGGAAGAAGAAAAGCGAATCGTCGCATACCACGAAATCGGTCACGCTCTCGTTGCGGCGAAACAAAAAGGCTCCGCTCCGGTACAAAAGATCACCATTGTTCCGAGAACTTCCGGTGCGCTCGGTTACACCATGCAGGTTGAGGAAGATGAGAAGAGCCTTGTCAGCAAGGAGGATGCTTACCAGCAACTGGAGGTTCTTTGTGGTGGAAGGGCTGCAGAAGAAGTCGTGTTCAATATTGCGACAACCGGCGCTTCCAACGATATTGAAAGAGCTACGGATATCGCAAGAAATATGGTAACGCGCTACGGAATGTCGGAGAATTTCGGGATGATGGCGCTTGAAACGGGCGGAAACACATATCTGGGGCACGGCGGACAATCAACGTGCTCCCCTGAAACGGCACGTCTCGTCGATGAAGAGATTCGCGACATCATAGCGGATGCTCATGGACGCGCAACGGCCATTTTGGTACAGAACAGGGAAAAGATGGATGAGTTGGCTGAATATCTGCTCGAAAAGGAAACAATTACCGGCGAAGAATTTATGGAAATACTTGAGAGAGATGCAGCTTGATAACACTCAATTAAGGAAAGAGCTATTTTTAGTAAAGCAAGCTTTTGAGGAGAGGTCTCTTCCGTTTCCGGTAAGGAAAGCACTCATGTGAGGAGAGGTCTCTTCCGTTTCCGATAAGGAAAGCACTCATGTGAGGAAAGGGCTCTTCCGTTTCCGATAAGGAATGTACACACTTGAGGATGCACTTCTTCATTTCTAGTACGAATCGTTTAGACATATAAATTCTCCTCTATAATGGTAAGCCTGCTGCGAAGCAGGCTTACCGTGTCTTATGTGCATTCAATTGACATTGAATGACGCGTGAACCTATAATTACGTGGATGTAGATTTTGAGGCGTCGCCGCCTTATTTTATGTTGCGGCTTGTGTACGCCCTTATACGATTTTAAAGGAGTAAAGCGCCATGTACGAAAAGGTTGACAGCAGTCTCGATTTTGTTCCTCGAGAACTTGAGGTTCTATCGTTCTGGAAAGAAAACAGAATTTTCGAGAAATCGGTAGAAATCAGGAAAGGCGCTCCTATTTTTTCATTTTTTGAAGGCCCGCCAACGGCCAACGGCATGCCGCATGCCGGTCACGTGTTGACGCGCGCGATTAAAGATTTGATTCCCCGCTATCGGACGATGAAGGGGTATTTTGTACCTCGGAAGGCCGGCTGGGACACGCACGGTTTGCCGGTTGAACTCGAAGTCGAAAAACTTCTCGGCCTCGACGGAAAGGAACAGATTGAGGAGTTCGGCGTCGAAGAGTTTATTCGCGAGTGCAAGGTCTCTGTCTGGAAATATAAAACTGAGTGGGAGGAGATGTCAGAGCGCGTGGGTTTCTGGGCCGATATGGAAGACCCGTACATCACGTATGAGAACGATTACATCGAGTCGGTCTGGTGGTCGCTTCGCCAGATCTGGGACAAGGGACTGATCTATAAAGGTCACAAGGTCGTGCCGTATTGCCCGCGCTGCGGAACGTCGCTCTCAAGTCACGAAGTGGCGCAAGGTTATCAGGATATCACGGAGCGATCCGTTTATGTGCGTTTCCGCGACGCGGAGGAAGCTAATACATATTTCGCCGTCTGGACGACGACTCCGTGGACACTTCCTTCGAACGTAGCACTCTGCGTCAATGCCGACGAAGATTACGTTCTCTGTGAAGTCGATCATGAAGTTGACGGGTCGCCCGGAAGTCCGCGCTACATCATTGCGGAAGCCCTGTACAAGCAAGTTTTCGGCGATGATGCGCGCGTGATTGAACGTTATCTCGGACGTGATCTCGTCGGTCGCTCTTATGTGCCGCTCTATCCGTACGCTGTGGAGACGGTGGAACAGTCCGGTAAGCGAGCGTTCTACGTCGTCGCCGATCCGTACGTCACACTGACGGACGGTACGGGGATCGTTCACATCGCACCGGCTTTCGGTGAAGACGACGCGAGAATTGGGCGCAGAGAGGGTTTGCCGCACGTGCAGTTTGTCGCGGAAGACGGCACGATGACGAAGGAAGTCACCGATGTCGCCGGCGTCTTCGTCAAGGATGCCGACGATGAGCTCGTAGAGATCTTGAAACGCGAGGGGTTGCTGATCGCCGAGGCAGAGATGGAACATACGTACCCGTTCTGCTGGCGATGCAAAACGGCGCTCATCTATTACGCCCGTCACGCATGGTTTATCGAGATGACAACGTTGCGCGACAACCTTCTCGTCAACAACGACAAAATAAACTGGCTTCCGGCTCATATCGGTCCCGGAAGATTCGGAAATTATCTTGAGAATGTCGTCGACTGGTGTCTTTCGCGCGAACGATATTGGGGGACTCCGCTGCCCGTTTGGGAGTGTGGCTCATGTCATCACCTGCACATGGTCGGTTCCATCGAGGAATTGAAGTCGATGTCNCCCGATTGTCCTGATGAGATCGAGCTTCATAAACCGATGATTGATAAGGTTCACATCANCTGTCCCGAGTGCGGCGGTATGATGACGCGCGTCCCCGAAGTGATTGACTGCTGGTATGATTCCGGTGCGATGCCCTTTGCGCAACACCATTACCCTTTCGAAAACTGTGACATTTTTGAAAAGAGCATGCCTGCCGATTTTATCTCCGAGGCGATCGACCAGACGCGCGGGTGGTTTTACAGTTTACATGCTATCGCCACGTGTCTCTTTGATACACCCGCATTCGATAATTGCATCGTGATGGGACACGTCCTTGACAAGGACGGGATCAAAATGTCGAAGCATATCGGCAACGTGGTCGATCCCAATGAGGTCATGGCGCATGAGGGGGCGGACGCCGTCCGCTGGATGTTCTATGCGGATAGCCACCCGTGGGTGTCGGTGCGCTTTTCCGAGGCTGCCGTCAATGAAATGAAACGTCGATTCATGGGAACGTTCTGGAATACTTATGCGTTTTTCGTGCTTTATGCCAACATTGACGGTTTCGAGCGGGAGGCGTATAAAGATTTCCCCGTTGATGACCATAAGACCGTCATCGATCGCTGGATCGAAAGCCGACTCCATTCGCTGATCCGTGAAGTCGACACGAAACTGGAGGTCTACGATATCACGACTGCCGCGAGGGCTCTCGAGGCTTTCACCGATGACTTGTCGAACTGGTACGTCCGCCGTTCACGTGAACGTTACTGGGGTGCGGGAATGGATAACGACAAGATCACGGCGTACATCGTTTTGCACGATATTCTCGTGACGATGGCGCACCTGATCGCGCCGTTCACGCCGTTCATGGCTGAGATGGTCTATCAGAACCTCGTCGTCGGACACCTTGAAGGGGCGCGCGAGAGCGTTCACCTTTGCGATTTTCCGTCAGTTGACAAGACGAAAATTGACCGTAATCTCGAAAGGGATATGGAGCGAGTCCTTGAAATCGTCTCACTGGGAAGGGCAGCCAGAAACGTCTCGCAGCTCAAGATTCGTCAACCTTTGGCGGAGATGGTCGTCGTCGGAGGCGATCCGCTGTCGGATGAGTTGACGGAGCTTGTACTCGACGAGCTTAATATCAAGAAAATGATTCGCGAAGAAAATGATCGACGCCTTGTCGATTACTCTTTTAAGCCGCAACTCCGTACACTCGGTCGTCTGATGGGCGCGAACTTGCCAAAAGGGCGCATATTGATCGAAGCCCTGCCGGGCAGAGCCACGATGGATAAGCTGGAGCGTGACGGAAAAGTTGAACTTGAAGTCGAGGGAACCGTCTACGAATTGACGCGCGAAGATTTCCTCATTGAGGAGGTGCCTGTTTCAGGCTTCGCCGTCGAGAGCGCAGGGTCTGTGACCGTTGCCCTGAACACCGTCCTCACGGAGCAATTGATCGAGGAGGGGCTTGTACGTGAAATGGTCAGCAAGATCCAGACGATGCGCCGTTCGAGCGACTTCCAAGTAACGGACAGGATCGATCTTTATGTCAAACGCGACGATCTATCCGATGTCGTCGACCGTTACGTCAATGACATCATGGAAGAGGTTCTGGCGCAGCAAGTGATTTTCTTTGACGATTCTGCCGAGCTGCCGGAAGGCGTTAACGCTCAAGATTGGGACATCAACGGCCACGACATGACGTTTGCCGTCCATGTTCCGTAGTCGTTGCCGTGGACCGTCAAGTGACAACGAATGACAGAAACGGGCGGGTTTTCACTTCAGCGAAAGCCCGCTCTTTTAGCGCAATGACGACATTGGCGCAAAGCGCATTGATCGCGGCGATCTACCTTGCCCTTACCGTCGCAACGTCTTTTATGAGTTTTCAGGTGATACAGCTTAGGCTGGCGGAGGCTCTGACGGCGCTTCCCGCGCTTTTCCCGTCAGGCATCTTTGGGGTGTTCGCGGGTTGTCTCTTGGCAAATCTCTTGAATCCGTCGCCGCTCGGTCTCGTTGATATCATCGCCGGAAGCGCTACGACGCTTGCCGCGGCGTTTCTCACGTGGATGATGGCGAAGCCTCTTCGTAGGGCGCTCGCGTCGCGCCTTCATGAGGAGGACGGGACGGCGATATCGGTCGAGGAAATGACCGGCCGTAAGCGAGGACACAGAGGAAAAAGAATTCTCGTGTTGAAAATTATCGCCCTTTTGCCGCCCGTCATTCTCAACGCGCTCGTCGTCGGTTTTTATCTTCCTTTCCTGATCAGTGAGAATACACCCGGCATTTGGCTTATCATCGGAACGATGGGATCGATTTTCTTATCACAAGCGCTCGTCGTCTACGGACTCGGACTGCCCTTAATTACCGCGCTTGAGTCGACACCTTGGGCGAAGCGCATTTACCTTGTCGGACGATGACACATTTTTTATGGAACGATGACTCATTATTTTGATCAAAAACCTGATGTCTCGCACGCGCCGCGTTCGTTTAACGTTTCTTATGAGGAAACTCCGTTTCGTCTCGTGACGGATAGCGGCGTCTTCTCTAGGAAGAAACTCGATGATGGCACCGCTCTTCTCCTTTCGACCGTATTGGAACGCGAGGAGGACGCCCCACTTCGTGTCCTCGATCTCGGAACGGGGATCGGCGTCATGGCAATCGTTCTGGCGAAACTCCGTCCTTCGTATACGGTGACGGGTACTGACATCAATGAGCGAGCTGTCGCTCT